>JACCDO011570083.1_pt1 | contig 80906 bp, 87 predicted proteins | sample 7446101 | NCBI WGS metagenome assembly JACCDO01 (sample SAMN15323440, study PRJNA562643) | freshwater metagenome | isolation source: river surface water | place: USA:Blue River Watershed | collected 2017-08-16
TCTTTAGAGAGGGGGCAATACGGGGTCCAGACCTTTTCGGAACAGATTCTACAATAGGTGGCTGAGCGGGTGCTTGTACCATATTGACTGCAGCAGGCACTTCATTTGCATTTTCAATATCATTTAATGCGTTGTCTACTTGTTCTTTCGCAATAGGCTCTTCCACAGCTACTGATTCGGAAGGTTCGGAAGGAACAGATGGTAGAGCAGGCGCAAACGGATCATTATATAAACTCGTATCCGAGTTCGACGAATCCGTTGACTCGGCCGACATGCTATTTATAGTATAATATTTCATTTTCTTTATAAACCCTTCGCTTCAAAATGGAAAGGATTTATAAATTTTAATAATTTATGATACATGATGACGTGCCAATTCATTGGTCGCCACCGGATGAAAATTCTTCATGATTTTTCCTGCTTTTAATAAAATCTCTCGTTTTTCAACATTATCCGGACGAATCTTAGTGATCGCTTCATCTAACGAACACCATCTAATATTTCCAACTTCACGGACCATATGAGAATTATTCAAATTCATTTCAACCTCGGTAGACTTATGACAAACTGCGATATAATATTTATGACAATAATGAACCTGGTTCGATCCAAAAAATGTTTCTGAGATTGAATTGGTATTATGCAAAATCGTAAAATCTTTTGTAGTCAATCCTGTTTCTTCCTGAAACTCGCGAACAGCACAACCAATATCCGTTTCATATGGATTTCTACGCCCTTTAGGAAATCCCCATTCTGGTTCTGTCCATTTTGATGGATTTTCACGAATCAATGATGGCAATCGATCCGCAAACTGCGCATATCGTCGCTCTGATGATTCATAATCGGCTCGATGAGAACGTATGCTAGAGGATTCGCCCCATATTTCAAACCACAACTCAGAAAAATTACACGTTAATATCAATTGTTGCTCTTTTTGTGTCATTCCGCGCAACAATTTACTGATATATGCATCATCTTGAAGATTGTATTTTCCTCGAATAAGTTCCACAAAAAATAGCGTATTTTTTCGTTGAATCATCAGAAATTGAATCGTATCATTTCCATTAGAAATTGTGTTAAAAGGAGAAAAAAGTGAAGTGATATATGAATCGTCCTGATATCGAACCGCAATCAGCCCATAACTTGTTACAGGTGATAAGCAATTACGAAAAATATGGCCTGTCAGTCCACAATTTGTACAATGTTGTGTCCGGATTGGATTCATCTAGAATTCCTTAGTGGAGAGACAGTTCAAGTCTTTAGACCAGGATGACATATGCGTGAAAGAGAAAGAAGAAATGATAAATCATAAATAGAATGCAATTTCCACCCAGCGTATGGGGGCCCTTTTTCTGGCATACAATTCATATTGTTGCCCTTGGATATCCAAAGAATCCTACCTATACTGATAAGAAATGTGCAAAAGAGTTCTATGAATCCCTTGCTTATTTACTTCCTTGTTCTATTTGTCGCGAACACTATCGTGAACATCTTACCAAACATCCAATTACAACCTTTCTAGACTCTCGCACAGACCTAATTAAATGGACAGTCATGATTCACAATCAAGTGAACAAGATGCTTGGAAAAGTTGAATGGACATTGGAGGAAGTATTAACCTATTATGAAAAAATAGGCGCCCGCAATCGATCTCCAGTATGGACAAAGGAAGATATGAATGAAGTTGATCATCGATCCTTTGTAAAAGGATTCCTTACGGGGAGTGTAATTTTATCCGCCATTGGAGGCGTTGCTTATTTTGTGAATCGAATGTAAGGGTAATAATAGAGAAATGGCCACTGCCGTCACCCAATATGTTTCAAATACGTTTGCGCCTTTCTTTAATACGGTAAAAGGGACTGTCAATTCATCAAATCGTGGATTCTTTTCAGGATCATCTAATTCTTCTTCCAGTTGGCTAAGTTCAACGGTGACATCTGATTCTACAATCTCTTCTGTCGGTCAAGTTGCAACGTATGTATTGGCCGTATTGGTGATTATGCTATTCATTTTGATCATCGTTCATTTCTTTATTACACCGATTTTTCAATTACGTCCCGGTGGCCCCGGTATGATTCCAGTTCCAGGTGGCGATGATGGGGTTATCTTTTGGAATAAAGGTGATCATCCTCAACTACTCGATAATCAATTACCAATTGTTGGCAAATCATGGGATTATTCATTAATCCTAGATATGTTTATTCAGAATCCATTACAATTTTCTAATCAGTATCGTATCCTATTTAGTCGCGGAGCTGTTCGAAAGGCTACTCCAGCAGGCACGGATACCTTTCTAGGTATGCTCGATACCTATAATCTAGTAGTGGCACTAAAGCCAGACACAAATGATTTGGTGGTATCTGTATTATCGGGTTCTAGTACAACAAAGAATGAAGAGAATGTGGTGATTTCGAACGTCCCCGTTCAGCAATCCTTTCGATTGGGTATTGTCGTGATGGAGAATGCTCTTGAGGTATATTTAAATGGTAACTTAGTCAAGACGCGTAAATATGATTACAATATACAAAGTGTTGTAGGACCAATTGATTCGGCATCTCCTCAAGAATCTACTATTGTATTATTTCCCTTACTCAAGATCTGGAATCGTATTCTCACTACATCAGAAATGCGCTATGCCAAACCTGATCTAAATTCAATTGCCCCGCTTGGAGCATTACCAATGCCATCTAGTTCCTCGTGTTTTTCTAACGCAGCATCAAATCTACAGAACGCTGGTACAGCTGCCTCGGCGGCGGCAGCCGCTGCCATAGCGGAGGCGGAGCGGTTACGAAACCTAGCTAACAGATCATAGATACCTAAACGGAAAATTCATCCATTCCGCATAAACTCTTCAGATTATTAAACTGTTGTGTAAAATGTGGATTAGTGTGATAGTATTTACGAATGATATGGGTAATCATATTTGCTCGGCTTGGATCGATATGTTTTAAAGATAAATACATGACGGAATATAATCGAACATATAGATCATAATTAATTTCTAAGGCAAAATCATCATATTGATTAATCATTGTTTGACAGACATCTACACATTCTTTCCAGTATCCAAGATCAAAATATCGCATTACCACACTCCAATAAATATATACAAAGTTCGTAGTAGGCTTAATAAAGTTATGTAAAATATCTTTATAATCTCCATAAGAACGATGAATATCATCATAAAATTCATCCAAGATTTCTAAATAAAACATCTCCTCTCCATGACCATAGCCGTCATTTGTGGTTTTTACAATCAACTCCTTAATTCGGTTAAGAATGGTCATTCCAATTGCTTTTGTTGTGGTAAAAAGACATCCACATGCAATCCAACGATATTCCATATAATATTCTTTTTTCCATTCTGTTTGTTTGTATTTCTTATCTGTTACATTGAGAATTTGAAGATGAAATTTATCGGTTAGATGATGTAATACATGAAGAAGCATATTATTGGTATACTGGTGCGAGATCTTGGAGGCATGTATACCAATATTAGAATCAATCCATCCAAACTTGGTAGTATGAAATGGATTCGATTGAATAGTTTGTAATACAAAATCAGCCTTATTACATGTAAGCAGATGTGTTTCAGCACAAGTTCTTATGTCTCTTGTAGGCCAGAACACCTCTCGATTTTTCTTTACTTTTTCTACAAGTTGATAACACCACAATTCCTCAAATTCTTGTACAATGAACTTAGTTATTGATAAGAAAGGCTCCCGACGTTCTCGTAAGACTGGTTCCATAATGGAATTACAGTAAATGACAAGATAGCAAGGAATACGGAGAAGGGGGTCAATTGATTCTATCGTTTCATTCATTCCTCTCGCCTGTGCATGATACGACTGGAGAAAGTAACATGATGTTGTTAAGGTACAGTCAGGAATACCTGCCATGTGATTGAGAGATCATGATACTTTAGATTGATAATCCAATCCATAGATAGAGGATGTCATTTGGAGTCATCGCAGTCGTATTGATTCTTATCGTTTTGACCATTTATTTAGTAGTATTCGTCATTTATCCAGGTGGAGGAAACAATGATGTACTTTCTACACTTACACCACTTTCTGCGAAGAAGGATATTGTTATGCCTGACGTAACACAGAAAACACTGTTAGGAACAAATGGATGTACAGTTATGGGAATGTTTAATTTTATGAATGGTGACCGAACTCCGAATTACACTAATAATTATACACCGTTTCTTCAAATCGCAAATAACTGGTCTCTAGAGGTTTCAAATGCCCCTAATGACAAACAACATACATCGGCTCGCCTTCGAGTACAAACTCATGCTCAAGGAAGCAGCGCACGTGAAGAAGTGATCGAACTTCCTCCGATCCCAAAACAAAAATGGATCTTTATCGCTGTATTACGGGACGGAAGACGATTTGATGTAATTTATGACAATAAGATTGTTGCCTCTCAACGTTTGGAGCAATATCCGGTCGTGATATCAAGTCCTCTTTCTATTGGAAATAAGGGTCTAGATGGAGCAGCCATTCATGTAATTATTAATGGAACTAGATTGGCCCCTGTTGATATTGAACGTACACGCCTAACGTTAGTAGACACTAATAAACTTGTATTGGAGGCTAATACATTTAATGTAAGCCTGCCTACAATTTCATTATTGGCAGAATGTCCCTCCGGATTACCATGTAATCCTGTGACACAACCACCTGTAAATCAAATTCTTAAATGGAGTACACCATATGCATAAATAGATAAAGAATCGGCAGGATACATCATTGTAAGAATTTTGAATTACCCGTTTGTCTTCTTGATAGAATATCCATGTATCAAACAGAATATTATGAGCAGTCCAAATAATTCATCCCCCGTTTTGAGAATGATCCCTTATCTCATCTTTTTTGCTGGATTAATTGGATTATATTACTTATATCAATATCTATTCGGTGCGCAGACTGGAAATAGTTTTCCTCTTCTAACGGCGAATCAGTCGGCAACAGTTGACGCTGCTGCGCCGATCACTATTTCATCAAATCAACTACCTGGATTATTTGAGGGTGGTGAATTTACAGTATCGACATGGATCTATGTGAATAATTGGTCATATCACATGAATATGAATAAGCCGATTTTGCTGGTGGGTGGGCCAAATTTTGATACACTTCGAATTTATCTAGGAGCGACGAAGCCAACCTTGAAGGTTCGTTTTCATACAAAGGAAGCAGGTACGGTGACCTCTACTAATGCCAAAACAGAGGCATTACCAAAGGCTATGCGAAATGCTGTCTTTACAACACCCCAGACAGATTCAGGTCTATTAGACGTATCTAACATTTGCGACTTACCCGAGATCGACTTACAGCGCTGGGTGAATCTTACGGTGGCAGTGAACGGAAAGACAGTTGACGTGTATTTGGATGGTAAACTGGCACGTTCATGTGTATTGCCTGCTAATTTTAAGGTTGATTCTGGTGGTTATTCTGCAGTATTATTGCCATTTGGTGGATTTGGTGGACAGATTTCTACTACAACTATGTATGATGCTGCATTAAACCCAGAGGCTGTTTATAAGAACTATATGTTGGGTCCAGCTTTGTAATGCCAAATAAATAATACAATCAATAAAAAGGAGAACCCGATGTTCAGTAATATTCTTGGTTCTACAAATACATCGTATACGAATGGGCCAAATGGGTCCGGTAGTATAGTAGGACAGGTCATTTATGGGTTGATGTATGTCGGTATTTTATTTCTGGTATTTATGTTTGTGGAATTGATGTATAAGTATTGGAATCGATTGTCAATGAATCGAACAGTGCTTGTCGCTAATACCATCAATAGTGATAAAACGATTAGCATTCCACAAAATCCGAATGTATCAGGCTCAAATACGGTAAGTTTGTCGAGCAATGAGCGCACAGGAGTAGAATTTAGTTATTCATTTTATCTTAATGTTAACCCCGCCACGTTTCAAGGCGCAGATCAGACAGCAGGTCTTTATCACATTTTCCATAAAGGATATGCATCACAGTTTCCATTAATGGCACCCGGTGTCTATATGCGCTCGGAGCAAAATACACTCCGAGTATACATGAATACATATAAGACATGGAATAATTACGTTGATGTAGAAAATATTCCAGTCAGCAAGTGGGTTCATGTTGTAATTGTATGTAAGGAACATGCGCTTGAAATCTATGTGAATGGTAACATTGCGAAGAAAATGTCATTTGATGGATTTTCCCCATATCAGAATTATCAGGATATTTGCTGCTTTAGCAATCGACGTATCTTATTATCTAAATCAAAGGTTACCTCATTAGGTGACAATGATTTTAATGTATTGGGTGCGATGAAGGGGATGATGAGTCGTCTTACGTATTTTAATTACGGATTAAGCTATTCCGAAATTCAGCAATTACTGAATCAGGGGCCGTCCTCTCAAATGGAATCCGCACAATTAATGGATATTCCTCCATATATGGCTGATAATTGGTGGACTCAGTCAAAATAAAATAATACAATCATACATGCTAGTCAATCTGTAGATCTAAAGGACATATAGATTACCTAGTACAACACTAGTAATGCCAGGTGGGGGTCTCTTTGCATTAGTCGCCTACGGAGCGCAAAATGTCATTTTGAGTGGAAATCCCGACTTTACATACTTCTATAAAACATATAAGAAATATGCTCATTTTGCGGAGGAATCTGTAACATTCGCAATGGATGGTCCACAGGATTTATCATATGATCAGCCGGTTCAACTTCGTATGAAAATTCAACGTGTAGCTGATTTGGTACGAGATGTATATTTCGTATTTAATTTACCCGATATTTATTGTAAATATCTTCAATTGCCACAGGGGTCGCGCAATTCACAATACAATTTTTCATGGGTCAATTACATTGGATGCCATATTCTTCAAAATGTTGCGTTCTTTATTGGAGGACAAAAAATCCAGGAATTTGACGGCTCGTATATGATGGCAAAAGCCCAATGTGATTTAGATCAGGATGCATTTAAGAAATGGCAAACTCTAGTGGGAAATATACCCGAATTATATGATCCTGCGAATGGCCTATATGCGGGTGGTTCGATGGGAACAGGATATCCGCTTGTATACAATAATAATGGTCCAAGTGGTTCCACCACTATGCCACCAAATATAAATCGGCCATCTATTTCAGGTAGACAGCTTCAAGTACCATTGCCATTCTGGTTTGCTGAATCGACATTTGAGTCATTGCCTCTCGTTTCTCTTCAGTATCATGAATGCGAGATTCAACTGACTCTGCGCCCCATTCGAGAATTATATCGGATTTTGGATATCAATGGATACCAAACTGCTCCTGGATACCAGTTTAATGCCTCACCCGTTTCATTACAGCCTGGAAATGTATATTACAGTTCTGTATCTGATATAACGGATGTACTCATTAATAATTTTTTGACAGATATTGGAACACCTGTGCCGCTGCTAAATACATGGGATCTTCAGCCTCGAATTCAAATGACATATGTGTATGTAACCGATGATGAGCGCGCACAGTTTTCTTCAGAGTCTCTTCAATATCTAGTAAGACAAATTAGCACATATCGTTTTGATAATATTAGCTCGAGACAATTTGTAGAACTAGACACGCATAATCCGATTGAGAGAATTATTTTACTACCTCGTCGGTCCGATTCGATTTTGAACAGAAATCAGATGGATAACTTTACGAACTGGGTCAATCCAAATAAGCCACAGTTTATTCCAACAGGGGGTGGATGGCCGGCAAATATCAATCTTGTTTCGGCAACTGGAACATTTGTACTTAATGGTCAACAATCAATCATGAATACATTAACGATCTTGGGAGATGGAAATCCATTACAAGAGGAGAAGCCGATTCAATATTTCACACAAGTGGTTCCATGGAAATATTTGAAGGGTCTTCCTGATCCCAATTTAATTGTCTATCCGTTTGCGCTCGTATCACCTAATACACAACCTCAGGGATCCATCAATAGTAGTCGTATTAAATCATTTCAATTGGATTTGAATGTAAATCCATTGCCGGCAAATACATTTTACCAGTATCAAATTACTGTCTATGTAGAGAGTTTGAATTGGGTAACTATTTCTTCGGGCATGGGTGGTCTGAAGTATGCGTTGTGAGCTACTTTTTTAATCGTGTATCGTCATAGAAGGTCGGATATGAGTATCGATTCACTACTGTCCAGTCTAAAAAATAAAGTGACGTACAGTCTTCACCAGGCGGTTAATGATCCAGATGCAAATCAATTTGCTTCAACCCAGCAAGCATCTGAACCGGCTGCAGTAACGGAAGAGGTAGAAGAAGACAAGGGTTATTTCAAGCTACCCTCTACGGATGATCCCAATACATTTGATATTAATCGATTAATGGTAAAAACAGCGAATCAAGCGATTCGTATGATAAAAAATGGATTCTATCCAGCTATTGCAATTATTTTGAGCATGTATGTAGCCAATGAATTGATCGTGTACGCATGGCCTGTTCGCCTGATCTTTTTTATTGTTACGTTTTTGATCTGTAATAATTTTATGCCATTTTTGGTTTTATTAGCTGGGTATTATTTGTGCAAATCAGGGTATGAATATTATTTAAATCAATTATCTGACGGTCCCAAAACAAAGATCATGCCGACAATCTTTGCGCTACTTCCTCTTACTACAGATATACCGGTTAGTTCCTTGGGTGCCTTTTTCATGTACCCATTCACCTATCCTAAAAATGCTAAAGATGCCAAACAGCTTCCGATCGTTATGAATAATTATATGGAGTCATTGAAGAATGCCTTTACATATTTTGATAAGGTGAAGAATTTACCTTTTATTGCTGAAGGATTTCAACGCTTAGAAGCGAATATTGAGCATCTTCATGATATACCTAAGAAGCCAGAGCCTACACCAGAATCTGCTACAAAACCCACATCTCAGAAGACAGAATCTGCCCCGTTGCCTGCTACCATAAAGCCACCTCAGCCACAGGCACCCGTTCAGCCACAGGCATCAGCATCCCCTCCTCCGCCATCTAAAGAATAAATTACTTCGTAAGACATGGATATTATCGTATCTGTTGTCACCCCTACATATAATCGACGAGCCTTCATTCCTACATTGATTCAAATCTATAAGAATCAAACATACCCTAAAGAAAATACGGAATGGATTATTTTGGATGATGGGCGAGATAAAGTAGAGGATCTATTTCAAGAGGCAGCAAAAACAATCCCCAATCTTCGTTATCTACCTCATAATGAAAAACTGCGAATCGGTGCGAAGCGAAATATATTAAATCGAGAAGCAAAGGGATCAATCATTGTGGCGATGGACGATGATGATTATTATCCAGCCGATCGGATCAAAACGGTTGTTCAAGCTTTTACTAAATATCCACGGGTCGATTTGGCCGGATCATCCGAGATGTTTTTGTACTATAAAGATGTTAAAAAAATATACGCAGTTGGCCCCTATCATACGAATCATGCGACAAATGGAACAATGGCATGGCGAAAGAGATATTCGGATACACATCAGTATGATGAATATGTAACGAAAGCAGAAGAAACGTCATTTCTAGATCAATATAAAAACCAGATGATTCAATTGGATCCAAAAAAAACAATCTTAGTGATTTGTCATACAGACAATACCGTGGATAAAATAGCACTACGAGAGGAACATTTATCATCGAAATATAAAGCCAAGGAAAAAATGAGAGAAACGTCCTATTGTCTAGAAGATTTTGTTAAAGAACCTTCTTTGCGACTTTTCTATTCTACCTAAAGCTTATCGCTCACCAATAGGTAATTATTATTAGTATGGCCGACGATTTTCATTATGAAAAATTAGTTACATTAAATAGCGTATATTACAATACTCTTATTCAAAGTAATTCATTTGTGCCACCTTCTACAATTAAAACTACATTATATCCTCATCAGAAAACATTAGTTCATGGCATGCATCAGCATCGAGAAAAAATGACACGTGGATTTCTAGTAGGAAATCAAGCAATTAATGGAAAAGTGGGAATTATAGGCGATCCACCAGGCTCAGGAAAAACACTGAGTACGATCGCATATCTTGCCTCATATGTACCTACATCTTGCCGAATGACATCCGAGTTAACAACACATTCATCCAAATATTTTTTCTCACATGATCTTCATTCTATATCGAATAGCAATTGGGCACATTTGATCATTGTCCCCCATCGTCTATTTGGTCAATGGAAACAAGAGATCGAACAACATAGCACATTATCGTATGTCCCGATCGAAACCAAACGGATCATGAAAGGCGATGCCATTGCAAAATTGATCATTCAACATCGAATCGTATTAACAACTGATAAATGCTATAAACATGTTCAGAGTTATGCAGAATCACATCATATTCAATGGGATCAGATCATGATCGATGAAGCATCGTCGATCTATTTTCATTCCTCTGATCCGCCGCTTCGGTTTCAATATTTATGGCTGATCACTAATAATTGGATCCCTCTGATCATGAAAAGTCCAAATGTGATCAAAAGTAATCTATTCTTTTTACGTGATCGAGTTACACTTCATCCTGATCTAGAAAGATGGTTATTAGATGATATTACTGTTCATTATGATGGTCAACTTGCTTCTTCGGTATTTATGAAAGAATATATATCATTTCATCATCCTGAAAGAGGACGTATGGTGCTACGAAATTCAACAGATGATCTGATCAAAAGTATGAACCTCCCCTTATTACAATATGAAACACTTCAATGTAAACCGAATATGACTTTGAATTCATTAACTAGTTTTTATCTCGCTCATCAGCGAGAACCATCGATCAGATCAAAACAAATTCCATATTTATTTCAGGCATTGGGGATCGAATTCCAATCGATCACAGAATACAAAGATCAACAACCGATCACAAAACAGACTTTGATCCAACGCATGATCGATGATCAGGAGTGTGCGATCTGTATGGAGACATGTGAGCATCCAACGATTGTTCAATGCTGTTATCATATATTTTGTGGTAAATGTCTACTAAAAAATGCGCTGATCAATATGAAATGTCCGACGTGCCGAGAAGGGCTACATACTCAGCGTATCCATTGTTTGGAGACGTTGTCAACCGAGGAACGGATGCTTTCTATGAATAAAATGGAAGCATGCCTGAATATCCTTCGCCAGAACAAAGAGGGTCGATTTATTATTTATTCGCCGTTCACGAATATTTATTATGAATTAATGGAGAAAATCGATCAGATAGGAATCAAAGCAGAAAGAATAGAGAATAATCTATTTTCACTGATTAAAACGGTTCGGAATTTTCAACAAGGAAAAACACGTCTACTATTTATTTCAAATGTAGATACGATACGAGGTCTCAGCTTAGCTTCTACGACGCACTTGATTTTTTACCACGAACTACTCGCTTACGAGTCGAAGCGGGTGCTGCTACACTCTTCTCAGCGGATGGGGCGAACATCGCCATTACAGATTCTTCATTTACATTCCGAGATTCAAGTTTAACACCGAGTGTATCATACAATTTACCAGTTTGATGAGTGGCCCATTGGGTTACACATCGAAATGGAATTTGATGCTCATTGGCGACACGGTTCATTTCCTTCCATGCATTAAATAGTGCTGATTGTTTGGTAAGAACCATTGTATATTGTAATTCGGAGGGTTCAGGAATAGTACATGGTTGATCATATTGCTGAAGGTACAAATTCGGATATTTCAACTTAAGTCGATAAGAAAGAGGAAGAAGATTCCAACATTGGTGAAAGAAGGCCCAGAAATCAGCTCGATCACTCCAACGCAGATAATCTAGAATTTCTTCATAGGCTTCAAATGGAACTGGTTTCTTTTTTTTATGAGAATCTTCTAAAAACAAGGGAAGATTTTGATGAAAAAGCAGACCTGCCAAGTTGGCATCTTTCGTTTCCAAATCTAGCTCATCATTTTCTCCCCAATGTTCAAATAAGGTAAACCATGCGGCACGAATGGCGACATGGATATTTTGATTCATGGATTCTTCTTTTCCACGCGGATTTGTAACGGAATGCTCAGGATAGATTAAACTTTGGGATACCTTACGAATATCGCCCAGTTGATATAAGGAATCGGAGATGTCTTTCTTAAAGAATTCTACAAGTTTTTCCTTTTTGGGCATATTAACATAATGAACACAGCAATATTTTAGAAGTTGCTGCATGATACGACCCTCGAGTACATTACAGATGAGAACCATGGGACAATCTTCGCTAAATGCGCGTTTGGATTTCAAATAATCGAGAAGTTCTTGAAGGCCACCTTTTTCACCTTGGGAGAGACCATCCATTTCATCAAGAAGAACTACACGTCCATTGGGCGTGGTAGGATGAATCCATTTACTGACACCCGTTTCGATCAAAAGAGGGAGAATGGTTTGACGAAAGGAAGAACCAGTTCGCGTATGACTCGCATTGAATTCTTGAACCCAGAATTTACCCTCTTTACATACACGATATACCATTGTAGTTTTCCCAACACCAGGTGGACCGATCAAAAGAAAAGCCGGATGGGAACGGGTTTTGAGCCATTTCAACATGGCATCTTCTGTTTCAGGGTGAAGACATGCTGTATCTTCTTGCGGCAAACTGGTGCGAACCATACTATCAATGATGAGTTGGTCGATTCTTTACATTGACGTTTTTATATTTATGCAATCAGGTATTACGATACATGATTGCATTCAACGGGAATCGAACCCGTGTCGACTCCTTGGAAGGGAGCCATTCTACCACTGAACTATAAATGCTTTCGTGTGGATCACTCCACAATCTAATCGTAGATTGTTTTTGGGAGATTCAAACGCGCTGTCATAGTCGGGTACAAAGTGAATTACACTGGAGGGCATCCAGAACCAGTGCTAGATCCTGTGGCGGAGCCAGAACCAGAAGCATCACTACGAGTGACACAGCTTTCACCATTCGATACACCCTCCCATGTAACCTTCTGATTCATGGCGGCATTGCACATCTGTGTGGATTTGGTGGTAGGATCAGAACTGAAGCCCGAAATATCGAGATAGTAGGAATCGTTTTCAGGAATAGTGCCGTCTTTTGGAAAGGTTGACAACAAGGAATTATCTTTTGAAATACCGATAGTATCAATACAAGAGTCTTTTTTGATACCGCCTACCGTTCGCTGATAGTACGTCAAATAGTCAGGGCAGGTATTGATGACAGGTGGCCAGGGACCGGAAGCGGGAGTAAATAGGGGACTTGAACCAAACCAACGAATTCCATAGACGATAAAGAGAGTAAGGGAGCCAATAAAAAACAGAACGGCGCTCGGCACTTGATTGGAAATTTGATAAGTACCACCAACGATAATCATAAATGCTAGCGCAATGAATCCGATTAAATAGAGGTTCATTCTACTATCGTAGAGTTATTTTTAGCGATCATATCATCCATTAATATGGTTCATATGATAAAGAAATAACAGATAAAAGGTAAACACCAATTTACATCTGGCACGCCTGGTGAATCGGGATAAGGGCAGCTGAGATGCCGGCAATCGCGATGGGGACGTAGAAGGTCAGATAAGGGGAGTAGGCATCCGGGGCCGACACGCTGCCCTGAACGTTAGCAGCGTTGCCGGCGTGGGACGGCACGAGCAGCTGAACCTGACGGAAGTAGCCAACGTTGCCGCTGACGCTGCTGACTGGGGCACGGATGGTCTTGCCCATGTCACGGAGGAGGGCCGAGTTCGCCGCATAGGTAGAAGCAGTGAGAGCAGTCTGGAGCGCACCCGACGCAGCGGCCATGTAGCCGGCGGGGTAGTTGCCAACAGCGCCGCTCGACGGGATGAGTTCGTACGCATAGGTGGTGGGGGCGGCTAGGACGGCGGCGGCGCTGTAGTAGGTGCTCTCAGGCTGGATCTGGCGGATGAAACGAGTAACGGACGACATCTTATATTCAGAACTTAGAAAAAAAACACGGAGGGGTTGATAGAATGTCAGCCGGTACCCGCCTACCCGAATTTGAACTCCCGTATACCCGCTATGGTCTCGGAGGCCAAAATGGACGCGTGAACCTAACCCCATCGTCTTCCTCCACCGGTGCCTCCGTACCGGATTCGGCTGGATTCAGTTATCCCAAACAAACCGAAGTCAGCTTCTCAGGTGATATGCTCCGGGGAAACTGGGAGCATACGCCTTTGTCTGACGCCTTTTTTACCCGTAGGAACGCATCGGTCCTTCAGACGGCAATCAAGAGAGAGGTCTACCGTATAAGCGGGCCGAAACAGTATCAGATTGATGATCAAGACGTAGATGAACTGAAAATGATCATGCGTGCCATGTATTTACAGTACGCGAAGAACAATCCGCACAACATTGAGGGACAAATCCAGGAACTCAATAAGCTGGTGATTGAATGGGCTGCACCCCGTATTATGTCAGAAATTGACTCATATCAATATTACTTACAGGATATTTCACATCTACCAGTTCCTATGGAGAAACCTCTCAACATGTCGAGTGCCGGCACAAAATCTCTGCCATTTAAGCCTATGATGTAGGGAGACGCAAGCGCCCCTGACCCCCTCTACCGATATAGATCCTGTAAGTTCATAAAAAATAAATATAAATACATCACTCCTATTTTGATTACTTCTTCGCAATTACCGGTTTGCGCTTCTTCACTATTTTGACTCCTGCTTCGGATGAACCGACTGATACCGAACTTGCTACACGCTCCTGTGAATACTGTACCCATGCCAGACGAAACGCCTCCAAGTCGGCGAGCCACAATGATGAGCCTGTCTCGGCTTCGAAACGCTCCTTCTCTGCACGTTTCTCCTCCCACTGTCCATCCAGCTCCACAACAGCGGATTGCTTGACGCGATCCATACGCATGCGCAGTACAAAGTCATACGAATCATATTCATCCGGTTTCTCCAGATTTGATAGTGCAGGAATGTCGCACGCCTTGAGTCCTGCCACAATCTCCTCATCGCTCTTCTTTTGAAGCACGAGGCGGTCATCGATGATGGCCTGAATGAAGCGGCGCTTCGCATCAAGTTCTCGCATCTGTGCTCCCAAGACTTCCAGCATCTTCATGCGACGCGCTTCATACATTGGCAAGCGCTTCTCCACGAATGCCTCCAGAATATCACCAACTGTCTTGTATTTTACAATGTTAAACTCCGTGTCAAAGCACGTCATATTGGTCGTCTTCCACGATGAGGTCAGCTTGAACTGCTTTTCAAACTTCTCCACGTTATCCTTTAGCGCATCGTATCCTTCTTCCGTAAAGTAGAGTACGAAGCGAACATCCACGTCGTTGTACAAGTCATCGAATCCCTTCAATCCACACGGTTCGACATCTCCTTTCGCCGACGTGGTAGACGCGGTCTCTGCCTTCTTCGCCTCTTTCTTCGCCTCCTTTGATTTTTTCTCTTCTACCTCCAACAATCCATCAAGGAATGCCTTGTAATCTTTCGTCCATGTACCAGCAGGCAACTCCGTGATGGTAACCGTCTTCTTCTCGTCATCGAATGTATAGATTCCTTTCGTCGCCCATGTCATTTCATCAACACGACGGGTAGTTCCCTTGAATCCAAACCACCATGGGTCCAATGGATGAGCCGCCAACGTTTCCATGGAGCCTTCAAGGCGATGACGCAAGAGGCAAATGATATCGTCAGGTTTGTGAGGTGGAATGTCGGTGGAATACCCAGTACCAATGCCCACTGAGCCATTAATTGCCAGCAATGGGACAACAGGCAAGTAATATTCAGGCTCCACCACATCACCATCGTCGTTGATGTACTTTAGAAGCGCAGCATCTTCTTTTCGAAAGATGGCAGATACAATGTCTTCCAAATATGTATGAATATAACGCGGTGAAGCCGCATCCTTGCCACCCATCAGGCGCGACCCGAACTGACCCACAGGTTTCAGTACATTGATGTTATTTGATCCTACAAAGTTCTGTGCCATACCGATGATGGTACTGTTCAGTGACGCTTCACCGTGATGGTAGGCCGCATGTTCGGATACGTAACCAGCCAGTTGTGCCACACGAATCTCATCACGCAAATTGCGCTTCAAGCAGCTGAAGAGGATTTTACGTTGAGAGGGTTTTAGACCATCCATGACATGAGGTAATGAACGGATATTATCCGCATTGCTGAAATGAATCAGCTCTGAATTTACAAAGTTAGTATAGCTCGCCTTTGCCTCAACGGGAATCAGCATCTTTGTAGGGTCATAGTGGCTCAACCATTGCTTGCGGTCATCTGCTTGTTTCTTGTTAAATGCCAAGTTCATCGACTCATCGGTTTTCTCATCCCATTCGTACTGGATTTCATGGAGGTCTTTGAACCACTCGCGTGCTTCGGCTGGTGTAGACGTACCCAATCCTTTATAGTATTTAATTTTCCAGCCCGCCAATGAGTTCGCATCTTTCCATTGATTGAACTCGGGAAGAGAGTAGAAGGACAGTGTTGTCTTGCCCTTCATCGCCTTGAGAATCGGTGTGAGCAAGGTACACAAGAAGCCGGCCTTCATGAGTCCAGGCCACTCTGCATGGAATAAGTTCATCAGAAGACCCTTGATATGCGATCCATCGTGATCTTGATCCGCCATTACCATGACGCGTCCATATCGCAGTTCAGATACATCCTTGTACTGTTTTCCTTGTTCCAATCCAAGAATCTTTTTGATAGCGGTTAGCTCCTCATTCGCATTGAACTTCTGAATGGTAATATCGCGAACATTCAACAACTTACCACGCAAGGGGAACACACCCCACTTTTCACGGCCGACTTCCTTTAGGCCTGAGATGGCAGAGGTAGCAGCTGAATCTCCCTCCGTGAGAATGAGGGTACACTCTTTTGATTTCGCAGTTCCTGCCAACATGGCATCTTCCAGTTTGGTCATACCGCGAATCGTGCTACGTTTCTTTCCATCGGTCTTCTTGGTCTCGCGCATTGACTTGGCCTCCAAAAGGAACTTGGCTTCTTCCAGCAGCCCGAGCTTTCCAAGACCATCGACCAACTTTCCATTGTATTCTGGCTTCGAACCGAACTCGGCTGCGGGTGTAGTCAGAAACTCCTTGCTCTGTGAATCAAAGCTCGGGTTCACAATGGTGGAATTGATGAACAGGACAACTGAGTTCTTGAGTTGTCCTGGCTTGATGTCGATTTTCTTCTTTTTGGCGAGGTCGCAGAAGTCAGTAAGAACTTTACGTCCAACGGTCTCTACGTGTTTGCCACCCTTCTTGGTATGAATACCATTCACAAAGGAGATATGCTTATCTTCGGGCAACTCCTCTTCATCAGAGTACAGGTGGCTCGCCAGAATGGCTCCGATTTCCCAGCGCGGACCACAGTTCTCATAGGCAAACCCAGTCATACCGTCACGCAAGAACAGCTTGATGAACTTCTCAAAAGTATTAGAGGCGACTACGACACCGTTCCATGTCACCTTGACGTCTTTTCCTACGAGCGAAGCCAGCTCAATGATACGAGTGTGGAAGCATCCAATCATATCCGCAATAATGCCCGTTTCATTGAACGCACCGGCAAAACGGACACGGTCTGGAATGAAAGTGACCTTGACACTTCCCGTTTTCGCAGTTGATTTTTTAATAAGCGGTTTTTCTACTTTGAACATGTTGTCATACCAGGTTTGAGAGTACTGTTTACCCGATGCAGGCGTTTTGAGATCGATGCTGAACATTTTGCTCAGAATCGAAACACATTTACTTCCATAACCGTTCTTACCGCCAACAATCTTCTCTTCTGACTTGTCATAGTTACTTGAAGTAAGGAGATTTCCGAAAATGAGTTCGGGAATCATGACTTTTTGTTCTTCATCCATTTCGATGGGAATACCGTCACCATCATTCTCTACAGAAATCACGGTGTCTCCATCGCGTGAATTCACCGTCACGTCGATGTGTTTCACTGGGGTCATTCCAGCCGTCACGGTAGAACGCACGTACTCGTCGCGGGCATTCACAATAATTTCATCGAAGATTTTGTAAAGGCCTGGATTGAACGAGAGAGAACGCCATACCATTTTGTTCGAGCCAGTATCATACACCCATCGCGTCTCCTGATTGGTCTTGGTGCTGCCGACATAGGTGTCAGGGAGTTCCAGGATGTGCTGGTGATGGGTGTGCTTCTGATACTTTCGAACGGCTGCCATGGATTGATTACGGTTGTTAGTATTTTCTTTATACTCTAAATCATGTCAATTTTTATCACAATCCATATAAGAATGGCGGCAATGAACGCGGGAGAAATAGAGAAAAATATCATTCTTGAGGCATGTTCTGATCCATCATTTGTTGCAATGATATATCTTATTATTAAATTGTCTGCAAATGAAAGTCTAATACCACGCCCAACGGTGATAGGAGGTGCTGCGTTTATGCTTCACGCCTATGCGTTAAATGGGCGGAATAAACGACGCATGCAAGAAGCAATTCGCGAAGTACCCCAAACGAGTGATATTGATATCGCAATATGGTATACGAAAGTCAAGGACAAAGATACGTTTCTGAGTAAAAATAATAAGATGGTGGATAAAATCCGTGAAAACCTTACTAAACATGAAGGACTATTTACGAATCTACTTCTACAACGACTACAACAATTGCTACCTAATCCATCTATTATTGATACATTTGATATCGAGGTTATGAAAAAAGAATCTAGAGATACAAGATTTGAGCATATGACAACGACAATCAACATTAACTTCATCATTAATGGTAAGAGTATTCCAGTGGTAGATATTGCAATCAAAAATGCAATTTATTCGCAAGATGTAATGAATGAAAGAAATCGTCCAATGATACCAGTTGAACAAAACGTAAGTCATGCGAATGAACATAATACAGTCCTTCTTAAAATAATAGATAGGAACAATTCACGCGGCAGACCCGATGTGTATGTACGCGTGCCAACGCTAGAGAGATTGGTTGAACAGCAACAATTTGCAATCGGTAAAACACATGATCGTAGCAAGTTAGCTAAGTATCACGCCCGACTTCATTATCTTATGCAACACATACAGCCCTTAGAGCTTGGCTCTGCTGCTGCGCTTGATGATGTGCGTACACGGTTCGCGCGCGCTGAGCAGGATACTCGTGATATGATTGCGGCGCTTCCTGCACCACCCGCAGTGCATGCGCCGCCTGCACCAGGTTCTTCTATTCCTCCACGCCATTCTGGTATTTCAAGCTATCTTTCTCTTCCAAGACAAGGAGGTAAACGACGTACCCAGATAAAAAATAAACATCATAAGAAACGCCAGACGAAACGTCGTTAATCAGTTGGAATCACGCCCATGGGAATTATATGGCAATAGCCCCTTTTCTTTCTCTTGTCGCATAGAACAACATTATTTTTAACACAGTCTGTGGCATAAGTGGCAACACATGATTGATGAACAGGTCTGCCATTGTTTTGATCCCTTACAAATGCGCGCGAATACCTGGTAAGAAGAGATACGCATGCGTCTTGTTCTTTTTTATGATTTGTAGCACGTTCACATGCGATGGGTACTTTTTTCTCAAAATCGAGGGCAAACACGGAAGGGGACTCCATCGCATTCAATAGCGCATCGGTACATACGTTACAGGGAAGCAAGTACTGAGTGCGCGCAAGCAAATGTGGGGTAGGTGCCTGGACAGCACGTTGTGCTATAGTCCGAATATGAATAAGGGCAAGCGATGATACCACAAGGGAGAACACGAGGAGAATACGTGACATGGTTTGATTATGAATATGATATCATACACAATCAAATTTTCTCAATATTAACATTCATTTCTCGACAAAAATGGGCCACTAACTCGTCGTTCTTGTAATCATGAATATACTTAATAGTTTGAATCCCTGCTGCAAGTAGCATGCGACAGCAGATAATACATGGGTAGTGGGTGATATATGCGGTACATCCATTACAGGATACACCACGTTTAGCACAGTCAATTACAGCATTTTGTTCGGCGTGAACGGTGGCTTGTTCGTGACCTTCCCGAATGATAGAATGGTGTTCGCATCCAGGTAAGAACCCATTGTATCCTTGGCTTACAATTCGATGATCAGAAATAAGAAGACATCCGACATGAAGACGTTCGCATGGGCTTCTTGTAGCGGTTACTTGGACAATTTCTTTAAAGTAATCGTCCCAGGAAGGGCGAGTCATATTATTTATAATAATCCATTTCTATTTTAAATTGTTTGATTATAATAAATGAGACGAACAAGAAAACGAGGTGGAAACCGTCCATTGCCATTACAATATTTTGGAGCTGCCGCGCCTGTATCTGCGTCAGCAGGAGGCGATCGTCTGGATGTAAACGGAAATATGGTACGCCCTGCGATTGGCGGACGACGTAGTATGAAAAAGCGTGGCGGCTTTTATCCGTCAGTCATGGGAAATTTTGTACCGGCTGCGTCAAATTATATTACACCAATTGCCCTATTTGCGGCATACAAGTTGATGAACAAGACATCAAGTACGAGAAAGCAACGTCGCTCTCACCGAAAACGAAGTGTTCGTAAGTAGTGCGTTTAAATCTAATACATGTCTCCTTCCGGATGCCGGAGAAATCAGAATCGATGAGTAGTCTAAAGCCAACGTGGAGAATTACACACAATGAGTGTCACACAAGGAGCGCGCCCAAACGCGAATGGTAATCTGTTTGAAATTCGTACTGTCCAGTCTGCGGCATTTCGTACCTTGATTGAAGCTCTCAAGGAGATTCTAACGGAGGCTAACTTAGAATTTGATTCAACAGGTATCAAAGTGATCGATGTGGATGAGACCCATACTGTGCTGACGTATCTGCGCCTTCATGCTGATCGATTTGAGTATTTCTACTGCCCTGCCAAGTACGTGTTGGGAATTAACATGATTTACTTGTTCAAGTTGATCAAGACCTTGTCAAACAATGATAGCCTGACGCTATTTCTACCAGCGAATAACCCGAATAAGCTGGGTATTCGTGCGGAGAATGCAGAGAAGGGTACAACAAATACGTGGATGATGAAGCTTTTTGATACGAACGTAGAGAACATTGAGTTTCCGAACATTTCATTTACATCTATCATTCATATGCCATCAGCGGATTTTCAGAAGATCTGCCGTGATTTCAATCAGTTGGCGGAGAAGCTCGAGATTACGAGCTCAAATGCGGATTTGATCTTCCGTTGTGTGGGTGATTTTGTGGATGGCGAGACGGTGATCATGTCGAACAACCAGGGTGGAATTGAGGTGGAACGTAATACCACTGAGATTGTACAGGGAATGTTTGAGCTGAAGTATCTGGTTCTGTTCACGAAGTGTACCAATCTGTGTACGAGTACGCAGATTCACTTGAAGAACGATTATCCGCTAGTGCTGCGCTATATGGTGGCGAATCTGGGAGAGGTACGTCTCGTTCTTGCGCCACAGAAGCAGAAGACGGAGACTACGCGCCCGCAGAAGCTTTAAGGAGATGCAAGCGTCCCTCTGACCCCTGACCCCCTCAACCGATGTATTTGAATAAAATAGTAAAACAATAAAAAGATAACGTAATATCTTTTTATCGGTTTGTAATAAATACGTTTTTAATACATTAAGTCACAACGGTACAGGGGTATGGGGAGGCGTTAGCGTCCCCACTTACATTTTCTTTTGGAGAAATGGTGTATAAATGATTTCAGACTCACGAATGTTACTGACAGCATGAAGATTAGATGGATGACTAAATTTCTGGGCGTCTGCATTCCAAACCTTGATGATATTGAACCCGCGTTTTGGGCTAATGGAAAGACCGTTAATTCGATTTTCGGGAGATGATACAACATTTAGCATGGAAGCAATCACATATGTGACATACACCTCTGCTGCGTCTTTCTTTTGGCAACGAAAGGAGTAGCATCCTCCACGAATATGATGATGACTTTCCCATAAGGGAGGCGAAGGATCACGCATCAAGAAGAACATTCCTTCTGAAAACGACTCTGTTTTCAGGACTTCCATGATAGACCAGAATTGGTGCCAGGTTTTCATGGAACCCAAATTGACGAAGGTATTTAATGTCCATTTGGTCTCTTCAGATGAGTGGAAATAGATGGTCCAGGGTCCTGTCGGAATCAAAGAGGTTATCTTTGAATCGTCCAATAAAGTGGCCATGATGAAGAACAGGAAGGTTCTAAGCTTAGTGTGGTGCGTATATCTTTAAACTGTTCACAATCTTCAATTTTAAGAACTTTTAACACGGATGATAATATGTATACGCATCTTGAAGTTCATGTGATGATTTTGTACGTTTGACAACTTGATGATAGACCTTTTGATCACGAATAATAAGACAGTAATTATCTGCTCCAAGACTTAGCATTTGTTCTTCACCATTATGGTCAATCACATGAAATTGAACAATTGTATCGGATGGAAACCATTGATTGGTTTGAGCACACCAGCACAAAAACAAATAAGTAAGAGTTGGTACAACATTACCATGAGCATATAGTCGAAACGCAGATAGAAATGAATCAATATCATATTCTATCTCACTCTGTTGATTAACTATCGTAAGTTTTGCAGATAACCAGGAAAGTTTACAAATGTTATCGGCCGGTTGACGAATAGATGTCAACATATGATCTGAATAAACCCATGTAGGGCTAACCTTATTTTTGATATGTGAGATAGGGAGAGGAAGTGAATGTCCCTGTATAAACACCCATGTACGAGTCGCTCCGTTATAATATGTGCGGGCATAATGGTACGCTTCTATCAGTTGTGTATGAACGCGCTGACATGTATCGGTCATCCAGTTCCATAGTTGCATCGATTTTGTTAAAAAATAAGAACGAAACATCTAGTGTTAGTATCAGATGAAATTATTTAAGTTGATTGACTATCACTTAGACAAAATCGGGAAGTGAGTCAAAAGGTATTTCTTCGATTAAGTTGTTTTCTAACATGGTCTTAATGTTTTCTTTAAATTTCCACTGAACAGCATCTCCTGGTTTATTAAAATATTTAAGAGAGTTACACTGCATTACACCTGGAATACCATCATCTGCTATTACTTTATAGACATGATAGGAACTGTCTCTAATTGTTTCGGCTTCATATACATTATTACAAAGCATATGCGAATTATTTTCAAGGCGTGTATAGGGTAATGCTCGACTCGCATATGAATAAGTCTTATCATTTAAGGGGCTTCCGAATTTTCCATAAATTCCTCCAAATCGATCGAATTTGTCATCTTTTTTTACTTCAACAGGTATCATAGGTTTATTAGGATCACAACCATCTGGAAAAGCAGCATCATCAGGCCATACAAAGTCTATCTTACCGTTCTTGGTGGGTCCCTTAAATCTGTTTATATTTTTACAACTGGCAACGTGATTAGGATCAATCTTGTTGCCGCCTCGAGTTCTTCGTGAGCGACGCGTTGTAGAGCGACGCGTTGTAGAGCGACGCGTTGTAGAGCGACGAGTCTGTCGTTTTGTATGCTTCATCTATATAAGATGTGTTTTTTCTCTCAACTTTTTTCTAAAAAAAGCACCCGTATGGCTCATTGGAGTATTTCCGCTGGTTCCAGTTGCCATCTTTATTTTTTGAATCTTATACATCATGTGCCTTTCATATGTTTAGGATGATTGTTGGAAATTATCCGCATCGAATTATTTAAGTCGATAGAATGCAACAGATTGTGATTTTTCTTTCCAGATACCAATGGGCTGGTCGGTTGGCTGACCCTCTTCATCGATTCCATAGATGAATCCCTCACCATCTCTGTAGTATGATTGTTCTTTGTATGTAATTTCTTCCAATTCGACACCCTCCTCTTCCTCCTCTTCCTCCTCTTCCTCTTCTACTTCTTCTTCCTGAACTTCTTCCTCTTGTTCTTCTACTTCAGGAAGTGCTTCGACTTCTTTTACTGGCTCGACTTCGCGAACGGGTTCTACAACAGCAACAGCTTCCACAACAGCAACAGCTTCTACTTCCTTTACCGGTTCTACTTGTTGGACTTCTTGTTGTACCAATTCAATTGACGAAACGGTCGTCTCAGGCAACATTGCTGTAGTAGGCGAAGACGGCGGAGTGTTCGTCATGACGGGTGTATGGCTATCAACTTCATTTTCTTCCTTATGAATCACATAGACAGGCTCGACTGGCTCGATAATTGTATTTTCCAGACAGGTACCAGTAGAATCGATTGACCAGGGATCATCTTGTTCCTCGTCAATTTGAATATTACGTGCACCCTCTAGAACATCAAGGCGGTCTACAATATGATTAAGTGCTAGTTGCTGAACTTCGTATTGCTTGGAGAGTTGCGAGATAGAAGCTGATATGTCACGCAAGGCAGCTTCCAGGCGTTCATTCGAATGATTGGATGGGACAGACGGCTCTGACGGATGTAAGCTATTCAACCAGTGTTCCAACTGGCGGAATTCCTTTTGAACGTTCGTCAAACAGGCTTGAATGAGAGTGGATGAAATGGACATGATTGCGGTATCTATTCTCATTAGCGATCATGTCATCAATTTTATGTAGATTTGATTTTCAGATTGAGGCAAGCATCGAGTGTAGACTCCCATGCCTTAAGAGGCTTTGTTCTACGAAGTCGAAGAACTTCTTCTGCCTTTTGAAGACGCTCCTTTACAGTCTCATTTACATTCTTGGTCAAACTTGCATCGTAAAAATCAATAGGCTTAGTATCCATTGTAGCAAGAATGCTTACCATAGGTGGAAGATGAATATCGACACGTACTTTATGAGAACGGATAAGCCCACGATATTCTTGAATGGAAAGAGAACCTCCAAACAATTGAAGAATGGAACGAGGAGGTGCAGGATGAATATTGTTATCACATACTTCGCCATACACACGATAGAGTAGAGCCAATTGTTCCCAACGTGTATGAGCATCTTGGCGCATATCGAAAAGATAGGCTGCAGCGCATTCTGGACAGCAGAAATTGCCCATCACGATCAAATGCTCACCAGTATCTCGAACAGGCAAGACCACGGGACGATGAGAAAAAGAATGGCAACACCAAAAACACGCGGCTGTGCTTTGTGATGGAATGGTCTTCACTTCAGACGAGTCTTTGAATTGAACCAGAAGGGGAGACTTTAGCGTGTAGTAATCGATTTCGGTTTCGGTGACGACAGGCGCGGTTGTCTCTTTTTTCGAATCATTGTTCTGTTCTCCACGAGGCTCTGGTCGATGTTCTTCTACAGGCGCAATGGTATTATCTTGAAGTTGTTCTACTTCATCAATAAATGGGTTATTCGCATAACTATCATAGGGTTGGGCCTCTGTGGGAGGTAGCGGATCATATACAATCGGCATATCGTTCATAATAACATTCTTACTTTGAATGGGAAGATGTACGATTAGGGGACGACGGATACCGGAAAGAAGAGAGCCTTCAATGCCATCAGGTGTAATCATAGCTACAACGGGAAATTTTCTCTTGCTTGTTTTCTTTGATACAGATGTTTCGGTGTTCTCCTCCGTTGGATTTTCTGTTTTTACACTTGCGCGCTTGCCTCGACCACGACCACTCATACTGTTAATTGGACGCGTTCGTTCATTTAAGTTGTTTCGTTATTTTCTCTGTTTATATGATAAAAAGAGAAGAATGAATAGAACAGACCCGGTAAATGTTCTGTAAATTACTGTGGCGATCCATACAGCGACTTCCATACAAACTTATGAGAATAGTGGTAGACGAGAGCGAACACAACCGCATGGAACATCGCCTTAGTGACGAACGACGCTCCTGGCGGCAAGGAGAGCAGAATGCCTGGTGTCAGAATAAAGAAGAGAACAGCCGTAAAGAGTGACATCATTGGGTGAAACATGGTTATACTTAATATACAGAAAAAAAGAAAGAAGGGATTTAAGCATATCGACAAAAGATAACATAAGATGTCGGTCGATACATCGTTCTGGTGTGAGCGGGTACGGACCTGTTTTTCTATGTTTTCAAAAAATCCATCTACCCTACAGCATTTACTTCTATTTGGTCCGCCTGGATCAGGAAAAACAACGAGTGCCGCGTGGTTGGTCGAAAAAATCTGGGGAAATCGTAAATCACTTATGTGTATTTCGATGAATGCCGCCGATGAACGTAGTTTAGAGTCGATTCGTCAAAAAGTCTTCCCTTTTTTGCGCGTCGATTGGAGAACGGAGCAAGAAACTGCACCCCGCTTTTTGATTTTAGATGAATGTGAAACATTGACGGAAGCGGCACAGTTATCTCTTCAGACAATGCTTAATGCCGATCCGACAGATATATGTGTCATTCTTATTTGTAATTCTCAAAGTCGAATCCATCCCAAGTTGCGACAAAGGCTCCTTAAAATACGATATGATCCACCAAATCGAAATCAACATGTGACTGATATGGTAACGGCAATGACGCGCGGTGATTTGCGACAATGTGTTCGAAAATCCGAAATGGAGCAACGAATCTGGAAATACATAAATGGACATCCATCTGAAATCATACAGTGGATTCAAGAAGATACAACTGACATTCAAATGATATTAACGGAACTCTTGTTATTACTGGATATGTTCCAAATTATTGATCGCGAATTGATGGATCGTATGAACTTGATTTATTCGCTACTAGTTGACAGTACTACGCTACATGATGTTATGGAGAAACAGCTTATTACATTTATTAGAGAATTTAAACAAAAAATTGATGATGCGATGATGAAAACATAAAGCACAACTAAATATGGCAACTGCTGCATATACAAAATCCAAATTACGCGTATCCACGATGGTTATTACAGCCAACTGGGGAACGCCGATTCAATTAAACTCATTGTTTGAATCACTTCGACCTGTGATTCTACCTATCTGGTATCCTGGTGAGGGCGTTCTTAAATTTGAGCATAATAACATGGTACTTGGTTCAAGTCATAAAGATATCTTTACAAACCGCAAGATTACGTCAAAGTCCTTCTTTAATCAATCGACAATAGTTCTACGTCGAAAGACAGCCGATGGATGGAAGGAGGTCAATGTAAAATTATTTGCGAATGGAGGTATTCAAATGACAGGTGTGACATCGGAATCATTTGCGTATCAAGCCATTGAATGGCTCCTTCAGCTCATTCTATCACTCCCTGTTTCCCCTTTTACCAAGTCTCCCTCCATTCAACGATTTTCCGTTCAATTGATTAACACTGATTACGCACTCAATAAATTCATTAATCAAGATGCGCTTCATAAACTCTTGATTAATGAATATAATCTCTTCAGTATGCTTGAGAAAACGATTTACCAAGGTGTGAATACTAAATTCTTCTATAACAAACGAAATCCAGGAGTTGGTATTTGTCAATGTAAGACCTTCTGTAAGGGACAGGGTACAGGTGAGGGAGAAGGAGAATGTAAACGCATCACAATGAGCATCTTTCGAACGGGTCGCATTATCATTACAGGTGCCAGACAACTTGGACAGATTGAGGCAGCCTACGACTTTCTTAATACGGTGTTGGATAAACATCACGCTGTAGTTTTATATGAACCTAATACGGCATAATATCATCATAAAAATAACAACGATTATCTTTTTATTACGATACGATACAACCTACCATAATACTATGTATCGTAAAATATAAATTCAATATTGAAATTATTCTTACTATTACGGTTTATTTATGAGTTGCGTTCAATGATACAGTACGGAATTGTATTTTATTGACAGATTTAGAACATGTCCGCCCCGGCTTCGAATTCTGTTGTAACTCCATCGACCGCTCCAGAGGTTCTACCGGCTTCTCAGACCTTGGTACAGGCTGCTAAAATTGCGATTGAACAGGATCGTGCCATTATGCTTGATTATTATCGCCAAACATGCGCAGGTACAGCATTTTTGGGCGAGGATCCGACAACTACGGAGCGCATCTTGGTCAAGTCAAAGGATGAATTTACATCGTTGATTAAGAAGCTGTATAAGGTTGGCGATGATTTCATCATTGTGACTGAGAATTCATTGTATATCGTGTCTGGCAAGATTCAGAAGCGCAAGGTGAACTTGGCCTCCCTTCAGGAGGCCTATGACGCATCTTTGTAAATAGTAGATATGAACAGAATTGTTGAAATTGTTATTGAAATTATCATATTAAGTATCATTTTGACAGTATCCTCTATATGGATTGATATTTATAGAAAGGGACTGCTAGGTTCGTATATTTTAGATCATATCGTGGCGTTACCATTTGCAATTCTTATTGCTGGATTCGTATTTCAACGATTTTATAAAAATTGAACTCAAGAACAGTATTTATGAAAGCTACACACCATGTCATCGATATGGGCTATTTTCGGAAGTTCAAATAAAATTTCTGAACGAGACCTCCAAGATCTAGTTCTTGTACCTATCTTACAAGAACTAGGCCGTACACCTGATAAGATACTTATCCCTTCAGAGGGAAATACGTCGATTTATCTCCAAGAATGGGCCGAATCACTTCATATCAAGACACAAGTCTTTCAATCGGATTGGGCAAAAAATGGACGCATTGCGCAGATTCTTCGAGATGATCGAATGCGAAAAGAATGCACTCATATGCTCGTATTTCTCCCTCCTCGATCAGATCGTCTCGAAAAAATGGCGGAAAAAATGGCTAAAAAAGGAAAAGTGGTATTTACATCATCAGCAGACCTGACCCTGACGCAGCTTGTTTTGCCGCCTGAGACTGCTTCGCCGCCGAAGGCTTCAGCGCGCGCTCGCAAATCAAATACAAAAACAGGGCAGCAGTTGCTGAAATTCCAAAGTTAATCAGTTTGACAAGCAATACGGCGAGAACCAATCCACCGGTAATCTTGGTCGTAGCAAACATATAAATGGCACTCAGAACGGAAAGACCCGCCAACACAGAGAAGATAACAAAAAAGACATAAAAATAACCGCATAATGTGCTATCAGCGATGGCGTTGGTCCAATCAGATGTAGGAGAGCTCATTTTCTACTATATACCCGGAATTCGATTCGGAGTCACCAATAGAAACCATGTCTGTCGCTCCATGCTGTGTATCGAATCTTGCCAATCCTAACCCCAATACAGCCAATTTTGATAATAGTACTGTTACAGAATCAAAAGATGGTGTACAGCTTGTACGTTCCGTCTCTGATTTTTATTCTGCCGCAGCGGCGGGTACCGCGCGTCCGAACGCCCCGCCGATCTTCCAATCATACCAGCAAATGATGAGTTGGAAACAGGCACAGAATCGACGATAATTTTCAAAGGACTAAATAGAAATGGTGTCCCGGAAGTCACATCGTAAACACAAGTCGCAACGTCGTCGTCACAGCCGCAAGGAAGGTGGTGCCATGTTGAATGGTGCGCCTCTTTCCTATTCCCTTGCAAATGACTGGTCATCGAAGATGTCCAATGGTCAGGGTGGAGATTATTTGAAATATCATGTGGGCCAGCATGGTGGAGCCCTGGCAGGTGCGCCCCTTTCTGAGATGGGTGGCGCCCTTCCGTCTGCGATGCGCGGCCCGGCAATGCTTGGAGGCCTGGATGCTGCATTCCGTGGCATTGCTGGTCTGAAAGACCAGGCGGGTGGCAAGCGCCGCAAGCACGGAGGCAGTCGTCGCAAGAGCTCAAAGCGCTCAAAGAAACACGGAGGCAGCCGTCGCAAGAACTCAAAGCGCTCAAAGAAACACGGTGGCAGCCGTCGCAAGAGCTCAAAGCGCTCAAAGAAGCATGGTGGCAGTCGTAAGCGCAGCACCCGCCGTTCGAAGGGTGGTGCGCTCGGATATGCGCCAGTCTCTGCTGGCGCGATGCTTCTTGGCGGGGCCGATTATGCCAAGGCGGGTCTGACCCCTGAGTGGAAGTCGGGCGTCGAGTTTGATGCCGCGAAGATGCGTCAGGCGATGTAATGAACTTTTTAAAGGGGCTTTCAACCGCTTAGAAAAAAGTTCGCAAAAAAAAATAAAATTGATACGTACTGATTCATGATGGAAACATCATCAAATGAGTACCTTTATAATTTACACCGACCTGTGGGAGAAAGAGCAAGAGAAGTGTCTCGAAGAAGTGCTACAGAAAGCAAAAGTAGGGGATCGAGTTCTATATCAAGGACCAAATCAAATGGATCAAACATGGTATCGTATTGTTGAAAAAAATGGAGAAAGATCGTTGAGTCTTATTAGTGTATCATACGACGAGTATAATTAAAGCTGTAAGAAAGCATCCTTTTGAACTGCATCATCTGTACATTCTGTTGCGCGTACACGATCCTTAAAGAGGGGCGTAAGAAGTTCAGCGGCCTGCGCAGTAAATGAGGAACGATCCATTGCAGAAATAGTGACATCAATTCGCAAAAAGAGATCACCATACGATCCAATATTACCAGACAATGGCATACCAAAACCACGAAGACAATATGTATCATTCTGAAACGATCCAGCAGGAATCTGAATAAATAGACCCTCGTCATATCCTGGATGATTGTCTATTTTTACGACACAGCCAATCAATGATTCCGAAAGAGACAATGAGATTTTGGTTTCCAGATGCTGAAATCGATCACCAATACGCTTAAATGACTTGAATGCTGGATCATTTGGATCTTCTTGAAGCATAATATGGGCATCTCCTGGACGCTCAAATGCAGGATGATCAGAACATACTTCTGAAAATTGGAAAGTCTCCTCAGCACGGGTTCCAGGAGCAATGTTCACCGTTAGCTTACGAGAATCATTAATGAATCCTGAACCAGAGCATATGGTACATACTTCGATCACACGTTCGCCCTTCGCTTGACACTCGTGGCATGGACCTGTAGTATGTACAGTCATAGGACCCATTTGAACAATCTGTGTAACCGCACCCTGACCATTACATTTACGACATATTTCCTTGGATTTCGCACCACTGTGATCACAGCTGGCACAAAAGGATTGACGATTGATGTTGATGTCAAAACGATGACCGAGATAAAATTGTTCCAATGTAATGGGGATTGTTTGAATGGCAGGATTGGGCTTCTTTTGTTTACGAATGGGACCGCGTTGTGGACCAACTGGTGGATTTCCAAACATGTTTCCAAACAAATCGTTCATATTGAATTCAAATGGAAATCCACCTGGCATTCCGCCAGGCATACCTGGCATTCCTGGCATTCCACCTGGAAATGGAAATCCACTTCCTTGTGTCCCGCGTTCCATCATTTGTTCATCAGTCATTCCTGTTTCATCGTAGATTCGTCTTTTCTTTTCATCTGTCAAAATATCACTGGCTCTGGTAATTTCCTTGAATTTTTCAGCATCGCCACCTTTATCAGGATGGTGAATACGTGCTAGCTTCAGATATGCTTTTTTAATAGCAGTACACGTATCACTCTTGGATACACCTAGGATATCATATAATGATTGAGTAGACATTCCGTTCGGTTTAACTTGTAGTAATAAGACCCGTTTAGGTCCGTATCGAGCAATCTAAAGTCTAATACCGAAGGACGAATAATGACCTCGTTGGTCGGACAAGATTCGGTCTGGAAAGAATGTATTCAACAAGTTGATTCACCGAGTCACATCTTTCTTACGGGATCGGCTGGATGTGGAAAAACAACCATGATACGCGAATGGTTACAGTCATATGCCAGATCAAAGCAGCGACCTACACCTCATCTGTGGGGCATAGAATCCATTGACGAATGTCTATTACTAGGACCCGATCAAGATCGTGGAATTCAAACCATTCGAGGACAAGTGAGTCTTTTTATTCGACAAATGTCACTAGGAAAGGGGATCTATCGATGGGTGATTGTAGATGACGTTGATACCTTCCCCCATATTTCACAGCAAGCGTTGCGACGACCGATGGAATCGTATTCTCATATCACTCGTTTTATTTTTATTGGCACATCAGAAGAGGATTTGATCCCTGCATTGCGGTCGAGATGCATTCACATTGAGATGAATTCACTTGATACCATTCTATATCGTTCTCATTTCCTAAACAGTGTAGGTATGCCTGCGCCAGAACAATTTACAGATGAAATGTGGAGTTGGGTGATTAATTTGGCAGGAAACAACAGTAGCGATTTGATGCGCCTTTTAAAATTAATCCGCGACGTTCATTATACGAGTAAAGAGCCTCTCACCATTCAACGCGTACGTATGCTATGTTCTTCGCCTATTTATATGGATTTCATTCCATTGTTAAACGCAATGTCATTAAACGATTCGGTTGGTGCGATAAAGAGTTTGATTCATATTTGGAAAAGAGGGTACGCATACGAGGATATTCTAGAAAGTTTTCAAACGATTAATCAATTATTTGGGAATAACCAATTTAGCGATAATATTATGATTCATAAATTTTTGATTCATTCTTGGATTTCATATTGTAAAGGAAATACAAGTATGTTAGCACTACAAAATGTTATTGATAAAACACTAAGAGATGCGCGACCTACTTCCGAGATTTTTCTAGCAAATACTTTACTGCCAAGTCAGACTCCATGATCTGCGACTCGCTCATTCGCAAAAACCAGCCAAACATTTCACGATCCCGCAGCTCCTTCCATGGAAATGGGACATATGTTGTATAATCACAGAGGTCAAATGGTAACTTGCCATCTGTGGAAGCCAATAAATCCTCTAATTGAATACGTTTACCATTCTTTTTGCGCATACCTTCTGCAGCAGGATCGACAACAAGTCCCGTGTGAACATAATCATTAGAGAATCGTACAAAATCCCACTTCACATCGCCACGAATCTGATCACCGCCGCGTTTCTGCGCTACGCGTTCATAGCAGACGGAAGCCCATTCCTGGAACATTGGATGGCTGGCCTTCGGAGTCCAAATGGCACGGAATCCAGGGACATTGGTTCCCGCTGAGCCGGCATATGTTTCGTCGAGATCCGTTCCAAAAAAGACAGTCTTATCTTCTGGTAATTTTCCAAAGGATTTGAGGCAAACACAATACGGTTCCAACCATAGACCACCGTGTTTGGCAAGAATGGCAGCACGAAGGTAGTTTAGTTCTGCCTCATTGACAGGTGAGATCGGATCACGTAATCCGGGAGGAAGCTGGTCCCATCCTCCTAGTAATTCGGCAGCACCCGCCAATCCACCGATCACTTCAATGCGATAGATATCTTTGTTTTTGTGAACGATCGACTCGTAGCATAGATTTAAGAATGGGATATTCAAAGCACGCGTTGAACGTGCGCCAAAATCAGACCATTCGCGAGAATTGACATCGGATGTGTCATAATAGAGCCAGATCACTGGTTTATTCATTCCTTTTTGTAGGAGGTTTTTATCGAGAAATGGATTATTTTTAATGAGTTCTTTAGAATAAAAGAAGGCATAGATAAATGCCACCGTCAATAATAAGACCAGAATCAAAAGAAGAATTTCAAATGGACCCATGTCACCCTATCACATCATTTGAATTCTTTTACGAAGGATTCGTCTGAACTTTCTTCCTTTTGTTCACTTTGTACACTCTGTACGCTGCTTGCACTTCGTAATGCCCAGACACTGGAGGATGTCCCTTTAAAATACGCCTCGATCTTCTGTTTATGAGCCACCTCTTCTTCCTGTTTTCGCTTTTCGTAGGCAGCAATCGCTTCTAGATCACGATCTAACTCAGATACATATACCATATCACGCTCCTTAAGAATATCCTCAAAGGTTCGTGGTTTTTCTTGATAAACCGGTACTTTATCATACACCGTATTCTCAGAAGTGTAGGCTGCTTGTAGGTCGGTATATTCAGGCCGTTCTTCAGGATCCGATGTGAATGACTGACCAGTAGAGGGAATGAGGGTTGAACCACGGGTCGAACCGGATACAAATCCCATTTGTTCAGGATGAAGGATCAGTGTGGTTGGTTCAGGTTTCCCCTGTTTCACATTCGATTCAAAGGTATGATTCCAACCAACTGGGTCTTTTGCTACGACATTAGGCAAGCCATTAGGCAAGCCATTAGGAAAGCCATCGCGTGGATCATACTTCTTCACATCATCGTCTTGTTTCAACCAGTCTTCATATCCCCTGTCATTCTCACGTACATGAATCTTCTCAAATTGATTATTGAATTCCTTTCGAAATTCTTCATTCTGATTTGAATCGAGATGATCAAATACTTCACTGACGAGATTATTTAATTCGTTTGTAAATTGATCATCGCGTGCTTGTCGGACATCAAATACATTGAGGACTTGAAATCCTGATCGGCCACCTGTCATGCGCTTGATCGTTGAAGAAAGATAGACATATGCAGCCAAGATCGATTCAAAATCCTCCTCCGAACCCCCCTTATCAGGGTGCGAATTGATCACTGCTGTCTTGAATGCACGCTTCAGTGATTCGGAATTCACATCATCTATAGAGGAAAATCCTAGTTTTTCTAGAGCGAGATCCATACTATCTGCTGGTAAGGTTTCGCAGTTTAAGTAGGATACCAGGATAGAATGTCCGACCCGAAATGGATTATGTTGAATAATACAACCATCCCCATTTCATCGATTGAAAGTATTGTCATGGATGGAGTAGAGGGTGAATACTATTTCACAGTACAATGTACCAATCAAAAAGTATACACAGTTCTTTTCGAATCGAATGGAGGAAAATGGCTCTATATGATATGCCAGGAGGGATGGGAGGAAGCGAAACGGGGAGGAGAACGATATGGTCATATATGATATTTAAAGACAATCATTATATAATAATAATAATAAGATATGTCAGGAACAGATATATCCTGTCATTTATGTGAGAAAATCGTTACACAGACAAGAACATGCTATGTATGCCACACTGTCGCGTGTAAATCGTGTGTGAAGACGGCATGCTGTGATTGCTGTGTTGTCATGTGTAAGAAATGCCGAGAGAGCGGTGATCCAACATGTGGATGTTATGGTACTTGTATTCAATGTGGTACCGATGTCAATCGTGGAGAACATGGATGGCCGTGCGATAAATGCGACGAATGGCGATGCCATGAATGCCGCGAACAGTCCAATTGTACTGAGTGTAATCCACAAGACGATGATTAACTATTTTTGCGGGTTAGTACCCGATCTTCTTTTGATTGAGATCCACTCCATCCGTGATGACCATCTGTTTCATGCGATCATGATATTGCTGGTTTTTCATATGCATCTCTGCCCTTCGTCGTTCTCGCATTTCATCCGCAGCTGCCTGGCGTTGTTCAAATTGACGAATGCTATGAAGCTCGGATTGATTAAATTGTTCTGGTGCTTTCTCGCGAGACGCGCGATATTGTTCAAAGGTTCGATCATGAACAGCAACATTTGCAACTTTATCGGAAATAGTTGATTCAGAAGTATAGGCTCCACGTAAATCAGTGAATTGAAAACGCGAATTGGGTGCTGCCGTGTAAGTGTCAGGGCGTTCTCCCACCAAATCCACACCACTAGTGGGATTGAGCGTGAGTGCCATTTGACCTGGGTGGACCATGAGCGCTGTACTTTGCTTTGCACCTTTCCGCGCTTCATCTTCAAACATACGGTTAAATACATCACGATTAAATTCACCTTTAAATTTCTGACCGCCTGCGCCACTTCCGCCGTTGGAGTCTTTGAGCCAGTCACCATACCCATCTGAATCCGGATCAGGCATATGAGTTTGTTCAAATAGTTTATTGAAGGCATTCATATCGAGATTTTTGGCATTGAGACGTACAGGTTCACCTCCATAATCCCATTTCTTGGCGTCAGCGTCACGACTTTGCTGTGCTTGCGACATATGCGATGCATCAACGCGGACACCCGTATCTCGTTTCCCACCTTTCATGAATTTCAGAATTTCAGCCAAGTAGGCATAGGCTCGTGTGACTGCCTCAAAGTATTCTTCGGAACCACCCTTATCGGGGTGAGAGCGGAGCGCCATTTTCTTGTACGCAGCTTTGAGAGATTCTTCGGTAAGAGCAACCTCTTCTTGGATATTTAATACTTCAAGGCAAGATGCAAAGTAAGAAATCGCCTTTTGTTTTGGGGTATCGGTAATCACTTTCCACGTGGGCTCGTTAGAAGTATGTGTGACGATTTGTTGAGAGCCTCGAGGTTGCGAAGCATGTGATGGTTGTTGATAGGTTGATGCGTTTGGGGCATTTATCATAGAAGGATGTGTTGCTCCGATTCCGCCTGTAAAATTATGCTGTAGACTACGAGGAACTGCGATTGCTTGTGCCTGTGTATACTGTACCGGTGCTTGCTGTTGAGATGGTTCTCCCGGAAGTACAGATGGTTGGCCACCCGATTGAACAGAGGAGATATAATGAAGAAGATAGCTATAGATTCCACATCGTTTGGCCGAATTAACGTATTCCATGGATGCCAAACAGGTTTGAATGACTTGAACACGTTTTGATGGATCTTGAATTTGAATCATATTCGAATACATGCGAACATGAACGGGATCGACCGCGGACTGGTTGTTTCCCATCTATCTTCCTCAGTAAAAACCATTGCGTCATTTGTTACGCAAATAGTAGTAGAATGTTCAGCTTTATTTCACTTGGATTTGCCACCTTTATGGCATTGATTGATGTCGTCGTCCTAGGGTGGATGAAAGATTATACGATTGGAGGATTATCACCCATTTATGTCATACTGGGAATGATCTTATATGGATTACAGCCTTTTGTTTTTCTAAAATCGTTACAATATGAAACGATGACTGTTATGAATATTCTATGGGATTTAACAAGCGATGTACTCGTAACTGGTTCAGGATTATTATATTTTAAAGAAAAGATATCATCCATTAAGAAAGTTGCATTAGTGTTCGCATTTATTTCTATCATTTTATTTTCATACGATGATTGGTCATCAGAAACATTTTCTAAGAGAAAGTAGATATGTCGAATAGTATTCTAGAAGAAATTAAACTTGCTGGAAAGAGCAAACTGTCATCGATGGTAGTGGATGCATCTGCCGTTACGTCTAACGCGATTAAAGAAGAAGCGGTCGATCTTGCGATGCGTATGGCAGGCGAGGACGCTACGGTAAAACTTGATAAAGAGGGTGAACGTATTGTATCGCTTGTATATAACGAAGCTAAGGCGGCAGCAGAACCGATTTTACACGATCAGGATCTGTCTGTTTCTGTCAAGGTCACGAAACTTCTGGCGGCGCTGATGAAAATCATGGAGAAGGCAAAAGTGGATGGATCAAAAATTCCAGGCGAGAAGAAAAAAGCAGTGGTGCTTTATTTATTGAGACAGCTGATGAAGGATATTGTCGATGATATTCCAGTACAATCCTATCTGCTTTCTAAAGCAAGTGCAATTGGTGAAACTCTATTGGAAACTCTTGCGGACATCTCGCGCAATGTAAATATACCAGAAGCGGCCACGTCATGTTGTATGGGTCTTATTTCAGCACTCATTAAATAAAATTGATAAATATATTTTTATAGTTGTGAATTACAAATAATGCGTATTTATCGATATTTACACCATGTCCCTTTTACTGACGCACTTCCTATATTTCCAGGGATTTCTTTCAAGGAGATATTTAATATGAAGCATCATTCCGATATTTCACTCGATAGGGTTGAAGATGCATGGAATCAATACAATTGTCTTGTATTTATACTAAATTATAATGAAACAAATAACATCTATTATGTTATTATATCTAAACATATGTCTGAACTATCTACATCGGACTATAAGGAATTTATATTGAATAATCGATATTGTTATGAAAGGCATACATATGATTACTATGTAAAGATTACTATTCCGATATTCTTGAAGAGATTCAAACAACGACTATATACGCGCAATTATCTTAATACCATACGATGTTCCATCCCTTTCCCCCCTACCGAACTTGCTTATCACCAACAATTTGTAGAAAAAGTTCGTATCGATACATTTATGAATGGATATGAACTCCCACTGCTTCGAAAATATGTATATGAATCGCAGGATATTGTAAAAGAAGAGAAAGAATATCACCCTGATGGATTGAAAACATTAGAACTCAAACAAGATTTCGAGGAGTTAGCATTGCTTACGATGTCACTTTATCCTACGAAACCACAATAATTTGTTTCAGCTCATAAATACTTGGGAGTGGAATCATTGATTCGCATTCCCAGAAAAACCGCTTACCCATAGATTCAAAGGAATAGGTGGATGGATAAAATTGGGGAGCAAGGGAGGGAAACTTACGCTCTTTACATGGCGGAATTAATGACCAACTTTCTAGAGGAAGAACCAATGCCAATTGTTCGACTGGCCGAATGTCCTGTGCGCGAACCAATATATTCTTAGGAAAAACGGGAAGAGGGGCAGTTCGTAATGATTCCCACAAGGGGGGAAGAGAAAACGGATAATACCAATTAAAACAGACATCTTCCATATTTCCAGTATAATACGCCCAGATCCATTGAATACCATATAAATATTGCTCTACAGAGCGTGAATAATTGGAGAAAAGACCCTTATATTTTTCTTTCCAGTTGGGCGCCAATGCGCGTTTTTGTGAATCTAATAGGACTTCTTCCTCGATATGATGTAATGGCCAATTATTCTGTCCTAGTCCTGTTTCTTCCGCACCTCGACTAAAATATTGCTTTTTACCGATGTATTTTTGAATACGCATTTCTTCGTTACTCGATAGCATTCCAAAGAGATAATGAAGTCCTTCCATTGAAATCTTATTATCATGGACAAGAGGAGTCCGTTTGGAATCTCGAAGAACAGAAAGGAGTTCGTTGTGGCCATCATCGCGCATTTTGAGACCAAGAGAGGAAGGGAGAAAATCGTTGCCAAGAATGGACATGGCAAAACAATAATCGAGGAGAAACGAGCGTTTATCTTGTGCCTCGTTCGTCAGCCAGTCTCGTAAGACATCAATCGAAAACCATTCCATTTGTTCTTCCCCATCGGAATCGTACGCAATCTTGCCCATCTCGATTTCTTCGCGAAAGAGCCATATGGGTTGATTGGTTTGTCCCAAAAGAGACAGAACAATCAAGTCGGCATCCAATCCATAGACCGCGGTAGGTCCATTATATTGACCGGTTCGCCATGCGGTCATGATTTTATGTTCACCCTCCCCAGGCTCATCACTGGAACTTAAACGCCACACCCCCTTTCCCCTTTCTTTGATCATTTTCTCAAGACCAGCGTGGAGTTTTTTCATAAAGAGAGTTCCAGGCGTAATGGCATTTGTATCCCATTTCACTTCACCCTTTTTTTCTCCTGTATTTGCTTGTAGCCATACGGATTTAAAGCGACGAAGCCGTTGTTGACGCATTTTAGCCATGGGAACCACACCATCGATTGCCAAGAATACACCGACTTTTGGATCCACTTGACGAACGATCTTTAAACAATATCGTACGATGCATTCAATAAATTGCGCCTCCCATTCGTCTTTTTGATGATCACCAGGATACATAGGGGTATCTGCGCGATGGAGACAGTGATAAATCAGACAATTGAAATCCATAAAGAGCCAGTCCATGCTTCCATCGGGATGACTTCGTCGAATAAGACTCGGAAGAACGGTTACTAGTTTTTTATAATAAGATGGAATACCCATATTATTATAAAAATCGTGTTCATGCTTTATATCATACGGATTTATGTACTATGAATAGAGATGTCAGCGCAAGCAGTAAACGCTGGGGCAGCAACAAAGGTAGCAGCAAACGCGAACGCGGCGACACAATCTGGTTCATCCTTTGATTTCATTCTAAAAATAAAAGACTTTATGGGCGGTACAATGTTCCGAACCATTGCTGAAATGTATAACTTGATGCCCGATTCAGTATTATTTGGTTCTCTTGTATTATATTTTTTAACCCAAAATTTAGCATATGGTATCTTTTCAGCATTTATTATTGAATTGACACTGAGTCATCGTCTGATTGCATGGATGTCAGCACAGATGTTTGGTCCTCCGGCCACACAGAAGCCGATTGCCTGTCGTGCAGGGTACAAAACACCTCAAATGGATATCAGTCGTATGTTTAATCACGATCCGTATCCATCCTATAGTATTTTCTCCATTGTTTCAATGGCAAGTTATCTTGGCTTTGCTACAAACGCATGTTCAGTGGCATTAGAATCTATGGGAGAAAATTGGAAGACACGTAGTACTATCGCCTATATGTTTATGGGAATGATTGTATGTACTTTCATTCTCGCTCGTATCTTCCTATCAGGATGTGATGATACATTTGGAGAAATTATCGTCGCAGCGGTTCTGGCCGTTATTGTTGGATATCTCTTTTTCTACATTAACAAATCACTATTTGGCATGGAATCCATGAATTTCCTTGGTCTACCTGTTCTAGCATCAAAAGGTACTGATTCTAATGGAAATCCAACCGATGTGTATATTTGTGCTGCCGTGTAATACAAATAAAATAATATGTAAATAGAATGGATTCCTTAAGAGGGATTATATCAGACCTTCATGTTTTCCTGTACGGTGGTATGAGAACTTTGCCCATTACACTCGCAGGAACCATGATTATATTGGGTCTCTTTACTGCCAATTATGCGATGATGTTTTTCCTAGTGGGCTTTATCATTGCTACTCCCATTTTATCAGCCATACTAAATAAAATCGCAGATGCGTTGGTTTTAGTATTTGATCTCAATATGTTTAAAACAAAGACATCTGATATCTGTAAAGTAGTGATCCCATATTCAACGTTATCTGCGCCATCAAAAGTTGAAAATGAAAATGTATTATGTACAACATCATTTGCTATGATCTGTTTCTTCTTAGGTTACATGCTAACAAATGCGGTGGCACTGTATCAACGTCCAAAAGATGATGGTGCGGATCCGATAAAGGTATCCAATCGCACGTCACATGCGATTCTTTCCATTGCATCCATTGTTGTCTTTACGATCATTGTGATTGGATTTCGCATGTATGCAGGATGTGAGCCGAAAGTGGGAATCGTATTCGGAACTCTCATTTTTGGAGCATTAGGATATGGATGGTATACAATGTTAAGTAAACCAAGTGATGGACGATTAGCAGATCTATTTGGTATTTCAAATCGTATCCTTCCTGCTAGTGCGACAGCGGATAAGCCAGTTGCGTGTATTGTAGATCCCAATGCCTAGAAAAAATCATAATATCGCATCAGTTCTTCAAAGAATCGTATCGTGCGTCGAATGTCTTCTCGTGTGGACCAACCCAGACGAAGAGCCATCATCATTTGTTTTACCACGGTGGGATAATGCATAGTAAACTGAAATGGTTTCGCATACATTTCTTCGACTTGCTCAATGGAAAGTGATGTAGGTTTGTTATTTCGCTGATTCACTTCAGAGTGAAGACGATAGAGCCATAATCGAATGCCCTCTTTTGTTAATACAATAGGGTATTTTGCTAGATATGACGTATAGTGCTTTTTACACAGAGGACAAGGTAGACTATATTGTAAACTGCGAAGAAGACCTGTCCATACTCTTTTTTCTTCATCGGGGAGTCGTTTAGATAGTGGGTTACCAAACCGTTCTGCCGAAGAATGAAGAAGAAACCATAATTGTGGCCCCCATATATGATTCTGCGGTGAATCCATTGTTATCCGATTAGAAAATCTTTCGATCAACTATTTCGCGTCATAATGAGTACTTCATTTGTTTTTGAGTCAGGTTTTGTTGAATGAATGGCACGACGACATACGAGTACACGCGTAATATATGGAGCAGGAAAGGCATCGCGTACAAGTGGAACATCTGCATTACTCATCATCCAAGAACAGCCTGCAGCAGCAAGCGCTTGACAACGGGTAAATAGCAACTCGTGCTGCGCTTCATCAAATCCATCGGCAGTATAAGAAACAAATGAACGATTTGTTTCGGGTGCGTAGGGTGGATCAAGATAAACAAAATCGCTTGGTTGAACCGGACTTAATGAATCTAAAAATGGATAGACACGAAATACAACTCCTTGTATTAGTCGAGAGACAGAACGAATATGTTCATCATCAATAATACTGATCTTGGCATAGTTTCCATAGGGGACATTGAATCCATGAGGGCCTTCGCGATACATCCCTCGAAAGCATGTTTTATTGAGAAAGAGAAGCATAGCAGAACCCTGTGGGGTCATACGTTGTTCCTTAGATAGTGAATTGAATTGTGATCGGATCCAAAAATAATAGGATTCGCGTGAGGTTAGTGCTTCTTGGAGGGTTGTGGGAGAACGATTCACACCTGTGTCGGCACATCCACCTATTTCTTCGATCATCCGATGAATTTCAGTGATCAGTGTCTCGGGTTCGCGCTGGATCGTTTGATATAGACCGATCAGATTGGAATTTAAATCACTAGCATACACTGTACCGGATATAGTGATCTTGCCGGCTTGTCGATAGGATAAGAGGCCTAATAATACACTTCCGCCGCCCAAAAAGGGTTCATGATAATTTTGAATCGTAGAAGGAAATTGAGAAAGGACGGTTTCGAGGATCTGTGTTTTGCCTCCGACCCATTTGAGGAAGGGTTTTACGACATGGATCGACATGTATTTCATACAAAGATTATAGACGGATCACAAAAACACGACCCTTTGAGATCTCTTTTTTATATGATGAAAGAGAAGGATGGAGGAACCAAAACCAGACTTTTCTATTGAGGTAGAAAGCCTTGAGGAAGAACCCGATGATACGATGCGAAAAATTATACCGAGAAATGTTCCACTTGTGGCAAAGCCAGTAGAAACCCCTGTAGCAAAGCCAGTAGAAACCCCTGTAGCAAAGCCAGTAGAAACCCCTGTAGCAAAGCCAGTTCCACTTGTGGCAAAGCCTATCGAATCATCGGTCGTAGAGGATAAACCAGCACAAATGTCAACTCAGTTAGCAGAAACGATCGAGATCGAGAATCCACAATCGATCTTTCCTCATATTGAACCCTATCCCGAAACAAGCCCTAAGCAGCATCATTTTCAGTTAAAACACAAGATCGATCGATCACAATTGATCAACGTATGGAGTCAGATCGGTATTACGGCAGAAATTAATGAATCGGGAAAAAATAATGTCGATGTAACTCTGATGCGTCAAGATCGGCTTATTGGTAAGATCCAATTTCTACATTTTGATCGACGTGATCGATCTGTCCGATCTAAGCATTATGTAAAATTATATTTATATAAATTCGATGATTCATCCATGTTTGAAAAAGCAAAACAGATCATGAGAGTTTTTTTTCATCAGATCGGATCTCGTCCTCGCCATCGATCACTGCGATCACATCGTGTTACACGGCGGCTTCAGCGCTTACCGCGTATTACTCATCGTAAGAAGGCTCATTCTACGAGAAAGCATCAAAGATCTGTACGAAAATAAGAACAAGAAAATTTGATCCCATTTGTGGTTATCTGTAAAAGGTAACCCATGACACTTGAATATAAAGTTCCACGAATTTTGTGGGAGAATTTCGAGTCTGTTCTTCTTGCTCAATCAAAACGCTACATTGCGGAGTTGGCCAAACGCCTCCATGTATCTGAAAAAGAGCTTATTAAAAAAGTACTACCCACAACGGATTCATTGAAAGTAATCATTCAAGATTCGCACGATGATTCTAACCAGTGTACCGCGTATGTTCAACAAGATCATTTGACGGTGTTTTGTCGTAAACCAGTGGCCTATCAATCTAACTTTTGCCCTGTTCATCGAAATCATCGAATGATGGTAATGGAGGGTACTCAGCCAACCATGATTCAAAAAGTAAAAGATGTGGCACACTTACCGCCTATGTGGCAAATGGAACAAAATTTGATTAATTCGCACGGAAACATGATTGGAAAAATAAACAAAGACGAACAGAAGATAAAATTATTTGTAGTGGATGAGATGTAGTGTGCCTAAACCAAAATGAAGTAGAGAAGTAAATGGAGGAAGAAAGTCAGGAGCCGACCACTTTTTTCCAATTGCACGATGAAGATGATAACACGAATGATTCTGATGATTCTGATGATTCTGATGATTCTAATAATTTCAATGAATCAGATGATAATAAATATCTAACATATGATGAACTTTCTTTCAATAAACGGAGGAAAACAAGTACAGGGTATATCGCCCTTAGGCAAAAGAAAGTATATGTTTGTTTATTACAACTATCATCAGGATATATTATAAAATTTCATAAGAAAGATGGGCGTAATTTATTGCTGCCCGAATGGTTTGAATCAAATGAATTTGTACGAAAAATCGTATCACGAAGTCTACGTTCTGTGGCAGTACGACTCCGTTATCTATCTAATATCCCTGATGATGAATATGGATATGATGAATATGGAAATATGACATATTATGATCTAAAAGAACAAGTGATAGAATCCTATCTTGTGGAGTCACGCATTCGTCGTGCCATGCGCAATGTTCTGATGCGTTGGAGAAATTATCAAATGGATAAACGACATCAAGATATAATAGATCCCATTACATTATCAGAACCTGAAAAATGCGTTATATTATATGATTGGAGTATGAAAAGAAAGTTTGTATTTGATGCTAAAAGCTTGGCCATTCATATTGAAATGGCGCTATTGTATCACGAGGATGGATTTGCGATGCCATGTTATCCTCGTAATCCATGGACCAATCTTGAGTTCACCTATCGTCAGCTCGTATCCATTTATGAACAATTAAAAACATATGGCGAGCTTCGTTGGGGGTTTGTAACATTACGTAAACATAATTTTAATAAAGACATATGGCATAAATATTATCACACCTCTATTACATTGAAATCGATTCAGACGAGTTTGATTCAATTGGATACATATAATGCCAGAGATTTACTAGAAGATTTTATTATTATGAAGATTAATGAAATAGTCGATGTAACACCCTATCTAATAAATATATATCGTACTGCAATTTTACGCATACCTCGTCATTGGATCATCGAACAATGGAAACAAGCCGCGTTTCTTCATTATGAAGATCAGCATTTTGGATGGAATCATATAGTTATGATTAATAAGATATGTCGTAGATTGCTTAGAAAACAACATATATTGATAAATGACTTAGAAGAAAAAGGGTATATTCATTAAATTTGATGAATCACACATGTAGATAAAACAACATAATGGGCAATTGTTTATGTGCAGACCGTGATACTCCTATACCGAACCTAGATCCTGCCACGGATATTTCGGTTTATCAAAATTGTACAAACGAAAATACTCCCTATGTTTCGTATGAAAACATACGAAAGAAAGTGAAAGTGTTACATGTTGTGGACGGTGATACAGTAGATATTGCGATGGTGAGCGATGATACGAACAAAATTTTCAAATACCGTGTTCGATTGTATGGAATTGATACACCCGAGAAGAAACCACTAAAAAGTAATCCAGATCGCGAGAAAGAAATGGAAGCCGCTAAGAAATCAAGTCAGGCATTACATAAGAAAATAGAAGAGAATCATTATTTGGTTACCATTCTCTTGTCTAAACCAGACAAGTATGGGCGATTATTGGGAACATTGTATGATGAAAAGGGCGAAGATATTAATCAGTGGATGATAAATCAAGGATTTGCTACGTCATATTTTGGAAAAACAAAGAAGTCATTTGCGGAATCACGTCATTCTACGGATGATATTTATTATATTGATGAATAATAAATGAGCTATCAAGCTATTGCAGTCTTTCGTACTGACAAAGTGGAGGGAGAAGTAGTTGCATCAAATGGTTCAGGCAGTGTACATCTTGTGGCAACCTTTACAAAATTACCACCAGGCCTTCATGGATTTCATATTCATAAAGCTGGAGATTTGAGAGGAGAAGGGTGTCAAGGATTATGTGAACATTATGATATAGGTCATCATGTTCACGGTGGTAGCCCCACATCGAGTGGAGAGCGTCATACGGGTGATTTGGGAAATATCGAGTTGAAAGAAGGAAAAAAACAGTTACGAAAGACATATGAATTAAAAGGTGTAACTGTCCAAGATTTATGGGGGCGATCAGTGATTGTTCATGAAGATGAGGACGATTTAGGAAAGGGTCCATTTGAAGATAGCCTGGTGACGGGGCATTCAGGAAAACGTATGGGATGTGCTATTTTTGGTCGCGGCCAGTGTTCTCCAAAATATAATAAGACACGAAAACGATATTAAATACATACTCGGCGGCGTATGGGTCGTAATAATATATTCGTAATCTCCCCTGGTTCAGGAAACCATCGAATGACATCAAGTGGATCGCATCCGTCTTTTTTCTCTAGAAAGGCTTGTACAATAGGATTCGCATTCCATATGAGTCGTGCCATACCAAATCGGCGCGAATAAACTGCTAATCGAACAGATTGGGTCGGCCCCAATAGACCATCACCGTGGGATTTTTGTTTCTCGGCTTTGGTCCACTCATCAGGGATATCGTCGACCAAGTAGCGATCATAGAATGCCTCGCGAGCATCATCCGAAAGCCACTTATTATTGTGCTGATACTCAGCCGCCGCCTCTTCCCAGAATGGACACCCGATAAATCCCTTTTCCAATGTACCCAACTGTGATACAGTTGATTCTGACCATTTCATTTGACTTCTCATACAACGCCCGTATAAACATGCAGCGGGAATGGTGTATCGTCGATGCTGTTTTCTCCCACATTCAGCCTCCCATTCACATAGGGTTGTTTGAAGACGAGGCTCTATCATATCAGGAAGAACGGACCAGCTTTTTTCTTGTTGTTCGCTATTCAAACAGACGGACAAGACAGCAAGGCACCGAATGATAACATCATATTCATCTGAACGATAACCGAGGAGTGATTCGTATTGTTCTAAGACGGTAAAATAGGATAGATAGTAATCCGCATATACAGGACAATTGTGTACAACATACCACCGAAGGAGCTTCCACACATGCGTGTCTGGTAAGTGACGAGACATCCACCACGCACTGTATGCTTTTCCCTGGAACATTGCACGAACCATATATATTTCATTTTCATCATGAGATGGGAGATAAGGTGGTGTTTTGAGCGTAACACGATCCGGTACTGCGCCCTCGGCGGTGAGAACTAGAATGTTCCATAGAGAATGATCCCGCCGTGTATGTGAAATCCAACTAAGTTGATAGGCTGCTAGAAGAATATCTTCTTCTGTTACTTCATCGGATGCTAGACGTTGAGCGACAGACATCCATGAGAGGCAAAATGGGCCTTTGTTCCAAAGCCATGCTTCAAAGAGTGTTGAAATTGTTTCTGCGATACATCCACTACGAAGCAATTCATAGCACCAGAATATGGTTTCGTGTCGATCATTTCGCGTAGAACAATATTGTAAAGCAGCATGAACTTCGTCGAGAGCATAGAAATGACGTGATAATGACATGTTACATCATATGGTATGAAAAAGAAATATCAAATTTATTTACGAGGGTATAACAAATGAACTTGCGTGATGAAGTGGATTTACAAACGGGGGATCTTCTCCTATTTCGAGGAACAAGTTGGGTGTCATGGCTGATAGAATGGTTTGGTGTAAGCAGATTTAGTCATGTAGGGATAGTTGTGAAGAATCCTGTTTTTCTAGATCCAGATCTGGAAGATGGGACATATATTCTTGAATCATCTTGGAACAATACACCTGATGCGGAAGATCACAAAATGAAATGCGGTGTTCAACTTCATTTACTCGACGATGTCCTCAAAGAATGTTCTAGAGGGTCTGTTATGACTCGAAAGGTAAATTGTGAACGTAATGAGTCGTTTTATCAAAAGTTAATCGAACTTCATAAAGAGATTCATAATAAACCATATGACCTGGCTCCATGGGATTGGCTCTGTGCCAAATATAATATGATCTGTCCACTTCCTTCCGATCCGGCATACAAAACAACAAAGCGATTTTGGTGTTCGGCACTGGTGTCCTATTTATTCTGTCATTTGGGAATCATGGAAAAAGACATAAATTGGTCTTTGGTCGCGCCCCGCGAGTTTAGTTCGACGGAAGCGAAATCAGTACGGTTTCTTTGCCCAATTGACAAGGAAAAAACAATATATTAACCTGTGTGACGAATTATGTCATTTTAACAACCCCGCAATGTATAGATGGCCCACTCCGAAAACGCAAATGAAATTTTGCCTGGATTGTGGTTAGGAAATGCGAAAGCATCGATGGATGAACATTTTATTCATCGTAATAACATTCGAGTTGTATTTAATTGTACCAAGAATCTCCCCTTTTGTCAGTTGATTCCGATCAAGTATCGAATCCCCGTGGATGACAATTTAGAAGAAGAGGAGATTCGGAATATGGAGTTGTGGTCCAGTGAGATTGCGTTTAAGATCATGGCAGAATACAAAGAAGGTCATGTGATTTTAGTTCATTGTATGGCAGGAATGCAACGATCTGCTGCATCGGTTGCGATGATGATGATTGCCTATCTACAGATTCATGCGACCCCTGTAATGAAGATGATTAAAGAAAAACGTCCGATTGCTTTTTATCCAAACGCAAATTTTGGTCGTTCGATTCATTATTTTGATCAAAAATTTCACAGTGAGATTCTTCCAGAGATGAAAAAAATACCACCAGGATATAAGTCTGAGTAGAATGGATCATACGATTACGATTCCTACACTTCCTCCTCCACCATCATCCGTATCGAATTGGATATGTTGTAATGTATATCATGATAGAGATGAATTCCAACGCGTGCTACAAGGATTAGAATTATCGAATGTTCAAAAACAAATCATTCTTTCCCGATACATTCATATCTTGGATCATCTTCAAAAACGTGTTCGTGCATATAGTCGTGTCTTCTTTATTGGTCATGTCATTATTACAGTTGGTTCTCTGTTTGTTCCCGCTCTTTTATCCATTCAAAATTCAAGTACATTAGAAAATGCTACATCATCGGCAAATATTTATTGGGCAACATTCATTATTTCATTGCTCGTCACTACCTTTAATGGGATTTTAACACTGTTTAAGATCGATAAAAAATATTATTTTTTAAATACAACTCTGGAGCGATTACGAACAGAAGGATGGCAGTATTTGGGACTAACAGGTCGATATTCAGGACACCTTCTCGATAATAAAATATTGCCAACTCATCAGAATCAATTTGTCTATTTTACACATCAGATTGAAAAAATCAAGATGAAGCAAATTGAGGAAGAATACTACAAATCGGATGAAAAAACAACACAGGCTCCACAACTAGGACAACCCGCTATCACAACAACCGTGCCGGCACACGATTTATATCCACCGTCTCCCAATCAACCCATTCAATCAATGATACAACAAGTTCCAGAACCAGTAAAAGAGGCCATGAATTCTCTTATTCGTTCACATGTATCAGCGCCTCTATCAGCGCCTCTATCAGCGCCTCTATCAGCGCCTCTATCAGCGCCTCTATCAGCGCCTCTATCAGCACCTCTATCAGAACCAACAATAATACCATCATCAGAATCAGTGTCTGAATCAAAATATGTTGATGAGTAATAGAACGATGGGGAAACGAACCCCTCAATGTCAATGTGATGCATTGTGTCCTCATCCACCAATAGAAGGATCTGCCTTTTGTGTGAAGCATCAATCGTGTACTGCCATTTCACCCCTATCAGGTGATGAGCCGTCATACGAACCAGAAAAATGGAATAAACATAAAGGCGTGAAAGAGGCACATAATTGTTTCGCATATGCCTATGGCTTTATGGATATGCCACAGACACCAAAATGTACGAATGAATCGTGTCCTATTTCGTTTCCTCAACCCGGTCGCGCAAGCGGTTATCCAAAATGGTCGAAGATCAAAGGAAAACGATGTCCTGATATCATTGCGCGAGCATTAGGGGATGTACCAGGAAGTAAACGCACATCATTTACCCAGCGTTGTCCAAAAGGAATGCGTAAAGTGGCATTCATTGCGGACCCAAAAGAAGATTATCATGTTCTACGTGAAGATAAAACAACAGATAATACAGGCAGATGGTCTCATAAACCAGGTGCGACAGATGTAACTGACGTCGATGCGAGCAACCGCCCGATTATTAATCCTGCGTTGGCAAACTTTAATTATCCTGAATCAGGACTGGATTATAAGCATTTTTGTGGATATTTGTGTATTCCTGCTACGAAGAAACATCGATTGCGCCGTTCGGGTGGCAAGCGAAGCACTCATAAGCGAAGCACTCATAAGCGACACGAAAAGCGACGTACACTTCGTAATTAATCATTTATGTAGCAAATATCGTGCGTATGAAAACATTTGTCGCATCGCAATTTGTAACATGGGATTAAATCCTAGAAAGAGTGTATCTAACCATTCGCAAATAGCATGTTGTTTTTTTAGAGCAGCATGTATATATACTTTTTGAAAGATATAATCCCACGCAAGTTCTCTCCCAAAATCAGTGTGATTACTATAGTCTTCCCAAACGATTTGTAAAGCCGCTAGATTTCCATCATTGATAAGCGGCTTAATTTCTCTAATTAATTCATCTTCGATTATCATAAAAATTGAATCTACTGTAAATATAAAATACTATCATATTTTATATAGGCATGTTTTCACGCCCTTATCCATCTCTAATTATTGCTACAGGGATTGCGTATGGTACCTTGCGATATATTATAAATGATAAACAGCAACATAATTCTCATACACACCATAACACGATTACATACCGGTCCCCACTTTCTTCAGCCACTCTTTCCCGTAGCGCTGAACGATAAAATGATTCGGATTCCATTGATAAAGGGCTTGAACACAATCAATCCGGTCCAATGGGCTGACTGCGCACATCTTTCGTAAAATCGGATAGAGTTTAGCCTTGTGAGATTCAATCGAAAATGCGGTAGAGATAGACCATTTAATGATCTGAAATACAATGTTAATACCGATTCCCCAACTATCATACTTTGTCCAATAGGATTTAAACCATGCGGCCGAATCTCCATCCTTTACCGATTTACTCTGTTGATAAAAATGATACAAACTCTTCTTCATCTGCTGTGGTGTAATACCCAACAGAGTTTGTATTTTTTTAATAATATCCTTCTTTGTCAAAATCGATTCAATGACACGAACGCCATCATGGCCATGTACAACCGCATTTACAATGGTTGCATCAGGTGGTTCTTGTCCTACATGAATGGTATGTTGATGAAGAAGGTCGTCTTCTGTGACGGTCTCTTTGGCAAATACAGACAGATTGAAATCAATGATACGAGGGACGTTATGTTGATCGACTAGAATATTTCCTTGATGAAGGTCACGATGAACCACTCCAAAGAGATTTAATAAGGCACCTGCTTCCAATAAATGAGAGAAGAATTTGATCGGATCAAGTGTTTTAAAATTTACACGGAACGAATCAATCGGTACACCATGATAAGTCATAGACAAAATCCGAAATTCAGTTAATGGATTCTCTTTTAGCACGGGGCAGTTCGCAAGATCCTTTTCCGTTTGTGCTTTCGCAGGCGCACACATGGATTCCGATACCGCAAAGTAATTTTTCCAAAGAGGAATTTGTCGGATCAATGATGAGATCTTAAATTCCACTTCGGCATATTCGGTACGGATGAGCTTGCTAATGGGAGGATGTTCATTGTCCTCTGAATGCTCTTTGGGATTCTTGTTTTTACAATGTAAGGAGGAGGTAAAAACGCACCCATACATTCCATGATCGATCAATTTGCCACCTTCTTGCATGGCTTCTAGATGGTTCAAAGAAACGATTTTGGTGAGTTTTTACACTTTTCACTTCGTACACGCGAATCTTGTTCGTTGCTTTTACCTCACGATACGATAGTATGTATGGAGGGTATCTCTGTATCGGGTTGATTCTACTTATCGCAATTGCGATTGTAGAAATTTGGAATCCAGCCCTTCTCAATGAAGGATTTACAAATCTAGTTTCCGTCGGAGATAGCGCCTTTTGGAGCCGATGGATGCCTCGTCGCGGCGATGTCGGTATAAATCCTACGGAAGAACAAAACGGATACACACGAGACATTCGTTATTTGGCAACGTACACCGATGTTCAGCGTCTTGGTCAAGACCATGATTTTTGTCGAATGGTGATGCCAACAGGAGGAACGGACAAAGATATGTTTTTTGCATGTGCGTTAGGTGGCACCGAAGGTCTCACGACAGTTCAATATAAAACACCATCTGTGAAGGATGGATTTGAATTGAGTCGGGATGATTACATGAATGATGTGCTAAAAGAGGGCAGATCAGGATACTGTCGAATTCTAAAAACAGGGCCTGATACATTTGAGGCGAAATGTAACCCTGCAGGTGATTATTCATTTCAATCAAAGATGATTGTTGATGGCAATCCACCGGATGACATTAAGATATTGTTATCATTTTATCATGGAATTGTATTTTGGCTGCGTTTTCGCGACGATTTGGTTGATTATGCGAAGAATCTGACGGTTACGACGGCTGGTCAAATCGAGATTGATCCGGTTCCTAAACCAATTACGGAGGGGCTAGAGTTCAATGGAGTGGATCAATATCTGCGCATTGGAGACGGAAGCAATTTAGAATTTGGAAATATAATTCAACTTCGTTATGTTCGGGCATTCTCTTTTTGGGCATATTTCGAGGAATTTACCAATAACGCAAAGATTTTCGATTTTGGAAACGGCGCAGGCATGGATAACGTGTTTTGTGGAATTGTAGGAAGAGGAAATGCATCCGTACAACAAACAGACACAGGAACACCCGCTTGTATCGATGAATCACAAAAGACGATACCAGACGCACCATCTGGCGCACAATGTACTTATGAACAAAGTCCACAAACGGCGATGTTAACATCAAGTGCGAATGTGAATGTCTATAGCTGTCCTGATCCTGAACTCACGGGACGAATCATGCCACCACTTCAGCCCATGCAAGTTGCAAGTGGTGAAGCAACGACTGCTGATTTGCTATATGAAGTATGGGACAATAAACAGCGAAAAGTACATATTCAAGTAAAGAATGTATTTCCTTTACGTAAATGGGTTCACATTGTGATTACGACGCAAGGCGGTGATCCATGGAAGCCGGCTCTAAAAATATATAAGAATGGCGAATCCATTCATAACGAGCCCTCGGCATTTTTACCGCAAACGAATGAAACAAAAATAAATTACATTGGTAAATCCAATTGGTCAAATGTAACGAGTCCGTATCAGAATGCGGATGAGCTTTTTAAGGGGAAGATGTTCGATCTGCGCGCGTATCAGGAGCCGATGAACAAAAAGAAGATTGAAGATACGGTCGCCTGGGGTAAAACGCTGTTAGGCGTGAACTAAAGTGCTGCTAGGCGTAAACTAAAACGCTGTTAGTATATATTATTCCGGCATTACTATTTTAGAATCATATAATAAGATTATTTAATTGTCATTATTTTATAGAGCATGTCTAACGAGAATCGGGCCGCAAACCGTCAGAATGATCCCAATCTACATACAGTCGCCTCTTATAATATGAGTTTTGCGTCTGATTTAGGGAAGCCATGGGGTAGTGAAAAGCACTTTATTCATGATTCACTCAAACGTGCGGCAGCACTAGGCCTTGATGCTAGTGATCGATCCTCATGGGAACGTGCCGCACAACTTGTCCGTCATTTTTGGACGAAAGAGAAGAATTCATCGGCAATGGGATTTCAAGAGATGAATACTTCAACAAAATTGGATAAAATCGGTGATCCATTTGCGGGAGGTGATAGACGGCTACAAGAAATTCTTAGCGGTCTAGGTCTTGAGTTCTATAGCGCCAATGTAGAATCGCCATATGGATTTCCCACAGTAGTGACTGTTTGGAAAAAGGATAAATTGGGTGAGATTATGAGTAATAAAGAAGGCAATATTAAGAGACCCTATAAGTATGTTGCTGATCTTGGAAAGGATGGTGAATTTAGCCTGAATAAAGTAAACATAGGACGCCCTATTTCTATTGTACATACCACAAAAGGATTCACATTAATTAATTTACATGGTCCGAATGTGTCAGCTCAATCGCATACACATAATATGATAGAACTGCGAAAAGCAATTAATATACATGTTAATAGATTTGTTAGAAGACACAATATCCGTCTAAACCCTAACAAACTATTTATTATGGGAGATTTCAACGATCCATTTAATGCAATTAATAGAGAACATCCTCTTCTTATAGATCGTACACGGTCTTCACTCCACTATAATACCGAGGCGGATGGTACGAAGAAAGTAAAGAGTTGCTGTTACAATTTTAATTCAGCATGCCCTGATACTGATCTCAATCCGACAAATAAAAGAATGGAGAAAAATACAATGGACAATATATTCGTAAACAATCAAGGACACCAAATCATGGCAGATGAACACGAGTGTTTTATTCGCGAATCAGATGATGCGGCTATTAATCAGAGAATCTGGCCTGGAACAATTAAAAAGAATGCATCTAACATGCTAAATGGAAAAAGCATCACAGAGTTGTCTGTTGGAGAACGTGGACATCTAAAGAATTATCAATTCACAGGCGATTATGTGATGGGAGCAAATGTAGTAAAGAGTCTCCAAACATACCGACCTGCTGAATTTCGCCAAGATGTTTCATTAGAGAGTGATCATGAAATGGTATATGCTACCTTTACATCAGAACCTGTATCAGGACAAGTAACAGGAGGCACGCGACGCAAACGACAGACTCGTCATAAGAAGCATCGCACACAGAATCACAGACAGCGACGCACGCTTCATAAGAAGCGTCGCACAACACACAAACGAGTGTAGAATACATGTGAATATATGATAATAACGAACGATACAAAAAATAGTTGTTTCTATTTTTTGTTTTGTTGAATATAAATCTGTTATAATGTATACAAATTAAACTCATCTTAAAGAATCTTACCACTTACCATAATACATGATAAAATTCGATAAGTGGATAGAGCGTATCACCAATCAGCCCAATTATGAAATCATGGAAAAAGAATTAACATCCGTGATTGAATCTATTCCTGATAAATATTATTTGGCAATTTATATCAAACCCTATCTGACACATGTCAATAACTCAAGTTTCAATATATTGTATCGATATTTGGTCAGCCCTGACAATTGCGCCGTTCATTTCCCTTATGCGATTCAACGTGTCATCGTGGATTGTAAAAGTAATGAGCGAGTACTGGAGCTGGTGAAACAGATGATCCGTGATTTTCATTATTAGACAATAAACAAAAGTTCACACGCATTCTTCTTATACCATGCTGTCATTTGTTCCATGATTTGTTCTTGAACATCCGTGTTAGATCCCTTAGCCAGGAGATGAATCCATGATTTCAAGTCGCCTATGTGGCAAAGATGTTGAAATTCGCCATTCACTGCCAGTTCTTGTTGGAATTCCACAACACAGCAGTCTTTTGGAAGGGCCCACAACTTAGCCCATCGCGTCTGAGTTTGTGGTCCACCAAGAAGAATACAAAGGGATGCGCCGATGATAGAATCATATACACCAGGATTCTTTTCTGAAACAACGCTCACCGTCCAACCTGGATCCTGAGCTTTGAGAAATGGTGTAATGAATTCGTAGACAAATCGAGGGGTAATTACTGAATCAGTGACGACAACGCATCGCTGACCCGAGGGTGACGGACGCCATGATGGCAATCGAGTACGTAGTGCTGTGATATCTTCTCGTCCCAGTTCACATGATAGTGGTCCAGGAACCATACCTATCACATTTTCGGCCCAACAACAGGTCTGTTCACCAAATGGGACACCATCAAATGATACATGTAGTGATTTCAAATAAGATTCAAATCCGTTTGGAATCCAAATCGATGTATCTGGGTAGGTTTCCAATAGACGAGATGCACGTGATAGATATTGAAGGATGTATGTATCTGGATGTGAAAAAACGGAGATATCAGGAAAGGGGATTGCCATCATTTGCCGGCAGGTTTGAAGCGGGGTAAAAATATCAACATTGGCCTGATTCCAGTATTGAAATCGCTCTTCGTTTTGATGCTTTCCTGTATAAATAGTATAGGTGTCGTATACGAGTCCATTAGGCGTCACCGATGCGTTCTTCCATGAATACACTGGAATTGCCGGCTCAAAATAAAAATTTTCAACAGATGGTTCCCATTTGTATCGACCATCTTTCTCCAACATGGTACAATAGGTAATTTCATTTGACAACGATGAGCTTCGTACTTCAAATGAAACCAGTTCATTACAGAATGATACAGGCGCTCTTGGAGGGACTTGTTCTTGTGCTGTATCCAGAAGATGGGTAGGTTCAATATGGACATAGAGTTCTGCAGAAACAAAGTCTTTTATGGAATAATCTCGAATACTTGAAGAATGAAGATGAAAGGATTGAATGCTTAGGGCTGGATTACAGATAAGAAATCGCTGTCGAAGCATGTGTGCCGCAAAGGCGTTATCACATCCCGATTTACCAAACGGGAATCCAAAGACAGTAGGTTCCCATTTACGACTACGAACTGAATCAGACAATAGAATCCACGTATCTTGTGAATCAGGGCGAGGTCCAAAGAGGGTGGGTTCGCCGCCATCACCAGGATCGTCCCAGCGAAGCAGGGCGAGCATTCGATCATTCATATCAAGTTTCCATAGATTCAACAAGGTCGAATCAAAATAAATATCTGCATTTGCGATTATGGTATAGACGTGATCGGGAACATGTTGTTTAATATAGGTAAGTACATCATAATATGTCAACCGTTTTCCGATCACAATTTGCTTAATTTTATGGGAGCCAGGAATGGTTTTCCATTCACGAGACAGATCCGTTTCATTTAACAGGATAATCGTATCAATATAGAGGGACGCGCAATTCTTAATTAGACATTCTCGGATTTCATTTGCACGTTTCTTTTGAGGGTGAATAAAGTATTGGCTGATCAAACATGAACTGGCAGGGACAACATTTTTAATAGATTGAAGATGAGAACGAAAACGCTCGGTACGGGATTCTACTGTATCGACCAGTCGATTGTATCGACACATGATCGCAAAAATCGAAATGGCATCTTCTACAGTATGATCCCATGGTGTCATAAAAAAAGGATATTGATCCAACATATCATCAAGACACATTAGATTATCGAAATTCTCTGTCCAATAATCTTCTGGTTTGAGAGAAAGGATTGCTCGTGAAATAAGAACCATGCGAACATCTTTAGCAACAGTGTAGAGGTCCTCTAGAAAGGTATCAGTCTCTCCTTCTACTGCGACAACAATTACTCCGACAAGGCGTGATTCATTTTCATACCATCGATGATAATCCGCAAGACTGCTTACGACAGCATCCCAACGAGACCAAGTAATAGAGGAATCTTGTTGTTGAAGCCAAATAAGTGTGCGTTGATCACGACGAATGGGCGTGGTTAGTGTCAGAAGTTTGGGTGGCATCTTTTTTAAAAAGGGTGGATTCACTTTATGCCCTTCGATTCTCTTCATCAATAGAAGAAGATGTCAGCACAGGGATTACCAGAAACACGAAATGGATGCCCATTGCCTCCTTACAACACATTGAATTTTAATAGTAATAGCCCTGTTGTTTTTACTACATTACAGAGTTTCGCACAGACCTCGCCGAATTATCCGCTACCGGTTGGAACGAACGCACGGCTTGTTGCGGAGAATCAGGCGAATGTTGCGTACTTTAATGGTATCAATCAGCAGACGATTGCCATTCGCAGTACAGTGATTGGTACTGGGGCCAATCTGCCTTATCCACAATTTAAATCAGAAGGAGAGCGTTTGAAGTACATTCAAGGAAAAGCATCGACCGCAGCTCGGTCTGTTCTGGTTCCGAATCAGAATCCGGTAGGAACGGCGGGTGTTCCGTTGAGTACGATTTATCAGATTATCAATTCGTAAATAAAAATTGATGAATATCATATGTTTGATATCAATCAAACATGAACTATTCCAAGAACGATTTTATTTGCGCCTATCCTGATCCAACACGCGATGCACACTATACGTGTTTGGCACTAGAAGATAATGGGAATGTAATCCAAGTTCATCCAACACAAAATGGCCATGTCTTTAAGAATATGATTGAGTGGAGGGACTCGATCCCACAATGCTCATATATTACCCCACATATTATCATTCGACCATTTAAAGATGCCATGATTGTATAACATTTCATAAGAAAATTATTAATAAAAATAACTTAAATAACATCTATCCTATCTAATCAGATGTTATCTATTATTGAAAATATACCAAATGTTCATACTTATCCCCTTACATATGTATTTGAAACGATGAATTTACAGCATAAACCAAATACATTATGGATGGAATTTGGAGTAGCATCAGGTAATACAATTAATTACATTTCTAAATTTACAAAAGACACAGTATATGGATTTGATAGTTTTGAAGGATTGCCTGAAAAATGGAGAGATGGATATGATAAGGGTGCGTTTAGTCGAGGTGGCAATCTGCCACTTGTAAACTATAATGTATCTTTGGTAAAAGGGTGGTTTAATGAGACATTACCTGACTTTATGAAAACACATAATAAGAAAATATCATTTATTCATATGGATGCGGATCTGTATAGTTCAACCATATACATATTGGATCAATTGAAAGACCATCTGGATAAGGATTGTATTATTATTTTTGATGAATTGGTTAATTATCCAGGATTTGATGGAGATACTGGAGAATTAAAAGCATTCTATGAATTTGTTACAAAAAATAGGATAAAATATAGCTGGATTGGGATGAACGGAACACCAACAGGTATGTCTGGATATTATCATGAAAATGTTGCGGTTATGATTCATAACTAGAAGATACATTGTTCTTTAAATTCTTCGATAACTTGACACAATGCTTGAATATCTTCTTTAGTCACTCGCAGAATTCTTGGTTCGACTGGTAGACTTTCTTGGATTTCTTGCGGCTTTGCGTGGCTTTTGAGGTTTGACGACGGCGTCGCGGAGTGCGTCACGGGCATGGGAGACAAGGCCGGCTCGGAAGGCAACAAGACGAGGTTCGACGCGCTCCCTCCAATCGGGATAATAGTCAATCTCGTCGGCGTCGGCGCGATAGGTTCCGATGGGGATACAGTGCTCGCTGGGCTGGCCGGCCTGGAGTTCGAGTGTATGGACAGTTGTTCCATTGATAAAATAGGGGATTCCGCGGATGTGTTTGAGTTCATAGTTCATGATGGTGATTTTATCTAGACATCTGAATTGATTCAAATTTTATTCATCCAGCAACATCAGTGCCATTGCCGCGTAATTATGTAGATCGATCAATGTATCACGGATACCTTCATCATTTACCAGATTCACACCATTTTTTGTAATCGACATAGAGCGCTGAAGTTTATCTTCAATGCGCATAAGTACACCGATGACACCATATTTGGCAAAGGCGTCGCCATAATCTGCGTTTTTCTTCGTAAATAATTCCAATGCTTCCTGTTGGATCTTCTTCATTTGTTCGACGCGACTCATCTTGGTATTCGGACGAATGTTACCCTTAAACTGACCCTCTAAATAAAAAATTGAAACCCATGAACAGGGGGTGTGGGGGCAGTATGCCTCCACAATGAATATCTTTGTCCTCCATTGGAAGCCACGAAAAGCCGCCCGTTGGCATGTCGATAGACATATTTGTAAGATGATTATCGAGACCTGCCAGCTCTTATACACTGCACATTGGATTCACTTCTATCCGCATCTGAAACAGTACAAATCGGTAGTCGCTCTCTCCAAGGCCCAAAAACAATTATCCGTCCCTGAATACATGCTCTCTGCACCAATATGTCAAACGACAAATGAGCCTACCTATCGTCCGTGCCATATCTTTCATCCGTGCGCGAAATGGGCGAGGGCATGTAATGGAAATTATCGATGGCTCGCCACGCTGGGGCGTGAATTGGCACGCGAGTATCGCTTTCGATTTCATAAAGAGCATTCGTGCGAAGCACATGTGGAATGGTTGTATGCAAATATGCCGCCAACCATTCAACGTTATCCGAAACGCCCTTTTGTCATGGCCATGGCACCTGAATATCAGATTTCAAAGAATCCAATTGTATCTTATCGAAACTACTACAGAACTGCCAAAAAAGAACTACTAAAATATACAGGTCGTCATCCGCCGCATTGGTTAGCGGTGTCCACTACCACTATGTCTGCCACTAGACCCTCCACTATGTCCACCACTCGGTCCTCCACGATGTCCGCCTCCTAATGGCGCACTTGCGTTCGCATGACGGCTTGCTCCACCCCATGGTCTTGACTCGTGATGAGGAACGCGATGAGGCCCTTTATGATGTATTGTTCTACCGTATCCACCGCTACCATAATCGCCGCGACTACCGTAAACCCAATAAGGCCACCAATTATACGAAGTAATATCCCATGGCCACCATGTCACAGGCACTGGTTCTTCATATATAACAACTGGTCTGCGTGTTGATAGGAATAGATAGACTAATATCACAAAAGCAACAAAAAATAGAATGAGTAGCATTTCTATTTTTTACAGAGGTAATTAATATATCTCGTATTAATAACCCCACCAACCCACGCTCCATACCTTCTTCTCAGGAATACCAGACTCATCATAGATGTTTTGAATGGTCGGGACGGGATCATATCCCTCGCGTAATTCAACGCCAGGATGATATCCCTTACTTCCTCTCTCCTCGCCGTCTGGGTTAGGGCCACCGCTTCCCGATTTCTTAGCTTGATAGGGGACATGTTGAGGCCAGAATTCACCTTGACCATACTTGGTAGAATCAGGTTGTATCTTTCCTATTTTATCGTAACCCCATGTTGGAAACATGGAGCGCTCACCAGGAAATAACGATTGTGTAACAGGGGAACCATACAGTACACTAGGTCCAACAACATATTGGACAGAATAAAAATAATGAAGCGCAAGATAAATAAGAACCACGAGTACTAAACCGTAGAGAATCATCATGGTGTTCTACTAAGAGAGTTAAAATAATTGAAATGGATTACTTAAATGGTTATCTTGTTATCTATCCTAAAGAGATGCTACCGTTTGAAAGATCGTTTGCAAGTCACCCCAAAGCTAAATATTGGAGCGAGCGAAATAAAAAGAAACCAAACGAAGTGTATAAATGTACACGTGAAGCATATTGGTTTGATTGTGATACATGTCATCATTCATTTGAAATGGTATTATATCGTATTTCTTCAAATGCGTGGTGTCAATATTGTAGTCATACTATACTATGTAAAGATGATAACTGTATAACATGCTATAACAATTCATTCGCTAGTCATCCAAAATCTAAACATTGGTCTGATAAAAACGAAGAGAGTCCTAGATATGTATTTAAGAATTCAAATAATAAATATTTATTTAATTGTGACACATGTCATCATGAAAATATGATAAGACTTAATGCTGTATATAAAGGTGGATGGTGTCCATATTGTTCAATACCATGTAAAAAAATATGTAATGATCGTTCGTGTATTACTTGCCATGAACATTCATTTTACAGTCATTATCGTAGTTTATTTTGGTCAATAAAAAATAAGATACATCCACGTGACATAATTAAATCATCTAAAACAAAGCACTTATTTTTATGCCATGAATGTAAACATGAGTTTGAAGTAAGTTTAGATAATGTTATAAATAATAAATGGTGCCCTTATTGTGCACATCTTAAATTATGTGAATCAGAAGACTGTGTATCTTGTTATAATAATTCACTTGCTAGTTTTATTAAAATTAAATATTTATCAAAAGATACAGAGATAAATCCACGAATGATATTTAAGTTTAATAAAATAAAACTTAAATTTAATTGTAATCTATGTAGTACATCATTTATATCATCTGCACATCATGTTGTAAATGGAAGCTGGTGTTCAACATGTAAAAAGAAAACAGAAACTAAATTATATAAATGGTTATTATCTAAATATGATAATATTTTATCACAAATAAAGTATGATTGGTGTAAGAATCATATAACAGGTAAATTATTCTCATATGATTTTGAAATTGGAAATAACATTCTTATTGAATTAGACGGATTACAGCATTTTCAACAGGTAAGTAATTGGCAATCTCCAGAAATCCAACAAGAGCGAGATAAATATAAAATTAAATGTGCCTTAGAAAATGGAAAACATATTATTCATATTTATCAGGATGATGTTCTATATGATAAAAATAATTGGGAAAAAAGATTAGAAAAAATAATAAATAAATTATTGGTTAATATGAATCCTACATTAGAAGTAATAGGAATTGATAAAGAACACTTCAGTTAGAAGTCGGCATCCAGAGCAAAACTCATCTGCTCTTCTGTTTTTCCAACCCCTGCTTTAGCATACGATGTCACTCGTTTTTCAAAGAAGTTATCCTTACCTTCTAGAGAAATTCTCTCCATGAATCCAAATGGATTAACGGTAGAATAGATTTTACCATACCCAAGTTGAGTACTCAAGCGGTCCGCCACAAATTCAATATAGGAAGACATTAGTCCAGCGTTCATACCAATGAGACTACATGGGAGAGATTCGGTAATAAACTGTCGTTCAATTTCTACCGCTTCACGAATGATCGTATGTACTTTCTCCTTTGTAAGTTTACGTTCAATTTCTTCGTAGAGAGCACATGCAAAATCTGTGTGAAGTCCTTCATCGCGTGCAATGAATTCATTCGAAGTTGTCAGACCAGGCATCAGGCCACGCTCTTTGAGCCAATAAATGGCACAGAAGGAACCACTGAAGAAGATGCCCTCAACGACCGCAAACGCAACGAGACGTGTCGCAAAGTTCTCCTCAGTAGTTGCAATCCACTTCCGAGCCCATTCTGCCTTTCTCTTGACACACGGAATTGTCTGAATGGCTTGAAACAGGTGGAGCTTTTCGGATTTATCGTCGATATAGGTTTCAATTAAGAGTGAATACGTTTGGGAGTGGATTGCCTCCATCATCAGCTGAACGGAATAGAATTGGCGTGCTTCGCTCAATTGAATTTCATTCATAAATCGTGCTGCAATATTTTCCTGGATGATTCCATCAGAACCGGCAAAGAAAGCGAGTACGTTTTTGATAAAGTATTGTTCGTTGGGGGTCAGTTTCACCCAATCCTTTAGATCTTTGCCGAGGTCAATTTCACTGCTTACCCAGAAAACGGCCAGATGATTTTCATATTTCTCAAAAAGCTTCGGTTTCATAATGGGGAAGAGCGTAAAACGGTTTGGATTCTCCTTCAAAATTGGCTCCACGAAAGGATCGTCTAGCGCCAAATCATCTACCGCCGCAATAACTGCATGTTTAGCCTTTAAGGATGGAGATGCGTATGGCATAGATGGCATAGATGGGGCAGTGGAGGAAATCATGGAGGAGTCCATTCCGAATACGATATTAAAACCGGAGAAAGATTTCTCCATGATAGCTAACATATATCTCGTGCGTTTCTTTCATCAATTTTATTATAATTTATATATAACTTACATGATAAGGGTAAATAATATCATAATAATGATTCGCCCTGTATGTTCACTTGGATCATTTTGTCATATCGTGTCCCATCTTTAACATTATAATATATGAAATTGTTCTTATTCATTTGATTAGTTGTTATCAAGTCCTCAAATAATCATAGACAGTCTACGGGACGATTTTAAGGCATTTCTCGATCTTATCCATCATATAACGGTTAAACTCAGTATTTTCTTTCAATTATCCCGTATAAGTCTCCATGGCAAAATATATCATTATTTAATGATAATGATATACATTCGATCAAGAAGTTGGAAACAAATGTCAGTAAGAATGATCGGGACTCAGTATTTACAGACAATATGTTAGTTGCGTCGGGAAGAACGACGGCGGGATTTACGATTTCGTTTCGTCATTCTGCGAGCTTTGCGTCTTCCGCCATCTAAGTGGGGGGCACCAGGTTCGTTTAATCGGAAGACAGCAGCGTCACCCCTGTAAATTTTTCTAATGTTATAACGGCCGTTTAAGATACTTTGTACGTCTAACGTGATGTTACTATTACGATGTTCAGACATGAGTTCTTTGAATTCATGAATTGGCAATCGCACCGGATCGCCATGGACAATTGTTAGGTCAACATATTCGCCACCATGTTGTTCGAAGGCATCTTTTGTGATATTAACGACCTGTCCATCGTTCTCTCTCGTAAATTCATATCCTATTAGGTCGTTATTTCTTGCCATTCTATATATCAATACGATAATATAACCGGAAAGCGGTCTAAGTAAATTTCTGAAGCAGTTGCGCACTTTGATATAAACTTGCCGCGAGAGGATTTACTTCATGCGAATACTTCATAAATCGTAATTCAGGAAGATATTTAGATAGAATCGATGAAAAATGCTGCGAAGAAACGATGGGTTCCAATGAAGGCAGATTATTAATGGCAATCAGATCGATGGAATTTTCGATCCGACGAACGGGTTTATTTTTTGTAGTATATTCGGAATAAAGAGGCAGAGTATTGCGGGGGTTTCCCATGTCGCACGTGATATCACAAATGATCGATAATTTATGTTTAGCAGATAGATCACTCGGTGTTAGAAAAGGTTCGATCTTGATCGATGGATCGTCGGGAAGACGAATGGCGTGGATCAGAATGTCATGATCCATGATCACTGATCGATCAGGAATGGTCTTGCTCGTCCAGATCGTTGTGGGGATTTGAAATTGATCTAGAATTTCTTTCGCACGTCGTCCTGCTGTTCCATAACCGATCAAAAGAACACGAGGAAGTGAATTCATGGTTAATAAGATCGATTGATACAGATCTTCTTTGAATTTAGGTAATACACGTCGGTTATTTTGTCGAAAATGATAGGCCATTAAAGCAAGATAACATCCTATCTTTCCTGATTGCGCACAAAATGAGATCACACGCTTTTGATCACGATCAACCATGTATTCATAATCGATAAATGTACAACCCTTTAGGAGTGCAAGTGCTTCCTTTGACCCCTCTTGATTTTTATAACAATGGGCGAAATGAAGAAGAGTTTGTGAGGGTGTAGCGGCATATTCTATCTCTTTTAGACCGATTACATAGGAATGCGTCGTATTTTTCCAATATCCTGTATCAACAATGGTTGCTCCTGCTATTTGATAGGCTGTATCAGAATAACATCGTTTAGTAGATGATTCGACTTTTACATTATATAAGTGGAGAAGGGCTGGAATATCATCTGGAACAATCGGTGTCCTTGATTCAAATGGGTTGAGTTCAGATCGGATCACCAATTCAGGTTTTCCAAAGACATCTCGATATAATAATTCAAACGCAGTTCGATTATAATTTACGATAGAGGGTCGAGCCATTTGTGGAGACATTTTCTGGATTAGATCGGAAGCATGATACAGATCATAAAGCTGATCGCTAATGGATGATAAAAGTGCATGAGATGTATGAGGATTCTTAACACATGGCAATCCTAGATCGTTCATAATCACATTACATTCTTCTACAGGAATCAAATAGGTAAATCCCTTTTGTACACAATTTTTGATTAATCCATTGTATCGTGATTTATCCACAGTTATTGCACCACGTGTCAATGAATGTTGTGCCAATAATACGATAAAATTCATAACATCATCGAGATACTCTTCAGGGAACCATTCGAAAAACCGCAGCTCAATCCCATGATTTTTAAACTTATTAAAATTCAAGTCATAACCAATTTGCGTATTAGGGAGATAGGGTGTATCATGTAATTGATTATACCAAAATGCTGGATCGGTCGGTTTATCCATAAGAAGTAATTTGCCATTGATAGGGATAGCAGTATTATATGTCTGAAGGGAAATGTAGCGACTCATACTAATCCGCAAACTTCCAATCGAATAAGCGGGATCCACGACCGAAAAGACATCAGGTGTTCCATAGCAAGCAACAAGCAGGGGTTCCACCATCTGGATATATTCCATAAGGGTCAAATGCTCTTTAGCAAAACGATTTTTGTCGATGATGACACCGTCTTGTAATAGGGTGGGCAATGTAAGATTAATATGAATGGTTCCGTTATTACAAATAAGTAAATTAGATTTGTTAGTCGTTAAAAATGTAACAAGTCCATAGTTATGATCGGGAAACATGACTTTACCGATATTCCATTTTTCAAAAAAAGGGAAGACCTCTTTTCGAAATCGTCGTTTCAATTGAGTAAATTCCTCGATACACGCGGATACCGTTGTATTTTGAAATTGTTGTGTAATAAACTCAATCGAATCTCCGTCAAATACGACTGATTTATCATATACAGACTTGTAAAATGGACATTCGCGCATTAATACATCGTGGATGGATTCGGTGAAGATGGGATTTGGCGTGGATTGTGTATCATATAAGGTTTTATGCTGTAGATTTTTATCAGTCTTTTGAAAAGTAAGAGAATTGATATAGACAGGGTATGTTAAATTGGGTGATGCACGTAACTTATTTAATGCGATATTCAGTGGTTCAGGTTTGAAATTTTTATAATAATCAACGCTATATCGTTCCCTCTTTGGTTTTAGCTTAGCAAACGATGTGGACAATTGAAGCTTATTCAGCATCAAATACGACTCATTTTCAATTCCAAGAGCCCAAAATAGGGTAGGTTTTTTCATATCAGAGTAGACGTCCATATATTTCATATGCTTGTCATCGACAATGTCATTGAATACATAAGATATTGTGGCGGTATTAGGAGGAGTACATTTATTGACGTCAGATGGAGTCGGAGGAAGTATATCAGCAGGAAGTATATCAGGGATGGGGATATTATCTATTGTAATCGGCTCCGTTCTATTTTCTACTTTAGATACACAGCATCCCATGATATAAAAGAATCGTACTACACTATATCATTTTTTTAAAATAAATGCTTAAGCGCTTTGAGTTTTATTATGAGGTACTAAAAACTTATATATAGTCGCATACAATAGCAAGTTCAGAACCATCTTCTTGTTGAACGACACGAAAGGGCTTGCCGCATCCAGCAATTGCGTTCTGTTCCACGAGTCGGTCACACTCGTCTTTAGGGGCGTGAGGGGGAATAGGCATACCATTGACAAGGTAGGCTCCGTGACGAAAGATACGACAATTGAGTTCATTTTTTTGAACAATCACGGCGCCTTGACAATGAGGGCAGGTAAATAGATAAAAGTCATCCATACTACTTAGTGCTTTTATTACAATGTGCTAAAAACTATTTTTAGAGTTTTTATTACGAAGTGCTAAAAAAATATCTCTAAATAGAATGACATCTACTTTGCGCGTGAACGCTTCTCTTTCGGCTCGTCAACGACCCACCACCGGCGACACTAAAATGTCGTTTGTGACAACGGATCATATGGGATGGCTATTATGCGATGGCCGTGCAATGGATACAACTGCGGATAATTTGCTATTTCAAGTAATTGGATACTCTTTTGGTGGTTCAGGTAACACATTTAACTTGCCGAATCCGGCAGGACGCGTGATGGGTACCATTGGTACAGTAACGGACGCCGATGCTCGTTCGCGTACTTATGTTGCTGGTGATAGTGTGGGTGAATTAGATCATCTATTGACGATTGCCGAAATGCCGGCACACAATCATAATAAGGCCACCGCATCACCTGGTGCAAATACGACAGCAGATGGAACGACTTCAGAAAACGGCGGACATACTCACACGATCAATGATCCTGGTCATACACACTCCTATGTGAATAATGTGAATAATCAAAATACAGACAATGCTTTTGCTACTGAAACTGCTGCAGACAATGCGGATCTTACCCAAACAACAGGTACATCTACAACCGGCATTACAATTAACGCTGTAGCAAATCACACCCATACCATCAGTTCCAACGGTGGTGACCAGTACCACAATAACGTCCAACCGACTCTCTTCTATGGTAATACCTTTATCTATTGTGGTGTCCCAATGCGTGGCGAGTTCCCGTTTAAGACTGGTATTTCACCTGTTCTCATCTGAGCTTTTTCTTAAAAAGCTCGCAAAAATAGGGGACACTCATGCGTTCCCTTACCCCCTCTCATTGTAACTAAAAATAATAATAGCTTATTGTTTATTTTAGGGTGAACCTGGTTCTACATCTTCTTGCTTATTTACTTTTACAGCCACTACTTCTCTTGATTTCTCTGCTCTCACTTCTTTTGCGTCGGTAGAGGGTGGCACCGTCATCGCTAAGCGTCTAAGCTCTGCCCTTTCTTCTTCTTTCATTTGTGCGAGCGCGAGCCCTTTATAAAATGTCTTGACGGTCGGGTGCGCGCGGAATGCCGCTGGGTCAAAATCGTGTACAAACAGTCCCTCCAGTGTTCTCGCACGGGACAATGCGACATACGCCTGACCATACTCGAAATTGCCCGATCCAATATCAACGAGCGCACAATCGAGGGACGCGCCCTGCGCACGGTGTGTCGTGACGGCCCATGCCAGTCGCAACGGAATCTGCGTACGTGAGACGAACGGATAATCTTCGATAGGCCACGAGTGAGTCCCAATGACCCTGCGAATTCCATTGACGAATTCTACAATGGGCAGATTGGTCGCCACACAGAATCCAACTAGAACACCACGTGAACCATTGACGAGTCCCGCACCAGGATCCACGTTCGCAATGAGCATGACCTGTGAATCTAGAACCAGCTCTAACTGAACGGTATAGGCCGCATCGGTATCAAAACGGGTGAGAGCTTGTTGAAACCCTTCATCCGATTCCACAAATCCAGCAGGCATTTTGCCGTCGTAGGCCAGACGCGCCTTGTACGTTTCTCGTTTTCCTTTCAGTGCTTTCAAGTTAGATTCATTGATTAATTCGACTTCGGCCCGACGAGGAAAGAGCAGCGTGGGCTTGATTTTATTCTTGCGCCAGTCGAGACCTTCACGTTCCTTTAGAATTGCACATGATTCTTTGGATAATTGACCAATACGTGCTTCTTTCATAATCGTTTGAAACCCAGCATCTTTTTGTCGTTGAATTTGTGTAAGTTCAATGCACACGGAGATTCCCTCTTTCCACGCCGCTGATTCAAATGCGAATCGCGTGGCTTCATCGCTGCGATTAACAGGAGGAAGCTGAAAGAAGTCGCCAACGAGAAGGACTTGGAGCCCACCAAACGGCGACTTGGAGCCTCTAATTTTCTTTCCGAGTTCATTAAGTTTGTCTAGTAATTCAGCAGTGAGCATGGAGACTTCATCAATTACCAGTAAATCGGTGAGAAGCCAATGTTGAAGGACTTTACGATTTCGACGGATTTTCGTGTAGAGTTCTTGAACCGTCCCTTTACCAAGCCCAATACCTGCCCAGGAATGAAGGGTTTTTGCTTTATGACCTAATAGAAGTGCAGCACAACCTGTTAATGCACACATTTGGATACGAGGTAGTTTGACATGTTCCGCGCCACGCGCAAGTTCCAACCTCCTCGACATGCCTGGAAATTCTGAATCAATCACAGAAAGCAAGTAGCTTTTACCTACACCAGCCGGTCCCAAAAGCGCTACATTATCACCTCGTAGCAAGAAGTCAAATGCTGTTTTTTGTTCATGATTGAGTGTATCATAGGGATTGGAAATAGCAGCCATATTGAGGTATCTTTCTTTTACAAAAAAAGATAATTCAATTTTATTGTATTAATAGCAATCGACAATACGATTGATTTGGGCAACACGTGTAGGCTGCTCCATCATAATTTGTACAGTATTTCCATATTGGTCTAAGAATTGATAGACTGTATCTTTCACACAGCTAAAGTAGGCAATAAATTTTCCACCATCTTCATGATCCGCACAAATGTAAGCTCCAGTGGGAGTTTGTCCTGGTTCAAGTCGTGATACATAGAGAGTGATATAGGAATTCAGTGCGATTTCGTGATGTTCTCTTCCAAGCACCCATGGAGAATCTTTTCGTCGAATATAGCAAGCCTTTGAATCAATCATATTGGAGAGTTAGGTGGCTCCTAAATCCCTTTTGTCGTGCTTCAAATTTTTTGAGACAGACGTGCAATAAGCTTGGAACCAAATGACGATTCGCCTGTTTCTTCAATTTCTTTTAATGCTTCTGCGTGAAGTTCTTCTAGTATCGCATCGAGTGGATCGATCTGACGAATCTGATCTTGGATCCATTGTAGTTTTTCCAATGATGCTTCATATGATACTTGAATTGTTGTAATTTGATCTATAATATCGTCAAAATCCTCATCAATATCGATCATTGTTTCGATATCGGATATATCGCTCATTGATGTATCACTTATCGATGCATCGCTTTCTTCCATATTATACATAGATTGTGATATTTGTTTAGGTAAACGGCGACGCATGAAAGGCTAATAGACTGATCGGTGAATGATAGGAAATTGTACCAACCATGGGAATTTTTCCCTCTACTCGACCTTTCCATGATACAAACCAGTGAGCTGGCATAAACAACCCATTTCCAGGTCGTAGGATAATATCCATGTATTTCAAATCGGCCAAGAATGGTGTATCTTTTGCCGTAAACTCATCGGGAAATCCATCGAGCCATGTGGCAGGTAGCGCCGTTTCTACGTTTTCAGGCATAATGCTTACTGTGATTTCACCATCAACGGGGAAAATATAGGTCCATGTAGCAATGGTTTTTCGCAATCCTACTGCACCTGCCCAACAATGATATCGAGGGTACCACCATCCTTTCAGCCATCGAGGAATGATGACAGGATGAAGCCATTTACTGGCCCAGACAGACATTCCCGATATCGCAGCAATCTTTTCGGCTTGCTGATATTTCCAGGGGCACACGGATTGATCATTGGCGTGAGATACCCATTCTACCAGACTCATTTCTTGAAAAATAGGAATATTAGCATAACATTCTCTTGATAATACATCATCTACGCTCCAAAAGGTAGCAGGAGGAAGGGTTCGAACGACAAGTGGAATTTTTTCATGAAGTAATGTGGATAGATTCTCTTTTTGCGCCCATTCCATTTGATTGATACGAAATTCACAAACAGCCTGTTTATAAAAAAAAGTGAGAATCACAAAGATTACACCGAGAACTAAAAGTATCTCCATCGGAACCCTATTCTCTTCATCACATCAAAACAATACGTTTATTACACAGTGGATTTGGTAGAACGACGTGTTGTTGCTAGGATCTTCTTCGGAGGGTGTAAAAGATGTTTCTTTCGACGGGTAGAAGCAAACATACGCTTTGGATTATCTTTGTGCTTTTCCAGGAGTGAAGCGGCAACGACAATAGGTGTCGGTTTAACCGGATCCTCTTTTTTTGGTTCAGAAACAGTGGAACCAACTGTAGAACCAGAAGGAAGAAGAAGCGACAAGGCGCGATCCACCCATTGCGGAGGAAGTGTACCCGTCTCAGCAGTACTTACAAAAAATCCATCATCTTCTGGAACCACTTGTTGAATGATTTCGTTTAGTTTTTCCTCCAGTGCGTCAACCTCTTCCAAAGAGGTCAGAGTGGTGAAGATATGAATCCAGGCATCTTGATAATCAGATGGGCAAGGGGTTAGCAATAATTGTGTATCCATCGCAAATCCATAGCGAAGACCAATTTCTGCAAATTGTTTGTTTAAATCGAAAGTAACATGTTGACCTTGAACGATTGTTCCAGATAATGATACACTTTTCTCGACAATATCTTCCAATAAAAGATAACATCCGTAGAGATGATTTTGAAGACGTAGTGAGGGTAAGCCACGTACACTCGATAAATGAGTACGAACGCTATGGTATAGCGGCTCCATAATCTATTAGACGCGATTCTTGTTGATTCTATAATTTATCGCATGCACGATGTATACATGTACGATCTAAACCATATAAACTATAATAATATAACATGACAACTCTTGAATTTTCAAAGGGTTCTGTCCAATTAAATGACGAGCAGTTTCGAGTTGTAACGAGTCCGCCGTCTGAAAATCAGCGCATTTTGGCCTCTGCCGGATCAGGGAAAACGACAACGATCACCGCACGAATCGCATATTTAGTAGAGGAATATGGATGGGATCCAAGTAAGATTCTGCTCGTCTCATTTAGTCGATCCGCAGCACAAGAAATGATCCATCGTGTCCATCGACTGATCGGCGACGTGAATCTTTATGCAGGGACATTTCATGCGTTAAGTTCAAGAATTTTGAGAGAACAAGCGCCGAGCCGTGTAGTCGATCAGCCTTTTATTGATGAATTACCCTATCGCCTCGTGAAATGGCTCGAAACAGATCAAGGAAAAAATTGGTCAAAACGTTTTCGAACGATCATTGTAGATGAATTTCAAGACATTAATGAGATTCAGTGGCAGATTCTAAAAGGATGTTATCATCCACATACGACCATGACAATTGTAGGCGATGATGCACAAAATATTTATACATGGCGCGGATCTTCTGTTGATTTTATCTTAAACTTTCACGAGCATCTTCAGAATGTACAGGATTATCAGCTTTGTCGGAATTATCGATCCAGTGAAGCGATCGTTACGATCGCAAATTCGGTGATGCGATTTATCCCCACACTTCCGTTCAAAGAAAAGATGATGGCAAATACGAAAGGGGGAAGAAAACCAGAGGTTCATTATTTTTTCCGATCATCGGATGAATGGGATTGGATCGTTCAATCGCTAGAAAAGATGATCCGTCAATTGCCCACTCTTACTTTTGCGGTTCTATCGAGATATAATTCGGATCTATTTCGGATCGAAGAGCGACTTCATCTACGCGGTCTTCCCTATCAATTATGTACGAGTTATAGCCCAGATTCTTCCACAAAAACAAAAAAACGGATCACACTTGCCACGATTCATGCTAGCAAGGGTCTGGAATGGGACATCGTATTTTTTATGAATCTTCACGATGATATTTTTCCAGCACGCAAATCGGACGAAGACATTGTTTGTGAACGCCGACTTTTTTATGTAGGGGTAACCCGTGCGAAACGGGCCTTGTATCTCACATATTCTAAACAAGAACGATCGTTGTCGCGCTTTGTTCGTGAAATCCCCCGCCCGTTTCTTCGATATCATAATGTGGCATCTTTTAAACTTAGTACAGTGGAAGGTACTACTGGACTGATGAACATTGAGGAGATGCTACGTGGCCTGGATGGAGCCGATTGGAATATGTTACGTGATCGAGGTGATGTACCGCGTATCGAACGGCAAATTACCGAATCTATTTTTCAGTTTGGACAGTTCTTTTCGATCCCTGAATGGGTAAAAACACATGATGTGCGAGAAACATGGTTCGAAATGCTTCGCCTCGTGACCTTACGAGAATGCGCCATGTATCAGAACAAAATCCACGAACTTTGTACGCCAGAAATACAAGAAGGATTATTGACCCTACGAATTTACCGAGAAGACATAGCATTCTGGGAAGAATATGAGGCGGAATTTGAGCATCTGGTTCGTAAGTTTATGAAACACACGCAACAAATGCCTGCCGTGGAATATGCGCAACTGGAACAGTATGTTCAAACCAAATTACCGCATCTTCAATGGAACACACAGGATATGTGTCACGCCCTTGTTATCTTGGCAAAGATCCGTGGTCAACTTCGACCGCTGCGATACAAGGGATTTGATCTCGATGAGTTCTCCTTTGGCGTTGTACGAAATTCGGTACCGACAGAGTTGAGGCCGGATGTGTTGACTAGTTGGCATAACCTGAACGATCCAACCAAGAAAACGGCAGATATTATGGGAGACATGTGGAGAATCGCAGCGATTCCAATGGTGGTGGAAGGACGAAACATCCCGTTGTATCAATATGTGTCGATTGTTCCGCTATTACAACAAGAAGAACAACAAACCATTGCGCATGCGCTATCAAAGGCGCTACCGATCTGGATGGCCACCCAGGAGAATCCGACATTTCATTTTTTGTTTGAGGTGGAGGGCATACGACCGATCCAATTTGATATTTTGACGGAGAAATGTGCGTATGATGTCTTTTTTGATCCGAGTTTTGTGCCGAGTCAGGAAGACAAGATCCGATTACTCTTGAAACAATATGTCTATGAAGAGACATTTGATCGCGCACTGGATTCGATCGGTTTTTTGAATGTAGCAACGGGACTCATCTTACAGTATGAGGTGTCGCCTACCATACGCGAGCAGCTGAGCCATTTGTGGCAATACCTAGAACAGAAATATCATCTTGTGTAGCGGCGCGAAGGGACTGTCTTGCTTGCTCTTGTTTCGCTTTTGCCGCATGAGCTAAAGGATGATTTGCAGGTAATGCGCCACCAGGCTGTGTAAACACACCTTGCGCTTTAGCTGCCTGAACTGTCTTGGGAACGGAGGGAACGCCGCCATGAGGCATCGGCTCACCCTGGGGAAGACCATCCTTATGCGCATAATATTTTTGCGCGCCATAACGATCCTGTTTGGTGGGATTGTTGAAGAGACGACCGCTACGTTCAAAGTAGGCCGTATCATTTGACGTGCGGCATGTATAGCCGTCAATGCGAAGAAGTGCCTTGGGCATCGCCAGTTCGGAGACAAAAGAGTTAGAAACGGCCTTGCGGTCGGGCAGAGTGCTTCCGCTTTGATACAAATCGCTAGACTGCTTGGGAATGTATTGAGAGGTAGTACACCATGTATCAAGAGGCTGATCCAGGGTGCGAAGGGACGACTCTTTATCAATCGCAGCAGCATAACGACCGGGTGGATAAAAGGCACCGCCTGTAGGAAAGACCATGTCCTTCGGGGGCATAGGAGCGGGGACGGCAGGTGCGCTAGTGACGTAATTTTTACAGACTTTGACCCATGGGCGGAATTCTTCAGGTAATGCCACACGCTGCTGAGGGATGATGTGACGGAGCATTTGTGTGGGGTCCCAATGCGTTTTGAGACATACTGGGGGGAAAAGATTACCCTCGACGTTTTGAAAAGGGTACTGACTTACGAAGGGGGATGGAGGCTGGCTCATTACTAATGGCTTTTTTTAAAAAAAAAGCCAGCAAAAAAATACCATTGTAAAAATAGTATTTTCGTATCCTTTTCATTTTTGGCAACTTTTTAAGAAAAAGTGCGCCGAAGGCAGTTTTGCGGGATTTTTCCTAAAAAGCCCTTAGTTGTTAGGATTATCCTTATGTGTATAGTACAAATATGGTGTAGCATCGGGATTGGTAGGTACTTCGACAGTAGGACGCTTTCCCCATCCTGAATCCTGACTGGCAAATCCAACCTGTTCGTCAATTTGAAAGGTAGCATTCCACTCATTGAGACTTAGAAAGTAGGGCATGTAAAGCCATGCGGGTGTCATCGCATGATCATCGTAATAGATTTTAAAATCAAGACGGTCCAATTTGCCGAGCGCATTTTCGAAAACGGACGGATTCTGAATGACTGTTTGAGACACACCTGTGTTTCCAATATCTGCCATCAAAATTTTACCTGAAACAAATTTTACTTGACCCGTTGTCTCGTTACTGACATTATAATTTTCAGGCATAGTCAGATCCATATTGTTAAACCCCTGTTCATCATTGATTTGCAACAAGAAATTCATATTACCAGTGGAAGTAATTTGGGCCACGGTACTCAATATATTAAACTGAGTTGGATTCGTGTTTAACAGTCCGAGACGATAGGTCAATGAATTGATTACAGTATTCACAGGGACACATGAATACCACGCATTGACCATAGATTGAAGAACCGCACAGCAAGTCGAAACACAGGGGTCTGTCGCAGCAGGCCGTAACACACCTGCTGGCTGTAGTGTTTGTAGTGTTTGTAGGGGAAGACTCTGACCACGTACATACATTGTTTGATTGGTTATAAAAGCGACAGGAACACCCTGGTTTGATAAGTAGGTTCGATTGGCAATCATAGAAGAGGGTAATACACCTGTATACTTGGAGGAAACAAACATATGATAATCGCGGTAAACTGTGCCATTAATCGACGAAATGGTTTGTGATGTGCTTTGTACGATTTGATAATAACTTGACATCGTACTATGATAATCCATAAAGTTCGTAAAAGTCATGTGTATTCCTGTATAATTATTAAAGATTCTACCAATAGTACTGGTATAATTAAACATGGTTGTAAAATCCGAATCAGCTGCCAAATCTTCGGCGTGTATTGTGGACCCTGCAATAATATGTGTAGAACCACCTGAATAGGAATATTCGGTTGCCAATGAATAGTTTCCGAGTACACTACTCAGATTTCGTTCCAAATGGGTAAGAATCGACTGATAACCCATTAGATTGGTCTTTAGTGTCTTAAATGTATTCTGATTGAGATTTGACATTGATAATTCCTGATTAAGAATAAACTGATATTGTTTGGACAAGTCACGCTGAATAGATGGATGAAGGCTATCATGAAGAGTAATATAACGTCTCTCGTTTGAATTATACACCCATGTATAATTATTAATGTTTCGAACCTCAAAGGTAAGATGGCGACGATAGGAATCAAGTGATCCCTGATTCTGTTGACATATCGATAGGTATACTGCGCTATCAAGCCCCTGAAAAGGTCCCATGACTACATTAACAATATCGTTATAAGAAAGTGTATTCGATTGAAGAAAGGGCTGAGCGCGACCTGATGCTATCATTTCTTTTAGAATGGGAAAGTAATAGGCCACATAGGCAACTGATTCTGTGATCTCAGGTAGAATATCAATGTGTTGCTGGCTGTAGTACGTATTCATGATATTTTCCTTAGTGTGAACCCCATATCGTGCATTATTAATTGGAGAATAATATGAATTACCCGGTTCGTTGAATAAGATAGAAATATCACCTGTAGTCATAAATACATCCTTAAAATCGTCATAAGAAACAATATTCAAAGGAGGTGTGGAATTTGCCTGAAAGGTAAGCTCTGAAGCCAGTTGAGAATCATTATAATTTCCATGAGGAATGTTAATGGTCCCTAAAAGTGGCTCGCCTGCAGGTGTAAGTCGTCCTTGTTCTGCAACACCAAACGAATGAGACGCTAGTGAGCAATCGATAACGGATACACAAGTACTGAGACAGGAGGAAGGGACGCCTTGTGATAATAGTTTTAGTACCAAACTGGAAGTAAATAAATTGGTAGGAACTACATTATTGGCTCCATTTGGAAAGGACATTTGTACCAATTGAAACTTAGTAACATCTTTGTAGACACGGGGGAGCTTGAGTTGAAATCGAAAGGGCGTGGGAAAAACACTAGTGTCACGATCAGTTGATTTGATACTCACCAGGCTCGTTTTGGTAGTTTTGGGTGGGTCCAAATAGACGTGATCCGCAAGGGAGCGAATATTAGTCGTTTCATCCCATGGCGCACCGACTACAATGGGATTAATGGTAGTATTTTGAGTGGCAAGGGTTGGACCAGGGGCAACCAAAATGGCATAACGCGGATCTTGTTCGCGGCGAATACGGATATCTTCTGTGGAATCCGTATCAGAATCGAGATCCGTATCCGTATCGGAATCAAGATCCGTATTGGAATCATAGGGTTGATAATAAGTGGATTCTTGTTGGACCCGACTCATTCTATCTACCCGTTCTTTTCTTTTCTTTATATCCCAATATAAAGAAATTTAAGTAGAATAGAAGCAATGGCGCAAACAACCTATCTTGAAAAAGATCGTTATAAAAATCAGGCAGGTAAAAAAAGTGCCGATAACTTTGCCTCCAATAATAACAATCCGTTTCTTGTTTCCCCCTATTCACCGGTTAACTTGGGTGCGTTTGCGACACAGAGTTTTGTGAATGAATTAGCAGGTATCGTTTCTTCCCTGTTTGGCAATATATCATCGATTGTAGATATTACGACATATACGCTATCGATTTCAAGTATTAAGCCTATGCCATTAGATATAGCCCAAACTGTCACGACTATTACAAGCACATTGAACATGAATTCACAATATATCATTAATATGACGACGCCGCTTGTGAATATGTCACAGGATCTTCATGTGGCAAATAATTTGGTCGCATCGAATTTGTATTTTTCGACTGCATCTGGGTCCACGATCAGTACGTTTAGTGCCACTACTAATGGATTGACGGCAAATACGATGGGATTTTCTACATTGACGGGAAATATAATCAATGTATCAACTACAAATGTATCAACCATTAGCAGCAATACATTATTTATAAATGCCCCGAATTTGATTAGTATTTCAACACCGATGGTTAATGTTAGTCAAGATATGTATGTGGCAAATAATTTAGTCGCTCAAAATCTATTCTTCTCGACAGCAACTGGTTCCACAATCAGTACATTTACGTCTAATACGAGTGGGACACTGACAGCAGTCAATATGGGATTTATCAATATGTCGGGTAGCAATCTCTTGACAAGTACTTTAATTGTATATTCTACCATGACTGGATCAACAATTAGTACTAATTCTATTTCAACGAGTAAGATTACATTCTCATCTATGGTTGGAAATACAGCAACGGTTAGTACACTGACTGTTAATTCTAGCATGACTGGTTCTACATTGAGAACCAATAACATATCGACCAGTATGATTGCGTTTTCAACAATGCTAGGAAATGCCATCACGGTTTCAACATTAACGGTAAACTCGAGTATTACAGGTTCCACGATAAACTCGAATTCTATTTCAACGAGTCAGATCGCATTTTCTACGATGGTAGGAAATTCAGTTACGGTTAACACATTAACATTAAATTCTTCTATCACGGTATCTACGGTAAATACAAATAATATTTCAACTAGCTTGATTGCATTTTCTACGATGGTAGGGAATGCTATCACAATCAGTACAATGACCGCGAACTCGAGCATTACAGGATCCACGATAAACGCAAATAACATTTCAACGAGTCAGATCGCATTTTCTACGATGGTAGGAAATGCCATCACGATTAGTACGTTAACTGTAAACTCAACGCTAACTACATCAACATTAGTTGGAATAAATGGCTCATTATCGACATTGACAGTTAGTACATTACGCGGTTCAACACTAAACGTATCAACGATATTTGGATCTAATATAACAGCATCGAGCTTTAGTGCATCAACTATATTTGGATCACAAATCACCGCATCGAGCTTTAGTGCATCAACCATCTTTGGATTGCAAATCACCGCATCGACAATGACTACTGATCAGATTACAATTACTAGTTTATCATTTGATAACATATCAATAGGAACTCCACTTGGAAGTACATTTATTGGAAAATATCTAACCATTAATATTAATGGCGCAGGACTAAATAGTGGCATATATAAAATACCACTTTATACCTAATAGGGCAGAAGTGAATATTTCTGGATCTGCGCTTATTTAAGCAGAGAGGCAAGTTGTGATTGAAGTGACGCATTTTGTGATAGTAACATCTCAATCTGAGACTGGAGTGATGAGATGGTAGACTCATGAACAGCAGCCATTTTATGTAATTCTTGTACACCTGCTAGTGCTAATAAGCCTAATTGTTGTTTATCAACAATTAAAAAGTCATTTACTTCTACACCATATACAAATACATTGTCGTTTGTGTGATAGGCATCCCATACTTTACATGTGATAGAGGATGATGTGAGATTAATTATTTCTGTGTCATATTCTGTTTCTTTGTTATCGTATTCAATATATAATCTAATTCGTCTACCTATTTGTAGTTCAGGAGAAGAGGTATCTACTATAATTGTAACTTGATTCTCATGACATTCATGAGATGTAGAAAATACATAAGGAGTAGGTATCCAATTTTGTGCTTTATCAATGACTTCAGGAAGAAATGACTGAATTTGTTGAGCAACAACACCAATTTTTACGGCTTTTTTACGGTGATCGATGTGTTCATATGATACAACTTCTATTTTTTCAATCAAATCGAATACATCGTGTACAGGTTGAATATCTTTTTTAATACGTTGATCAGAAAAGGATGAAATATTGGCACAACCAATAATATCTCCTGCCCAAATGGAACCAGATGAATACACAGAAAACGTACTAACAGTCTTCGAAGTCGATTGTTCAACACCTCCACTACCTTTTACCAAGTTTGCGTAAGTACCAAGTGTTGCTGTTTGTGTACCCTCAATGTGGAGCTTGCATTGAGGGGTTGCCGTGCCGATACCAACGTTGCCGCTTGGCGCAAGACAAAGATTTGCCCATGCATCCACAGCACTTGAATGGGCTCCGATGGTTGCCGCTCCATTCAAACATCCAATCACAACACGAGGATTCGCTCCTGTTCCTCCAAAATTAGCAGCAATCCAGTTCGTTGTATCACTACCTGTTCCCGCGGAGACTACATTCATCCGTGAGTTAGTATACGTAGTTGCTGAACCAATACCAACATTGCCACCTGTATTAATTATTATACGAGTTGCACCGTCGGTGCCAAGATGAAGTGCGGTACTATTTTCAGCGTAAAGATACATATTTGATGTTGTTGCGTTGCCAAAATAACAGCGTCGTATTCCATCAGAAAAAAACTGAAGATAAGGGCTATTTGATGCACTACCACCTGTAATATTCATAGAATAACCGCTAGTCGTCCCGTATTTAGAAAAGGTAGTATTTTGTAATTCCAAATTACCATACATAGTTGTAGTTCCATAAACAGATACAGTGCTACTAAAAGCTGCTGTACCATTAACATCAAGAGTTGAACTAGGGTTTGTGATACCGATGCCTACGTTACCATTACCTATAATCGACATCACAGTAACATCTGGAATAGCACCATAAGTGTTACCGGCAACTGGTAGTCCATTACATCGAATATCAAGAGCACCATATGGTGCAACAGTACTTACATTCGCCCCTGTAAAGAATCCACTGCTAACATTATTTTGAACA
>JACCDO011126963.1_pt1 | contig 80861 bp, 77 predicted proteins | sample 7446101 | NCBI WGS metagenome assembly JACCDO01 (sample SAMN15323440, study PRJNA562643) | freshwater metagenome | isolation source: river surface water | place: USA:Blue River Watershed | collected 2017-08-16
CCGAGATCTTCGATATCTTTATCTGTGTTATAATATGGATTATTTGCCATGTTATATGTAATTAATATATGTATAGTTAATTAACATTTAAATACTTATTTGTTATATTATTTGCGATTCAATTTTTTCTTACTCATGAGTAAGAAAAAATTAGTCGAGTCTACGAGATCAATTTTTATTAGATTATCTAACAAAAATTAATAATTTACAATAGGAAAGAATAAATTTATTCATCTCCTTCTTCTTCTTCTCCTGATGAATCAGTTGCGACTTGTTCTTCGATATTACCAGATAAAACTTTTTGTAATTCATCGTTTGATAAATTATTTATAGGATTTTCTGTATCATCTGCAATTTTAGCCATTTCTTCAAAAGCCTCTTGCATATATTTAAACATACCTCTAGTTATTTGTTTTCTCTTATTTTGTATAGCAAGTTGTTTTTCTGATACTTTCATACCAGTTTGTTCATCTGGACAATCTTTTTGTACACTTTTAAAACATAAACTTTTAACATCAATTACACACACTTCACTTTCCGAATTACATAAATCTTTATCACCAGTTAATTTATTAACTGTACGAAGATAAGTTATAAGATCATTTTCTAATGTATGTAAAACACTATCTTCATTAATACAAAATAGTTTAAGATTATCTATAAATTCTTGTCTATCTACAACTTGTTCACCAAACATATTTTTATTTCTTTTTTTCATATATTTATAAATAGCATAACCAGCAATAAGACCGACAACTACAGCCGGGCCAATATATATAGCAGCCTTACCAACTGCTGTTAAACCAGCTAAACCTACGGCACCAATAGCTATAATTTGAAAACCAATTGTTGCAATAGTACCAATTGTTAACATTATACCAGCTCCTTTTACTAATTTTTTACTTGGCTTAATTTTGTCCCAAATTTTTCTTAATGTACCTTTATTTTCTTCTTTTCGTTGTGCCTTAATTTGATTATATAATTCTTCATTAATATCTTTTATTATTATTAAACCAATTGATTTTTTATCAATAGTTTCAATATAATTACATTGTTCTAAATTTTTAGCTAAATTACCTAATAATTGACGTATCTGAGTAAAAAATCTTCTAAGATAATATACATCTACTTTGTAATTATATTGTTCTGATGCTGCCACCTTACCCCTTTGTTTCTCTATTTCTGCAAGTTGTTTATTAATATCTAATATTTTTTGTTCTTGTTTTTTAATAAATGATGTATTAGCTGATCTAAAAGCTTTTGTTTGAGCAGCTTGTCCTTTTGCTCCTAACAGAGGATTTGAATTAGCTTGTGGTTCAAATGGTTCTAACGTTTTTTGTATATCTATTTTTTCTTTTTCTAATGCAGCTTTTCTAGAATCAATTGTTGATAATTCTCTTCCAGTTTGTGAATCTTTTGTATTATAACGTCTAATAATTCTCATATATTTTTCTTTAAGTTCTTTTTTAATATCTATAACTTTTGGATTAGTATCTAAAAATCTTTTTAAAGTAAGGGCTGATCTAACAGTACCAATTTCTTTATTAATTCTATTATTTAATTCTCTTTTGTATGTTATCATTTCAGCTCTAATAAAATATTTTAATATTTTACCAGAATCGCATCTTAATGTAACTTTAGAACCTTCACAATTTCTACTTTGGGTTTTTTCACTATATTCATAGTTACCAGTTTTAATGTCATCTCTAAATGTATCTTTAATAATATCATATACGTTGTCATATCTAGTTAATTTTTCTCTTAAAGTTTTACCACCTTCTTGACTATTTAATATATGATTATCTAATACACTATTATCTAATTTATAATATGTCATATTATTGTTCATTAATTATTATAATATTACTATTTAAAAAAAATAATAAATTTATTTTTATATATTATTAATTATAAATGGAACCAATAATAGAAGAAGATGATTCTATATTATTGTCATCAAATATCTCAAATACATCACATAATTCGATTAACTTATATCCAAATATAATTAACATATCTCAATTTACTAAACCCTCTTTAGTATTAGATTTAAATGGATTACTCATATTTTGTACACATTTAGCTGATTTACAAAATATTGCTAAGTATACATCTTATAAAAATATGTTATTATTATACAAAGATTTTGATCAAAATATATTTATCATGTATTATAGAAATTATTTACGAGAGTTTTTATTAGAAATTAATAATTTTTATACTATATATATATTTTCATCTATGAATAAAACACTTACTGATTTGTGTATTACATCTCTTATCCACTTATTAGGTATTAATATATTTCATAGTGTATATATTAAAAATAGTGATCAAGTAAAAAGTTTAGATATATTAAAACTAGATCCAAAAAAGACAATAATAGTTGATACTAAAAAAAATTGGGAAAATCAAGAAAAAAATTTAATATTAATAACTTTGTTTAAAGGTCCATTAGATCAAACAAATGATAATAATAATGATTTAATTTATTTAAAAAAATGTTTATCGCGTATTTACAAGTTATATATTGATAATTCATATGGTGATATTACAAACTATATTCATGAATGTATATGATAAAAATAATATTTTTAAGATGCGTTTTTATTGTTATAATCTTACTAAATATATTAGTATGAGTCTTTTTTGTCTTAAATTTATATAAAATAGTAATAAGAAATAGTTATTTATGGAAGATATATTAAATAAAATAATTTTAAATAAAACTAAAGATAAATCGCCGGATAAAAAAGAAAATATTAATTTTGATCGATTAGATTTAGAATTAAATCTAAAAATCGAACGTGAGAAAACTAAACAATTAGAACTAATCAAAGATATAAGAAAGATAGAAAAATCTATAAAAGAAAAAGAATTATATTGTAAACGAAAACAAACAGTAATAATTAGTGATAGTGATAGTAACACAGATAATGATAGTGATTTAGATACTGACCTAGATACTGACCTAGATAGCGATTTAGATAGTGATCTAGATAATTCTAAAAATAATAATATAGAAACAATTAAAAAAACTATAATAGATTTAAAAGATAGTATAAAAAGTGATACAATATCATTATGTTCTGTAGATAGTGATTATAATTATAATGATGAAATTGAAATTAATATAAAATAAAATATTTTAAATATAATATAATATAATATTATATTTAAAATGGGCGATACAACAGATGCTCTTATTTATTCTCAAATTAAAAATAATTTAACAAGTACTAATTATCCTTTTTATCAAAAATTATTATCAAACAATGCTCTTTCTAGTAATATGTTAGATAATGTTTTATCTGAAACTACATTAAAAAAAGGATGTTGTAAACGTAAACCTAGTTCAACTGACCCCGACTTAAATGCATCATCCGTATATCTTATCGATGGTGAATCTCCATATATTAAACATGAAGTTACATTTAATGGAGATATGTGTGATAAACTTGTACCAGAATATATTGAAAATGGTGGTCAGTGTAGTAAATTTAAGGCATTATATTGTGAAAATTCTAATTATTTATATTCGAAAGATACCCAACGCATGGAGGCATGGAAAGATTTTAATGAATTTTGTAACGGATATAATCTTTTAGCACCACCAGCTCCAGTAGATCCTGCAAGTGCGGGTGTAGATAGCGCAGCAGCAGCTGCTTTAGCAGCTGCTGGTTTAGGAGGTGGTAGTGGTGGTGGTAGTGGTGGTGGTAGTGGTGGTGGTGGTGGTAGTGGTGGTGGTAGTGGTGGTGGTAGTGGTGGTGGTGGTGGTAGTGGTGGCGATGGTAGTGGCGCTGGTGGTAGCGATGCTGGTAGCGATGCTGGTGCACCACCAGCACCAGCATCTCCACTGGGAGGTGATCAAAATACAATGATGATGATTGCTGCATCATGCTGTTGTTTAATTATTATTATTATTATAGTAGTACTTTTAATGAGACGTAAAAAAAAGACTGATACAAATAGTGACTCTACTTCTCAAGTTTCATCTAGCACCGATGTATCTAGCACAAATATGAGTGATCAATAAATATTATAAACTTTAATTTAATTATTTTTTTAAGATTATTTTAATCCTAAGAAAACCTTTTTAAAATAGATTTAATAGATACATATATGTTTAATTAATAATTATAAATATAACGGTTTAGTTTAATGACTTATAGTAGTAGTAGTTTATTGGTGTTATTTGACTATTTATTTTAAATTGCTTTATAAAATAGGTAATGATATACTTAATAAGTAAAATTAGACCAAAGTAATAGCGAGAATATTTATTATGTCAAAATAACACAAATTAATATTATATTTTTGTTCTTAAATATTTTTAGATTTTTAATAGTTAATTTAGATACATATAATATATATGAATAAAAGAATTACAATAATTATTATTTTATTGATAATATTATTTTTATTATATAAACATCAAAGAGAAAAATATGGGTCTGGGGCGTTACTGCAGTTATATGCTAAAGGACCACAAGATAGATATTTAACAGATAATAAATATAGTTATCCATATTTTCCATATAATCCAGTTTATCCATATTACGGTTATTATGGTTATGGTCCTTTAAGATCACCATTTTTATGGAACGAACCAACTAGATTTAGAAATAATCATGCTCCATATTTATTATTAACACCAGACTATATGTATTATGACATATATTAAAGTTAACTATAATTTATTAAAGTTAACTATCATACATCTACTCTATTATCAGTAATAGAAAACTCGTTATAAAGTGTTTTCATATATATATCTTTTGTATTTGCATAATCAGTTGGAAAACAAAATGATTCACCAGTCATACCATATTCAACACATTGTCCTTTACATTTTTTAATACATTTTTCTAATCCTAATTCTCCTTCTAAAGTTGGTTCATTTTTATACATGATTATATCATCAAATAATGCACCATCTAACGGATCACTACCTTGTCTTATATTTGTTTTAGGTAAATGTGCGCTTCTAATACCTAATTCTTCTCCTTTACTATTATCTTTTGTTCCAATATTTATAAACTGTTTTGTAACATTATCTGGTTGAACTACTTGATATGATTCTTTTTTATTTAAAAAGAAAAGTAATAATATTAAAAGTAGTATTATAATTAATATATTTTTTTTCATCAAATATTTTATAATATTTAATTATATAAAAATATAAAATGGCGGAAAATTCTGCTAATATAAATCTATATACAAATAATTTATTATCGAGTAATTTAGCAAATATAATATTAATATTTAATGATTATTATCAAATATATTTAAATGGAGTTGATAGTGATATAATAATTGATTTATTCATATCTAAAACTCTATTTCTTATATTTAATAAAAATTTAAATTATAAATTAATAAACTTAGAAGAAAGTCAAGTTAATTTAGAAACATTTTATCCTATTATTTTTAATAATATAAATTTAGCAACATTATATTTAGATATAGATAAAGAAGAAATAGACATAAATCAAGATAATTTAATAAAAACTTTTATATCGTATTTATCAATATTTATTTATAATTCAAAATTTATAAAGAGACCTAATTTAATACAATGTAGTATTTTTGTAGAAGTATTAAATATGATTAATGATGGAGTAATGATATTAGATAATAATTTTATAATGTTATTTATAAATAATACGGCTAATATTATATTAAAAAAGATTATTGATTATGATAATTACATTAATAAAAGTATTTTTGAAATATTTTCACAAACAGATGACATATTAGAATGTAATAAAATCTATAAAAATAAAAAAATTAATTTTAAGATAAATAAAAATAATATAGATATTCATATAAATTTAAATATCAATACTATATTACATAATACAATTTATTATAATATAATAACAATAAAACCCATTAATGATAATAAAAAATGTGATAACATTGGTTTTTTAAGTCATGAATTAAGAAATCCATTACAATCTATATCGTTTTGTAATCAGATAATTCAAATGAAATTATTAGAAAATACAAATAATAAAAAATATTTAGATATTATTGATAAATCTGTGTATGATATGACTAAAATTATAAATGATATATTAGATATAGATAGAATTAATTCAAATCAAATAAGTTTAAGTATAACTAATATTAATATATTTAATTTAATACAAGATATACAATTTAATTTTGAAAAATATAATACAAATAAAAATATAGATTTTAAGATAATTTTAGATAATAATTTATCTGAAAGTATATATACTGATTGTACTAGATTAAAACAAATAATAAATAATATATTAAACAATTCTGTTAAATATTCAAAAACTAATGAATTAAATACTATAACTTTATCAATATATAATGATTATTCAAATAATAGTATAAATTTTTCAATTAAAGATACAGGTATTGGAATAAGAGAAGATAAAATAAATGAATTATTAGATTTAAAACCTAATATATCACATAATAAAAATGATAGTAATGGATTAGGTTTATTTTTATGTAATAAACTGGCTTTATTATTAGGAGGTAATATAAGAATCAATAGTACTTATAAAGAAGGAACCGAATTTGTATTTAGTCATCCATTAAAATTAGGATCAGATTGTAATATAATTAAAAAAGAATTAGAAAATTTTAATATTTTTACAAAAATATTAATTGTTGATAATAATGAAAATTTAACTTTATTATTCAAAGATATTATTCAAAATTTAAAATTTAAATATAATAGAAGTGAAGAAATTATAATAGATTGTTGTAGCAATGGTAATTTAATATGTGATATGGTTAATATAAATGAATATGATATAATATTTATGGATATACATATATCAGGTATAAATGGTGTTACATTAGTAAAATTATTACGTAAACAATATTTTAATAAAAAAATTATTGGAACAAGTAGTGATATAAATATAAATTATTTAGATCCAAAAATAAATGAATTATTTGATAGTATAATTATAAAACCATTTGATGAAAATGATATTCTTGATAAATTAAAGTATTAATTTTATCTAAAAATCTATCCAAAGAAATAAATAGATTTATTTGTTTTTTTTATATTTATTTGATTATTTTGTTCGATATCAGCTAATATATTATTTAATGTTTTAAAATTTAATGGTTTAATAATTGCTCCATTCATACCGATATCTTTAAACTTTTTAATAGCTGCTGGACTATTATCGCCAGTATAAGCATAGATTAAAGATTCTGTTTTTAAAACATCTTTTAAACAATCAGCTAACTCTACACCATCAATATCACCTATATGATAATCTAAAAATATAATATCATATGTATTATTCATACATTTAGATATACATTGAACGCCTTCATTGATACTAACTACTTCATGACCTCTCATAGTGAGATAATCTTTAAATAGCTCTGCAGATGTAACATCATCATCTACTATTAATATGTTTAGTTTCTTTTTACTATTTATGTAAGAGTTTTCGAGATTATATTTATAGTCCATTTATAACTATATTATAATATATATTTTTATTATTTCTATTAATATTATTTTTTACTCTTTCTATCAATATTTTTTTTATGTTTTATTATACGCAAAATTATTATTACTATAATTATAATAATTAATGAATCAACTATATTTGGTAATTTAAATTTATATAATAAATTATCTAATTCTTTAATAGATCTTATAGCTTCTATAGGAATTTTAACATTATTTGTATCATATTTTGGATCATGATTATGAATATATGTTTGATTAATATTATATTTTTTTCTTATTACATTGTTAGTAATTAATCCACTTTCTGCAGCAGCTTCCATAGACCATACACCTAATGATGTTTTGGTATGTGCGCCTGTAACAAATAAATTATCAAATTGAGTTTCTTGAGATGGGCGAAAATTTTCATTTAAACAATTATTTACCCATTTATCATTATGAGACTTTAATTGTTTATCTTTATTATCATAATACCAATCTTCAAATATTTCAAAATGTACGATATCTTTTTCTGAAATATTATTATTATTATTAACAAGAAAATCTTTAAAAGCTTGTGATTCAAACATTTGAAATATAATTTCTTGTTTAACTTGTTCAACTGTTTTATCCATTAGTCCGCGTGAATTAACACATGTTCCTGACCATAGTGATTTAATATTTTTACCTATATAGATATCTTTTGCAAAAACTGTTTCTTGAGGATAAAAAGTTATATTATTCTTAGAGTCTATTAGTACAAATGCAATTGGTTCAGTTGGAAAATTTATTTTTTTACTAAATCCTATTCTAAAACTTATTTGGTGATTAGGTGTTGTATTAAGTTTTTTATAATTTTCTTCTAATTCATATAATTTAGATTCATGTAATATTTTTTCAAATGCATATGGAGATAGTGCTATAACATAATCGTCAGCTATAATAACTTCTCCATTATCTAATTCACAACTTATTATTTTATTATCTTTATAATTAATCTTTTTAAGAGCTTTATTAAGATGTATTTTAATTCCTTGTTTTTCTAAGTGTACTTTCCATGGATTAAATACAGCTTGATCAGTTGGTCTATCTGATAATTTCCATCCAGTCTTTAAAAAATGATTTAATTCTATTACTCTAAAAAAATGACCATATGATGTATTGTATTTATCAAAACCAAAACCTGGACCATTTGCATATTCTATCATCACATCATGACTATGTTTACTTATTTTATTATCTAAGACTTTTCTAATATTCATATTATAATAATCTTTTCTTCTTTTATCACTAAGATAAAACTTTAAAAATAAATAAAATAAATATAGATAATCTGATTTATCTACTCGTGTACTTATTCTATTTTTATTAGTAAATAAAGTAAAATTTATAGGTTTATTATTAAAATTATTTATAATAGTTGTTTTATTATCTAAATTAGGTATTGTTTTCATGATACCATAAAAATTATAATAAAATGGTGCAAATCCTCTCCATGAATGTTCTGATGGAACAGTATCTACATATGTAGAACGAGCCATACCCCCTAATAAATAATCTTTTTCGATAATATGTACATCAAAATTACCAGTTTGTTTAAGATATTGGGCGGTTGTTAGGCCAGAAATACCTCCTCCAAATATAATGATTGTTTTCATATATATTGTGTATATATAAAAGTTGAAATATAATGTATTTGAAGATTAAACCTATTATTTATATATATTACTATATAAATCAATAATCATGTCGTCCAAAGCCTCCAAATCAACTAAATCGAGCAAGCCTACTAAGGGATGTGTTGGTATTATCTCAGGCGGTGTTCTTAAAGTAAGTACTATCCGAGTATTCTATTGTGATGAAAGTGAACCTTCTGCTATTGCTGAAGAATTTGCTAACCATTATGGAGATCATTTTGATATGAAATATATTAATACTGAATCACCTGTAAAGATTTTTGATAGCTTTATTGACGCTCTTAATAAAGATGAACGTGTTGGAACTACTAATATTTTTAAAGTATCTGTAAGTGATGCCTCTAAGATTCTTAAAGAAGTATCTGATTCTAAAGCCTGTAAGACTTTTTCACTAAAGAAGAAAGCTAAGAAAGAATCTGAAGAAGAAGGTGAACATAGTGATCATGAAGAAGAAGCTAAACCTAAGAAATCTGCTAAAGAATCTAAGAAAGCTAAGAAAGCTGAAACAGATGAAGAACATAGTGAAGCCGAAGAAGAAGAAGCTAAACCAAAGAAATCATCTAAAGCTAAAGAATCATCTAAGAAATCTAAGAAAGCTGAAACAGAAGATGAAGATGAAGAACATAGCGAAACAGAAGAAGTTAAACCTAAGAAAGGTGCTAAAGCTAAATCAAAAGCTAAACACGCATCTGATAATGATGAAAGTGAACATAGTGAAGAAGAAGATGAAGATGAAGGACCTAAACTAAAGAAGAAAGGAACTTCTGATAAGAAAGGTAACTCTAAATCTAAATAATTTGTTTATTTTTTAAATTGTTATATTTAGTAACAATTTCAGCATACATATTTTTGTATTTTTTGTATTTGGCTCTGTAGTCAACTAATGAACCACCTCTTTGCATATTTATTTTATTAGCAACAAATTTTAATATATCTTCGATGGTTCTATTGCCTTCATATTTATGAACATCATCATTAATTTTAACAAGTATAGTTGGATAACCTTCTACTAAATCATCAAATTTGTTAGCCGAAGTGTTTGGATTACTAATTTGATCTCTTTCATATTCTTTATATTTAACTGAACTACAACCATCGATTTTTTTCTTAGTTTCCTTTAATTCTTCCCATGTTGGTTTAAATTTATCGCACCATCCACAACCATTCATGTAACAATATATAAACTGTAAATCTGTCATGACTATATTAAAATATTATAAAAAAAAATATTTAGTGATATTAAAATTTACTTATTATTTTTTTTTATAAGATGAAATGTATTTAATATTATATCACTATATAATATTAATTAATAACATGTTTGAAATTTTAGGAGCTTTTTTACTAACAGCTGCAATAAGTGGAGGTATTTATTACTTATATTATACGAATCAATATAATGATGAAGTAACAGAACTATTTACATTAGTACATGATAATGTTAAATGTATTAAATATCAATATCGTGGACGTAAATATATTTATTTAACAAATAACATGGCAGATGATATATTAACTATACAAAAAGAAATTGATCCATCAAATCCAGAAAAAGATAAACTACCAGTAAGTGATTATAAAAATATTACAGCACGGTTTCTAGATGAAAATAATGAATGTGATCATAAGTTTGATATCATAGAGCCTAAATTTATTTATGCACTTATGGGACCAGCAAATACATATTATTTTGCTTTTGATAAATATTTTAATAATAAATTTACTATCTTTATGAACTTTATATTTGATGAACATAGTTCATTACATTATGGTAGATTTAGTACACTATTATCACCTGATAATTATTTTGATCATAAAGCAATTATATTAAATAAACAAAAAGAGAAAACTTATAAAGTTGAATGGTGTTTAACTTAAATTATTCAATAATTACATTAATTACTTCAAGTTTTTCTTCATTATTTTTATCATAAATAGTAACATATAATACTATATTATCTTGATTAATTATATCTTTAATTTTTTTATTCTCAAAATTTTCTATATTTGATGTATATATTCTGTTGTTATTATGTAATATATCATCGACAACTATATTTAAATTATCGAAGTAATCAATAATATCTTGTAAAGTATTTGTATTTTTAAATTTAAATGTAGACCATACAGATATATCTAATTTACCAATACGTGTTACTTTGCATGGTCCTGGTTCAGATGATCCCATGAAGAACATACCTAGAGTTAAAAAAGTATTTTTAAAGTTATCTATTTTATAATTATCTTGATTATTATTAATTTTACTAGATATTAATTTATATAATTCAATAGCAACTAGACCAGAAACAATACTGGTTGTTGTAGCCAATGCAGGAATAATTTTACCAGCAATACCTTTAGCTTCAAATTCAGAAACTTGATTAATAGAATAAGCCATAGCTCGAATATTTGCAATACTTGTTATAAATTTAATATGACCATTAGTATCATCATCTTTTTCAAATTCTACTAGATTATATTTTAGATCAGTTGTATTAATAAAATTTATAATATTATTAATTAATAATTGTTTATTACTAGCATCGTCTATGTCTTTTATATTAATTCCTAGATTATATTGTTTAATATTAATTTGTTTAGAGTTAATATTAGTTTGATTAGTTAAATCTATTTTATAGATATAATTCATGATCTTATTAAATGATTCATAACTATCTAAAAAGCATTTATTATCTGAATCAAAATCTATAATTTTTGGAAATCGTTTAGTTCCAGACCAGAACTTTTCTCCTTCTTCAGTAATATGATCTTTAGGATATTTTGTTATTAATTCTTTAATATCTTGATAAAAGTGTTTAGTATAAAATGGTACATATAAATTATTGTATGACTCTGTAACATATTCAGAAATAATATATTCTAAATGATTTTTAATATCAAGTATTTCTGTATATGGCATATTATTTAATTTAGTTAATAATTTAACACGTGACTGATCTTGTAGATCTTTAAGATCTTTGTATGTTTTAAAAGGAATAACAAAAAGATTTTCAAATTGTTCTCGAGCCCATTGAATACAATGAGATATTTCGTATGGAAAGCTTTTAAGTGTACACATAGGTATTTCATCTCCTGAATTATCAGAAGATGCTTGATAAGTTTCTGTAATATTTGGTAGAATTACTTGTACATTACCTTTTAATCCAAGAGTACCTGATTCAAGTAATGGTTTTTTATAATTAATTGCTTGATTATCCATGTAAATTCGAGCTTGTATATTATCAAGTGCATTTACTATTACATCTATGTTATCATAAAAGTTTTTATTAAATATATTATCTTCTGTATCTTGCCCTACTTTATTTAACTTATAATTAATTTTAATATTAGGATTCATATTCTTAGCTTGTTTAGCGGCTATATCTGATTTATGTTTACCAATATCATGATTACGAAATAAGAATTGACGATTAAGATTTGATTTTTCGATAGTATCCATATCAGTAATAGTTTGTTCACCGATACCCATCATAGAAAAGTTTTTAAGATGTTCACATCCTATGGCACCTGCACCAACAATAAATAATTTATAATTATTTATAGCTTGTTGTAATTCTGTACCAATAACTTTAACTTGATTAGTATATCTTGCATTATATTTATACTTAATTTGTTTAGGTTCACAAATATCAGTACATTCGTAATATAGCCATTGTTTAATTGGTGTATATTTATTTGCTACTCCTGAGATAACCATGTTAGCAACTAATCCGCCAATAATAGAGTTAACTGGTACTAATTGGCCATCATATGCATTACAAATTTTGCTAGTTAATTTATCATTCATATCTAATAGATCTTTTTGATTTTGTAATATCTTACAATTAATATTGTGTAATTTACTAGGCATATCAAAATCTTTAAAATCAATAATATTAAACTCTGGATCTTTGATAGATTCTCGTAAAGATTTAAATTGAATATTTTTAGGTTGTTTCACTTCTTCATATTCGCCAGAAATATTATCTATATTATTATTAATTTCAAAACAAGTAGTACTAATTATTTTAGTAACTTTATAGATATTTGAATTATCTTGATTAATTAACTTAAATGTAGATCCAACATCAAAATCATGATATTTTGCTGTAATACAAATATTATCGTTATGAGATATAATATATCCTGTTTTATTTTTTTCACCAGTTTGATCAGTAGTAATAAAATTACCAAAATCACAAAAAATATAACCCATAAAACCACGTGAAGATGCAAATATAGTTTTAATATTATTTTTTCTACAATATTCATTTAAATTAAAGATATTGTCATTAAAAAGTTGATCAATAAATACAACAAGATTATATTTTGATAGTAGTTTTTTAGAAATTTTACCATTATATTTATTTATTTTAACATTCGGATTTAATTCTTGTAGTCTATAACCAACAATATCTGATCTATTTTTATTAATATCTTTATCAGATATATAATAGTTATTATAATCTTTATCACTAATATTAATATTATTATCGGCAATAGTAATAGTACCAACACCAAATAATATAATATTTTTCATGATTTCAACTGCTAGAGGATCACAGTTAATTATTAATACTTTTGCATTAATAATACTTGTCATTGTATTTTTGCCAATAGCATATAATTGACGAGAATACAAAGACTCGTCTAAATTAGTATTATCGGCCAAGTTTGCCATATTAGATATAATAAGTTAATTATTGTTAAATTAGTATAATTAAACTATAAAAATATATTATCAATTTTTATTATATATATGAGTAATCAACGAAATGATATATATGATACATTAGATAATATGACAAAAATAGAATATACATGTAAACCTATAATAAATGATACTATTAAAAATTCTAATAAAATTTTACAGTTAGATTGTGAAGAAGGAAAAATATTAAAATATATGTTAATAGTAAATTTACAACAAAAATCAAGTTTTCATAATTATGTTTATAAAGCAAACAATATAGAAAAATATATAGATATTAGAAATGATAGATTTGAAAAATTAGAAAGAACATTAGATACTACAATAAGATATTTAAATATGGAAATGGTGGTTGAAGATATAATATTAATAATTGAATTAATAGTTAGGATAAATAAAACTATTATAGAAACATATCAAAATATAGAATCTGTAGAACTATATGATTTTAATACTTATAATTATAATTTTATTATAGAAAATATTGCTGAAATATTTAGATCAATTTATAATAATGAAATAACTGATAGACTAATTAATGAAATAATTAGTAAAATAAATATTAAAAGATATACTAAAAAAAACATAAAAATATTTTATGAAATAAATAAAATATTAATAGAAATTTGTAGACGAATTATAATTAAATGGATTACATTAAAAGGTTCTATATTAGATGTTAATTTTAATTTTTATAATATAGAATATACAAATGAACAAAATAAAACAATAGAAAATATAAAAATAAAAGATGTAATAGATACATCTTTAGTAAGAGATCAACAACGAAATAGAGAAAAAAATTTAAAAAAATATAAACATAATAGTGATTTGTATAATGATCTTTTACAAATACTAATAAATAATCAATGTATACCTATATCAAATATATGTGTAAATAATCTTAACAAATGTAAAGCACGAAATTATAATACCCATCAATTATCTAAAGAAGTATTTAGAATATTAGATTCAATAATATAAATTTTACAATATATAATTAAACTATAATTAAACTATAATTAAACTATAATTAAACTATAATTAAACTATAATTAAACTATAATAAAATATTATCATTTTTTATTATATATGGATAACTATATATATAATTTAGAAGGGGGTTTAACCCTTGGAAGATCATATAATGAACTATATGATGTACTAAATAAATTAAGAAATAAAGATAAAGATAAAAAAGAAAAAAAACTATCTGGTTATAAAGGCAATTATACATGTGAACCATCAGATACATCTGGATCAATCTTAAATTTAGAATGTGATGAAGGTAAAATTTTAAAATATATATTAAAAACTAATTTAAAAGCACCGTCAGGAAAAGAAAAAAAATTTTTTACTAAATCTAATACAATTGATAAAGGAGAATTTATTAATTTTTTAACTAAATTAAGTGATTTTTTTAAAACACAAATCGATAGTTTTAAACAAGATCTTGCAAAATTACCTCAACAAAAAGGGGGTTTAAATGATTATAAATATAAATATAAATTAATTTATAATAAATATAAGGGATATGATAACAAATTAGAAGGTGGTTTAAATAAATTTGTAAGAGGTATGTTATATGGATTAGCTATTGTTTTTGATATAATGATGGTTATACTTACATGTGGATTTTACATATTTTTTTTACCAATTGGTGCAACATCAGTTTTATATAATACTGATCCTAATAATAGATCTGTATCAGAAAAAGAACAAAAGAAAAAAGAAAAAAAAGATGAAGATGAGGATGAAGATGATGATGATGATGAAGATGAAGATGAAGATGAAGATGAAGATGAAGATGAAGATGATGATGAAGAGCCACCAACAAGAAAAGCACAACCACTAAGAAAAGCACAACCACCTCAAAAACGAACACTGCCGTCAAGAAGAGGTACATATGAAGAAGAAGACGATGATGATGACGATGACGATGATGATGATGATGATGAAGAAGATGATGATGATGAGGCAGATGATGATTATGATAGAAGAAGAGATAGAGATAGATATGATGATAGAAGAAGAGATAGAGATAGATATGATGATAGAAGAGATAGATATGATGATAGAAGAAGAGATAGAGATAGATATGATGATAGAAGAGATAGAGATAGATATGATGATAGAAGAGATAGATATGATGATAGACGTCAATCGCCACCATATTATCAACAACAACAACCACAGCAGCAATTAAAAAGGCAAAGTAGACAACAACAATATAATATTAAAGATGGTAGACAACAACAAAATAAAAGTCCTAGAAGTGATCAAAAAGATGATAAGAGTGAAATATGTAATACTTTATATCAAGATAATAATCAAAGACAAAAGTGTCAGAAAATTATTAAAAATCCATATATTAATAATAAAAAATGCATTGATATATATACTGCAAATAATGATAATACACGTATATGTAATGAAATAAAAAAAGCAATCAGTCAAAAGGGTACTAATAAATCTAGTAAATCTAAAAAAGCATCTGAAAATAATGTATGTAATATAATTAACAGTAAAGATGCTAATTTTGATATAAATAAATGTAATAATATTTTAACAAGAATAAATAGTAATCAAGGTTCCGAATGTTCACAATTATATGCAAAAGGACCAGACAGAGGTATGTGTAATCGTATTAAAAATACACAAAGATCTCAAACTGGTGGTAAACCAAAACAACAAGCAGAACCGAAACCACTTACTAAACAACAGTTTGATATAATTATACCATGTTTAGAATATATAAAAGATAGAGTAGATTCTATGAAAAATAAAATAGAAATTATACCAGATAATACACTAGCTAAAAATATATGTATTAATGGTCAAAATATAGTTAATAAAAAAACTAAAACAACTAAAAAAGAACATGTAAAATGTAAAGATAAAGATTATAAAGAATCGACTAAACAAACAGCCACGCGCGCAAAAGTAGATATGTCAATAATTAAAAAATTATTTAAAAAATTAGATAAAGTATTTGAAAATTTAGAAAATCAACAAGTGGGTAGTGTTGAAGATATTAAAAATATAGTTCATCAAGTTGTTAAGTCTCCTGATTCACCGGGGAAAGATGATTAATTATTTTATCACAATTAATTTTAATTATTTATTATATAATAATATAATGAATAAACTTAATGGTGGTTTTTCACTAGATAGTAATTATAATGAAATATATCAAACATTAGATAAAATGAGAGGTAAATCATGGTATAGTGTATTTAAAAATAAATTTGATTACATATGTTATGCTCCAAATAATCAAAAAATATTAAGATTAAATTGCAATCAAGCAAAAATATTAAAATATATTTTACAGTTAAATTTAAAACAGAAAGAGTCTTTTCGTGAATATATATACACAGATAATAATAACGTTAAATATTTAAATATTGTGATGATTAAAGAAGATATTGAAAATTTTTTAATATCATTTGTGAATATGAATGAACAATTAAAATTAAAATATTATAATGAAAAAAAACAAGATATATTTAATGCAAAAACAAATATTTTGTATGATTTAAATAGACAGTGGTTTAAATTATTTGCCACATTCGGTAGTATATTTTCAAATATTTATAGAAATAAAGTTTATGATCAAGATTTTTATAATATAGATAAAAGAGATTATATATTATTGTATATAATTAATGAAAGTTTAATAAATATCTATACAGAAATAATAAACGCAATAAATATTTCATTAGGATTACCACAACAACAATTACAATCATTATCAGAATATATAATACCACCGTTTACTATACAACCAAATAAGATTTATACTAAAGAAGAAATAAATACATTAGAAAATACTCAAAATATTGAAATAAATAAAAAAAATATGGCCAGAAATACACTAAAATATAATAGAATGCGTGATAGAAGACGAAGAAGTATTCAAAATATTAAAGATTTGTTAGCACAAGAATATATACCTGTAACAAATGTATGTGTAAATCGTCTTAATAGATGTACAGATGCTGATTATGATATTCGAAATTTATCATTAATTAAAAGATTATTTAAAAGTTTAGATACATACATATAATAAATGTATAATAAATATATAATAAACAACTAAAAGTTCCATTTTTAAATTATAAAATTATAATATATGGAAAATATTAAAAGATATATATTTTTAATTTTATGTATTGTTGCGTTTGAATGTGTAGCACAATATAATCTCAAAAAGAGTAATATGATCAATAAAAAAAATAAATCTAATTATTTATATATATTTTTTGCTATAATAGCATATGTTATAATTTGTTTATTATTAAAAAAATGTTATGCGTTTAATGGTATTGGATTAATAAATTTATTATGGTCAGTAACTAGTATAATTGCTGTTATTATATTAGGTAAATTTGTGTTTAAAGAAGAAATTAACAAATCACAAATAATAGGTATATTATTTTGTGTAGTTGGTTTATACTTTATTTTTGTTAGAGGAAATAAATAATTATATAATATAATATTATTATGCCAATCAAGTTATTACCAAGACCAGATCCAAATGTTCATCTGTCTAAATTAGGTTACAGCATAGATAAAACCGCTAAACAACGCCATAATTCTCTTAAAAGATCATCAAAGAAATATGGAACACTTCCAGTTTTAAAAAGATTAAATCTTATAAGAAATCTTACTTCAACTAAAACAAGTACAAAAACTAAAAGAGCTCATGATATTATGGGCAAAGATGTTGAATACATGAAAAGATTATATAAACAACAATCAAGAACTCAATCAAGAAGTAAATCTAAAAAGTCATCTAAAAAATCAAGAAAATAAAAAAGTAAACTAATTAAAATAATTAAATAGTTATTTGTTGTAATTTATTAGTTATATTAGTAATATAATTAGTATTATCTGTATCTATATTTATATCCATATCATATTCGTTATCAGCATCATAATCAATATTATTATTATTATTATTAATATTTAAATCTATAAAAATTTGTTCATAATTATATTTATCGTTATCAAAGTTTTCTAGTAAATTTTGTTCATACAAATATCTTTCATAAATATAATTATTTAGTTCTGTTAGATTTATAATTACATAATTTTTAAATAATTGATGTAAATTAAATTTTAAATTTTGATACCAATACCAATCAACTAGATTACGATAAGAATGAGTATTCATGTATAGAATTATATTATCAGCCATATTATTATTCATAATAATATTTATAAGATTAGTTTAGTATATAAAAATATATTTTTTATTCATTTTTTTTTCATTTTTTATTATATAATGACAAAATCTTTAAAATTTTTTATGCATAAATCTGATCATGCTTTTTTACCAGATAAATATAGATTTAGATTACATCAACCATTTATTGGTAAACGAGCAGTAAATTATATTGACGGTTGGACAATGGTACATTTTTTAAATGGTGTATTAATTGGTTATTTATATCATAAATTAAAATTTAATATGAACAATTATTATGTTATATTATTAATTTTACATATCATATGGGAAACATATCAAATAATAATAAATTCGTCACAAGGTGATAAACTTGAAGGACCAAATAGTTATATGGATGCTTTTATAGATACTGTATTTTTTATGGCAGGTGCTGCCATATTTAAAATTGGTTTCTATGATACAAAAAAATAATCTAATTTTTTTCTATGATAAAAACAATAATTTTATTTTTTAAACATAAAGATACATAATAATATTATTACAACAACTAGTAACATATTAGTTTTATTTAATTTAGCACATGAATAGTGGCATACATCTCTCATTGGTTGCATTGATAAATTTTTATTATTTATAACATTATCGGTCATTTATTATATATTATATAATATATAATAAAAATAGTATGGATAAAAATATTAAATCAAAATTATTAGAATATCAAGTAGAACATACTGAAAATATATTAAGAATATTAAAAAATAATAATGCATGTTTAGATGCATCTGATACAGGAACTGGAAAAACTTATACAGCTATAGCAGCATGCGCTATATTAAAAGTAACACCGTTAATAATTTGTCCAAAATCTGTAATATCTACATGGAAAAAAGTAGCAGAAATATTTAATCTTAAAAAAATTACAGTAATAAATTATGACTTGATTAAAAAATGTAAAACATATGATAAAAAAAATAATAAAGTAAAAGCATCTTTTATATCACAAGATAATAATATTTATAAATTTAAATTTGATAAACCACAAGATAAAATAATTATTTTTGATGAAGTACATAGATGTTCTAATCTAGATTCTATAAATTGTAAGATATTATTAGCAGCAAAAGCCACTAATATAAAATTATTATTATTAAGTGCTACTATTGCAGATTTTCCAGAAAAATTTAAACCATTTTTTTATATATTAAACTTTATAAATCCTGATCAAATTAAAGAAAAGAATATTACTTATGATAAATATATTTATATAGTATCAAAATGGATTGAACGAGATAGTAAACCTATGGTTAGAATACATAATATGTTATATCCAGATAGAGCAACAAGAGTAAGAATAGATATTTTAGGTGATTTATTTCCACAAACACAAATTAATGCAATACCGTATACTATGGGTAAAAATAGAGAAAAAGAAATCGAACAAGAATATAAATCTTTAGCTATAGAATTAAAAAAAATAAAAGATAAAAAAAATAAAGATAAAGTAAATCCATTAACTATTACGATGAGAACACAACAAAAGATAGAAATATTAAAGATACCAACTTTTGTAGAATTAACTCATGACTATATACAAAATAAGTTTAGTGTCGTTATATTTGTTAATTATACACAAACATTAAAAACTTTATCTGAGCTCCTACATACAAAAAGTGTAGTATATGGTGATCAAACACAAGAAGATAGAATGCAAATAATAGATGATTTTCAAGAAAATAAAACAAATATAATAATTATAAATATAAAAGCGGGTGGTATCGGAATATCTTTACATGATATTTATGGAGGTCATCCTCGTATTTCTCTTATATCACCTCCATGGAGTTCATTAGATTTAATACAAGCTTTAGGTAGAATACATAGAGCAGGAGGAAAAACAAAATCACTACAAAGAATTATATACACTGCAAATACTATAGAAGAAAAAATAGCAGATAAATTAAAAATAAAATTAAATAATGTAAATTCTATAAATAATGGAGATTTAGATTTAACAAATATAGAATTCGAAAATAAATATAATAAATTATAATAAAATATATATATCTATTTTATAATGAGTCCAACTAATATTAGTGTTAATGCATTGGCATTTTCAAGTATAAAAAATAATGTACCATCGTCACATCCTAGATATACAAAAATATTAACAAATGCAAATATTACAGGAACAAATGAAGTCGATAAGAAAAAACAAATAGAAAATATATTATCAGAAACAACAATAAAAAGAGCATGTTGCATGGCAAAAAATAGTGAAAAATCAAATATGGTTACTGATGATGTAACAAATCAAAATTATTATACAATTGATGTTAAAATACCATTTCCATCTGGTTACGAATCACAGGCTAGTGATTTTGAAAAAAAGTTTGGTTATACAACAGTAAAAGTATATGTACCAGAAGAACAATGTGCTTCTTTACCATCAGCATATTCTCCAGATAATACAAATGATTTTTCAAAATGTAATTCATTTTATAATACATACTGTGAAAACATGAAATATTTATATAATATTGAGGCAAATAATCAATTTTCTCCATCTGAATTTAATAATTATATTTCAGAATGTTCATGTCTTGCAGATTTACCAAAAGGATCTCCAGCAGGTGTTCCAAATTCTTGCTTTTTAGATTATTGTAGTTTAAATAATTCACCAACAACTTATTTAGATGCTACATCACGAGGTGCTCCTTGTAATGCAAGTTTTTGTCAAAAAATTAATAACTTTTTAGGTAGTTTAACAGCAAGTGAAGGAGGTCAAATTAGTTTTGATGAAAAATTAAATCAAACATGTGGAAGATCAGGAGATGCAGGTGCAAATATTTCTGGTTCAACAACATCTGGATTAGGTGGAAATAACTATTCGGGTAATGCTATAAATAGTGGTACTGGTGCTAGGGCTGGTGGCTCTGGTACTGGTGCTGGTGCTGGTGCTGGGGATGGTGGCTCTGGTACTGGTGGAAATGGGGAAGGTGATGATTCTGAAGTAGAACCACCATCTCCATCATCTCCTGCTTTAGGAATAGATAATAATATGATGGTAATGTTAGGAAGTTCATTATTATTAATTGTTATAATAGTTGTTGCTGTATTACTATTAAGAAAAAAAAATAAAAATAAAAATACAGGTATAAATACTGTACAAACTAATAATTTATCATCTGCTTAATTTGTATATATATATTAAAAAGTTATTATAATTAATAATTAATATATAGTAAATTAAATATAATTTATTATAAAAAATATCTAATATTAAATTATAATGAGTAATAAGGCCTCTGTATCTAATAAAATTAAAAATAAAACAGTAAATAAAAGTGATTTAGAAGTATTAAATGCTTTAACTAATAATTTCGTAAGTAATTCAGTTGTTACATTAGCAACTAGTTGTTCTGCATCATCATCGTCTTATACAGAAATGAGTATGGGATCTCTAATAGTTGTGGGTAAAAAAAATAAGATTGATGTAGAAATGGAAACTACACAGGATTCACAATTAAGTTTACAATGTATACAACAAGCTTTACAACAATCAAATATTGGTAATGATATTGCACAATCAATTATGAATAATTTAACACAATCAATAGATAATGAAGCAATGAATAAAATGGTAAGTGAATCTGAAGCAAAAAATCAACAAGGTATGTTTTCAAATCCTTTTGCATCATCAAGTTCAAGTATAAATTTAGATGTAAATAATGAACAACGTAATGAAACTAGTCGTAAATTAGCAAATTTAATAAGTAATTCTGTTACAAATAATGTTAAAATTCAAGATATTAAAGATTGTTTTCTTAAATCTGCTACAGCTATAAATCAACAAGTAGGTAATGTAAGAGTTTTAGGTGATAATAACAAATTTGAATTAAATATGTCAAGTAAACAAATATCATCAAGTTTTGCAACATGTCAACAATTAACTGAACAAACATCGTCTATAATAAATAGTTTAGTAGCTGATTTAGGCCTTACTATAGTCGATGATACAAAAAATGTTATGAAAACAGATACATCCGCTAAAGCAACAGCATCTTCAAAAACAACAGGTGTAGAAGGTGTTATTAGTGCATTTGGAGAAGGTTTAATGAGTATGTTAGGTCCTATAGTAAGTGGACTAATTATGATGGCTGTTGCTATTGGATTGTTAGTATTTTTAATGAAAAAGAAAGGAGGTGGTATTAAAAGGAAAAAAGATGGTTCATTCGATGTAAGTTTTGGTAAGGCGGGTTCATTTAATACAAAAGAATTAAAAAGTAAAGATAAAGATAAAGGAAAAGAAAAAAGTAAAAGTAAAGATAAAGCTAAATCTAAAAGTAAATAATAAACTATATTTCAAAATTATTATATTATAATATATATTATAATAATGACAATAACTAAAATAAATAAAAATATATTAGAAAGTATAAATACTAATGTAAATCAATATGTTATAAATTCTGTTATAAAAAATGCAGCTTCATGTATGACATCTTCTTCTTCATATGCTGAATTTATCATTGGTAATGTAGAAATGGGAGGTAAAGATAACACTATTTCTGCTTCAATGGAATCTGTTCAAGATATTGAAGTAACATTAAAATGTTTACAACAATCAGTACAACAGACAGATCTAGGAAGAGATATGGCATTAGCTATGTTAGAAAATTTAGTTAAATTGATTGATCCAGAAATATTAAGAAAACAAATTTCTGCATCAGAAATAAAAAATAAGAATATATTTAATTCAAATTCAGATAGTGTTAAAACATTAAGATTTGTTGATATAAAAGATTATCAAGAAAATGATACAAATCGTAAACTAGAAAATTTAGTAGTAAATACAGTTACTAATAATATTAATATACCAAATATACAAAATTGTTTTTTAAATACTTCATTATCAATTAGTAATAAAATAGGTGATATTAAGGTTTTAGGAGAAGAGAATATAATTAATATTAAATTATCTAGTCGTCAAATATCAAAAAGTTTTTTAACATGCCGTCAATTAACCGAACAAACATCATCTTTGGTAACTCAGATCGTAAGTGATTTAGGCTTAGAAATTACCGATACTACAACAAATACAACTATTAGTGATGTAACAATAAAAGAATCATCACAAACTATAACTCCATTTACTTCTGGTAATTCAACTTCAGAATATATTACTTATACATTTATTTTATTATCATGTTTAATAATTATAATATTTAGTATAGTATTTATAAGTAAAAGATCAAAAAAAAAATCTAGTAAAAAATCTACTCAAAAATTAACTAAAATATCTAATAAAGTATCTAATACTCAAGTTAATAAAAATTTAAGAAAAAAAAAATAATATATATTATATATTTTTTTTTATTATTTTTTATTATTTATATTATATAAATGAAAAAAGAATATATAATTTTAATAATATTAATAGTAGTTTTAATTATAGTATGGAAGAAAAGATATGATGAAGAGAAAAGAAAAGAAGAAGAAGAAGAAGAAAAAGAAAAAACAAAAGAACAATTTCCCTTTCTCGCAGTAGGTATTGGTCTTGCTGTTGCACTTGGTGTTGGTTTAGGTACTGCAGGTGGTTTGGGTGCATTAGGTCCTAAAGCTGCAGTAACAAATAAAATATCTAATGAAACTTTAAACAGAAATACTTTAGAATCTATAAATCAAAATGTTAATGAATTTGTTACTAATTCTGTTATAAAAAATGCAGCTAGTTGTTCATCACGTTCAAGTAATTATGATGAATCTAAAACAGGTGATGTTACTATGGTTGGTAGTGACAATGATGTAGCAATTAGTATGCAAAATATACAAGATGCGTCATTATCATTACTATGTATACAACAATCAATACAACAAACAAACATGGCAAATGATATTGCAACATCTATTATGGATAATTTAACACAGAAAGTTTCAAATAATACACTGACAAAATTAATTGCTACATCAGAAGCAAAAAATGAACAGGGTATGTTTGCTAATCCATTTGCATCATCAAGTTCTGATGTATATGTAGAATCAACTAATATTCAAGAAAATGAAACTAATCGTAAATTAGCAAATTTAATAAGTAATAGAGTTGCTAATGGTGTTAATGTTACAAGTATTCAAAATTGTTTTACTGAAGTTGCTATAGCAACAACTAAAAAAATAGGTGATATTAAAGTATTAGGTGATGAAAATATAGTTAATATAAAATTAACTGGAAAACAATTATCTAAGAGTTTTTCAACATGTCAGCAATTAGTTCAACAAACATCTTCTGTAACAAATCAAATTTTGACTGATTTAGGATTATCAATTACAGATTCAACAGTTAATACAATCTCAACCGAATCAGAATCAACTGCTGTTGCAAGTGTTAAAACAACAGGTTTAGAAGGTGTTGTTGGTGCTTTAGCTGGATTACTTGGATTAGCCTTTTTACCATCAATTATAAGTTCAAGTCTAATAGTCGGTATTATTGGATTTGTATTAATGGCTGGAGGAGGTAAAAAAGGAGGTAAAGGTCTTGGCAAAGGTAAAGGTAAAGGTCTTGGCAAAGGCAAAGGTAAAATGGGTAAACTTAAAAAATAATTAATTATTAATTATATTAAATTAATAATTATTTAATTATTACGACCACGTACTTTTTGCCATTCTCCAGATGATTCTTGTACGCGCGGTGGACGTTGTGTACGTGTTGTTTGACGGGGTCGTGATACTTGTTGATCTCCATTTTCTGATTGTGATCGTGAAGTATATTGAGATGATCCATGGTGTGGAACACGTTGTGGACGTGAATGATGTGGGCGTGAATGATGGTGGTGTGTTTGTTCACGTTGTGGTTCTGATACTGAAAATTTAGTACGTGTATCAGTTACAAGTGTATTCCATTCAGTTGAAAGAGTTGTAACATATTCAAGAAATGTTGTTACACGTTGACGAAGTTGTTCGTAAGCAGTAAACTCTTCTTGGTTATTCTTGTAGCGTGGAACATTGTTTGGATCACGTTGTACAATAAAACGAAGACGTGATGTAAGTACACGAACTAGTTGGCCAAATTGGGCATAGTTATATGAAAGATTTTTATTTACTCCACTTGGGATTGCTCGATAAAGTGAACCATTGTTATGGTTACCATTAAGATTTGCTCCAAATACTTGGCGTTCTGTATCACTTGTAAATGTTGTAAGAAATGTTTCACTGTATTTAGCATAAAGTTCAGAACAGAGTTGTTTGAGGCGTGGATAAAGTACTTGTTGGTATTCATTTGATGGTTCTTGAAGACGTTCGCTCATTGATTGAAATCCAAGAACTACTTGTGATGCTGATCCCTTTGAAATTTTAAAGGTATCATTAAATGATGATTTGAGTGTTTGGAGTGAAACGTCGTCAAAAGATACAGGTACTTGTTGTTTTGTGGATGTTTCTACGTTTGTGGGAGCATTTTCAGTTTGTTGAGTCGCCATGATAATATGATTTATATAGCTACTTATATTCTTAAATCTTTTTTTCAAAATTATAAAAATATATAAATATTTATAAATTTATTAATACTATAATATTATAATACTAATAATAGTGATGAAAAATAAAAACAAAATTAGTAAACAAACAATTGTCGAGATATCTGCTGATTATATTTATTTAGTAATAATTGGCAACAAAGAAAATTTAGAATCATTTTCTAAAGAATTAGAAAATAGCTGCAAAGATCCTAATAAAAAATTTTTAGTAACTAGATTAGATGTACCTATTTTATTTAAATATAATACAATTAAAAAAAAATATACAAATCTTAAATTAATTGATAATAGTATTGAATCAGCTCAATCATATGCATTTGCACAAGAACAATTTATATTTTCAAAACAAAATAAAAAATTTACAGAAGACGACACATCTATAAATCATATGTTAATGATGGTAGATGATAATATTTTAAGATTTCCTAAAATAGACCTAATAGATGAAGATCCTGAAAAAATGATTGGTGATTGGATAAGAAAACATTATGGATCTATTCCAGAACAACTTAAAAAAACTATTAAACCATTATCACTTGTAGGATATGATAACGAGATACTCGTTTATTCAGCAAAATTATAAAAGCCTTTTAGGGCTTTTATAAGATTTGCACTTTAGGATAAAAACAAAAATAAATTTATTTTATTTCTTTTTTATCGTATTCAGCAAAATTATAATTAATCTTTTCTTAGAAACTAATTATAATAATATAGTATATTATTATATGAAAACATATTATAACTACGTTATTTATCATAAAAAATGTCCAGATGGATTTACTGGATTTTTCATATTACATAATGCAAAATTAATACATAAAACTGCAAAAATATTTCCAGATGTACCTAGTGCAAAAACAGTTCCTCCTAATATATTTGGTGATGTAATAATTATAGATGTTGCGTATAAATATGATATTTTAAAACAAATTATTCAAAAATCGAAATCAGTGTTATTTATTGATCATCATATAACTATACACGATGATGTTTTAAAATTAGAAAAAGAATTCAAAGATAAATTTAAATCTATTTACGATGAAAAAAAAAGTGGAGCAACTTTAGTATGGGATTATTTATATCCAAGAAAAAAACATCCTAGATTTATTGATTTAATAGAAGATAATGATATTGGTAAATGGGCCTTACCGAATGTTAAAGATTTTATAACTGGCTTTAATGTTAACTTTAATTTAAAATTAACTTATGATAATATTAAAAAATTTAAAAGTTTATTAAAAAATACAACAGTTAAAAAAATTATTAATATTGGTAAAATCTATAATGAGTATAAAAAATATTTAACTAATGAAAATAGCAATCGTATATCTATTGAAAAATTTCCATCACAAAAAATCTATAAAGATTTTTCAAAATCATTTGATAAACCAGGACAATATAAAGTCGCAGTATATTGTGGATCTGCTTGTCCGAATGCATCCGAATTAGCTCAAAAAATATTAAAAGAACATAATTGTGATTTTTTTATATCATGGGTATTAAATTTAGATAGAAAAGAATTTGTATTAACTCTTAGAAGTGAAAAAGTAGATGTCGGTAGTATTGCAAAATTATTTAATGGTGGTGGTCATACTTATGCAGCAGCTTGTTCATTTAGTTCAAATAAATATAATATTACTGATTTATTTTTTGAAGAGTCGTTGCCGAGAAATTAAAATAAATGTTATTATTTTAATTTAATAAAAATCTAATATTGTCTAAATAAGTTAGCTAATTCTTTTCTGAGAGCTGATGAGCTTGTGTTGAGTGAAGCAGAGCTTGATGTTGAAGCCGGTGATGATGATGATGATGTTGATGTTGATACTGGTGAGCTTGATGAGCTTGATGAGCTTGATGTGTTTGATGTGCTTGATGATGGTACTGAGCTAGCAGTTGTGCTAACACCGAATTGGTTTAATTTGCTTCTTTGTTCAGTAACAATTTTATATTCGGTCTTTTTCTTTTTATCAGCGCATAAAACATAGATAACAATAACTACTACAACAGCAAGAATGGCCCATAATAACATTTTTTTATTATGTTGACGACGTTTCTCTTGTTCGGACATATTATTTTGATCGGACATTTATACTATATATTAATAAATTATATTTTTTTATAATTTATATATAAAATATTATTATTTATAATGTCATAGTTAATTATTATTTTTATATATATAATATTTTTATTTTTTATAATCTATAATTATATAATAATGGATGAATCATATGATAGTTCAAGTCAATCAAGCTCAGGATCATTAGGTAACAAATTTTTTGTAGGTCCAGAAAGTAAATGTGGTAGAGCCGTTGCTGGTTTATATATTGTATTATTTTTAGTTATACTTATATTAGTTGGTACTGCTGTTGCAACAGGTAGTGGTAGTAGTCAACAAATGTCATGGTTACTTTTTGTATTAGCACTTTTAATGGGTTTAGTTGTAATATTATTCTTATTTAGAGGAAAAACAAAAGCAAAAACAAAGAAACGTTTAGTATTACTAGTATCTCCAATATTAGCAATCTTTTGGGTAGCTTCTCTCGCTCTTTCTAATGCAAAAATGCCACAAGAACAATTAGCTATACCATACATAGTTGCTATACTCTTTGGTATATTATCAGTTGTATCTGGTATAAGTATGCCAAGTGAACCTAAAAGAAGAAACATATAAAAAGATGAAAATAATATAATTTATTAGATTATTTAATAATATTAATATTATAATATTATTAAAAATTAATCACTCTCCAGGTATTATATTCTATGATTGTAATAATAAGAAAATACAATTATATTTAAAAAAAAATACAAAAGAATATTATGAAGATATAATAGATACTCATAATAATTTAAATGATGTAATAACAAATATAGTTGATAATATTTCACCTATATTTAAAGTTTATGATTTTGATAATAAACATACTATTTTGTTATTAAATAAAAATAAATATGATACTATTTATGAGTCTATAAATAAAGATAATAATTTAGAAAAAATTAGTCTTGAATGGTTTAATAATAAAAATGTTCATAATAATTTAAAACACAAGAGACTAAAATGTAATGATTTAACTAATAGTTTAAATAATATTTTATTAAATTATAAAATACGCTAACTAATAAAATAATTTATTGTTTTTTAATTTCATTTTTAGGACAAATATTTTTTTTAATAATAGCATCATAAATTGGTTGAATATGATTACCTCCAAAACCAATTACTAATTTATTATCTTCATCTATTTTTTCAATAATAGAAGTTCCTAGTGATTTCTGAAGTGGTTTAATAAATTTTAAAATTTCATCTTTATTAGAAATATATTGATCTAAACCAAAAATATAAGTACGGGAAGTTTTTCCTTCTTTCATAAATTTAATAATAATTTTTCTATCAATTCGTGCTAGTAAATTATTTTGTTTTGTACAATGATCTGCATCAAAATCATCAAAATTATCTAATTCATTATGTTGTTCAAGATTATTATCTTGATTATTATCTTGATTATTATCTTGATTAGCCTCCATATTTTGTTTATTTAATATAAATATTATTAAGTTATATGTCTTAAATAAACTATTATCAATTTTTATTAAGGATAAAAATATATTAAATACAATATATTTTTGATAATTTAACATGTCTAATTATATTAGTATTAATATTATTAATAGTGTTATTAATAGTGTTATTAATATTAATATTATTTAATATATTTTGTATTTGATCATTTAAATTTGATTTATTATCTTGAAATTCTTCATCTAATGTATCATCTTTATTAATAATCATATTTGTATTACATGTATTAGATGTGTCAGATACTTCTTGTACTTTAATATCAACAATCATATTATTATCTATACTATCATCACAATTGCCATCTTCATATAAAATATTACTATTTACACTATTAATACTATCGCTATTATTAAAATTATTTATAATATCTTTTAAATAATTAGAATTATTATCACTATTTTCATCTTCACTACTATCGTCTTGACTACTACTATCGTCTTCACTACTTTCGTCTTCACTACTACTTTCGTCTTTACATATATTATCTGGTATATCCATAATAAATTTATCATTTGTTTCTTTTTGTTTCATAAATATTTTCCAATTATCACAATTACAGTCATATATTAGATCAGTATTAGAACTAATATCAAAATATTTTAATCTAGATATATTGCCTGGTAATATTTTTAAATTATTATATGATAAATCTACCCATATTAATGAATCTGGAAAATCTTGAATGTATTCTAAATAATTATTATAAAGATCTATTTTTTGTAATTTTTTTGGTAACTCACATTCTATATTTTGAATTTTACAATTATATGCTATAAATGTTTTTAAATTAGGTGGTAAATAAGTAATCTCTATTACAGTATTTTTTGATATATCTAAATGCTCTAAGCTATCAGATAAAATATTTATTTTATCTATTTGATTACTATTTAGATATAGTTCTTTAATATTATTATTTAGAAAATCTATATTTCTAATTATATTATTTTTAATTGATAATACATGTAAATTCTCTGGTAAGTTATTTATATAACTTAAATTATTGTAATCTAAATATAGATGTGTAATATTTTCAGGTATATCTATAATTAATTCTATATTGTTGTTTGAAAAATTTATATAATTTAAACTTGGTGGATATTCTTTACAAGATACTATTTTTAATTTACTATTAATACATGTTATTTTTTCTAGATTAGGTGGTAAATATACTAATTCACCTATTTGACATTTTTTAAAAACTAATTCTGTTAAACTAGTTAAATTTAAAAGTCTAGATGGAACTAAACTGTTCTTAAATTTAATTTCTATAAATTCACCATATTTATTATTATTCTTTTCATAAATATCTATAAGTTGTGATGATACATTAGATTCTGGTATTGATATAGTATCATAAATCATTGTTATATCATCATCTGATGAACTATTCATTTTAATATCAGGTGGTATATCATCATGTAGGTCATTATCTAGATGATAATAAGCATGATCTTCAAAATCATTATTATTATTCATATGTTAAAGTATTTTATTATTTATAATCGTAATAGTATATGTATTATTTCAATATAAAAATCAATTTTTATTATATATGAGTACTACTAATACAGATAGTTTAGATAGTAGAATTGATTTAGATAAAGTTGATTTTCCAATATTAACTGAATTTAATATTACTAGTGATCCTCCAAAACATATAGCTTTAAGTGATCCTGTATTATGTTTTAATAATTCTGTAGAATGGATTATTATAGAAATTGATCAATTATTAAAAACTCCTATTATTTGGACAAAATTATATGCAGAAAGTAAAACTATAGATATATCTGTAGTATTATGTCCTAGAACATTAAGAGCATCTGTTTTTGAAGGTAAATTAAAATCATTAAAATATGATTATACTAATAATGCTGATAGATTAATATTAGAAAAAAAGGATAAATCTATTATACCTATAGATTTAAATGTTGCTATAGATTTAGAATCTAATTTAGAAATAAATAAAAGATATCAAGTGTCTATTCAAACATTAAGAAACTCATTGGTTGATTATTATGATATAAAATATTTACACCCTATAAATTCTCCATCAAAATATGTTATTAATAGAAATTATCTTAAAAATAAATTAGATGAATATGATCAAGAAATAATTTTAGATATACCATATCATCCAAAAACATTAGTACATATAATTCAGTATTTATCAGAAAAAGGTAATAGAAAAATAACTATTTTAATTGGTTCTGATTCAACTCTATTAGAAACATTAGGTTATGATAATAAAAAATCAGGTTATGATAATTATATTTTAAATTATGAAAATAAAATAATAGAAAAAGATTCTTTTATTATGCCTATTTTATATTATAAAGCATTAAAAATATATCCGGATGCTAAAAAAATAATATTATAAATTATTGCTATTTTCTAATCCAGTAATTTTTTTACCTTCATCACTATTTACATAATTAATTAATATACTTCTAAAATGATTAAAAATAGTTAAATCATTTAATATTTTATCTTTACAATCATTAATATTAACTATGTGATTGTCTGATGGAAAATGAGTTAAAATAAATGTTAATACATTAATTATTTTTTCTATATTTAAATAATGATATTTATTAAGGTAAATAGTATTTTTATATTCTGTATTATTATCTGATTTTACTATAGTTGAAAAACTATTCATTATTTGTGTTAATACATTTATATATAATTTTACTTTATCTTTTGTAAGATAGTTATATATGATCATAGTATCTTTGCTAGCAGATTGTCTAATTATTCCAAATAAGAAAGCTATATGAAAATTATATCTATATTTTAATTCTTTTAAATATTTACTATCGTCTATAACATTTTCTATTAATGAACATAATTTTTCAAATAATTTTAATAATTTAAATAAATTTTTATTTGTTTCTTCAGTAATAATATATGGAGTTGTAAATTTAGAATCATCTACACCACCAGATTGTGTAGTAGTTGTATTACTTTGATTAACTATTACTACGTCTGATATATCTAATAATTTATTTAAATCATCTGTTTGATTAATAATATTAAAATCTCTTAATTTTTTCATTTCGTCATCAACTTGCATTCTTTCAATAGAGTTATTTATTATTATTTCTATTTCATTTAATGCTTTTAAATCTAATTTAGATTCTTCTGGAACAGAAGCTTCTTTTAATTCTTTTATATAATCAGATTCTGGAATAGTTTTATCAGTATTATCAATAAAAGTAATATCACTCACTTGATATTCTACTTTTATTATATCATCTATTACTTTTCTTTTATTATCAATATAATTATTAAACTCATTTGCAATATTAATTAACTCTTCTAATTTTGCTATTTCTTGTACTAAATTATCATTAAGTAATCTAGTTTGATCTTTTTTTTCTGCTTTATTAATACTATCAAAATTTTCAATATATGGATTAAATAATAATAATAATTGTCTGTTAAAATCAACTAAATCTTCTTTTGCTGATTTTAAATATATATTATTTAATTCTAATTCATCTTGTGCATATATTTCTTTATTTATTCTTTCTCCATTCCATACATCTGTTGCAATATTAGCATTATATTTATCTAAAATTGATTTAAATTTTGGATTTTGAACTAAATCACTTATATATTTACCTATTTTAATTTTATCTTCTATTTGACCATCATTATATAATTTTATTTTATCATCAACTTTTCCAATTAAATACTCAAGTCTTTTTTTATATTCTGCTAATTTATCTGGTATTTCACCAATATTATCAAAATCTTTAAATTTACTTAATGTTGTTGATGCTACTTCAGTTGATATATCAAATGGTTTAAAACCACCACCTTCTATATTAATATTTTGTATTATATTATATTTATTTAATAAAACTTCTTTAATATTATTGTATAATATATTATTCATTATAATATATTATTATAAAATATTTATTTATCTAGTAATAGCTTCAATAAAGTTATTTGTTGTTTCTAATAGTTCGTATTGTTGTGCACATTTTAATTCTCTTGTTGCTTTAGTGTAATTACCAAATAAGTAAAAGATCTTAAAGTCATTGATAATATCTAAATATGGTTCAAGAATTGATTTAATAATTGGTTCATCAATACAAAATATTTTTGATGATTTATATCTTTCTATTGTTTTAGAATATACTTCTTCTAATGCACTACTATCATAGAAATAATCACCATAATCAGGAACTGGTGGAAAATTGTCTTCTGCTATTACCCCTGGTTTTAATTCAGTATAACCTGTATAACGTTGTAGTTGTTCTTTACTATCATTTGTAAGTGTATTATTTTTTGTAAATAGTTGATTAATATAATTATCACTACTGATATCAAATATTTTCATTTTCTTATTTTTATCATATTTAGTATATTTAGGTTCCATGAATGCAACTATAGTACCACCTGCTTTTAATTTTTTTCTTTCATTAAATCCAACACGCCAATCTTGTTTATTAACTTCTCCACTAGTTGGATCGATTTGAATATTTGCTAATGCACCATAGTCTGCTATGTTATCACTAGCAATATTGATTTCTTTTAATTTACCTTCAAAATTCATTCTGGATACTTGAATCATTTTACCAATTCTATAACCGTATTCAAAAGTATATTTTTTATCTTGTGGTACTATTTCTATCATACTTCTGTCTACTGGATTTTGTATTAAATAAAACATTTCTGGTTTACCATCACTACCTAATATATCTTTGCCATCGTTATCTTTTTTAGGTTTACCATCTTTACCTAAATATTTAATTAAACCAATAATATTTTCATTGATATATACACCTTCAAATCCAGTAGTGTAAAAATCATATTTAATAGCTTCAAATAAATACTCAACTATATTAGTAGATACTTGTACATCTTCTTCATATGATAAATCTGGTTGAATAACATTATAAGATCTATCCATTCTATTATCAGCAGAACCATTTTTAATTGTTATAACTGTACCATCTTTATTTAAAAATTTATCTCTAAGAGCTTCTCTCTTAAAGTTATTATCTATTAAATCTAATACTATTTTTTGACATTCTTCATTAGTTGATTTTTTAATATGTTCATTTATAAAATAATTTATCTTTTCATCAACTATTTCTTTAAATATATCACTAACTATATCATATCTTTGTAAATCAAATAATCTTTTTAGAAAGTGCATAAAAAATAATGTTTTAATTTGTCTACCATTATATTTATCATTTTCTAAACCATATGCATATCTATATGTTGTTGGTACAGCTATTTTTGCAGGTGATACAAATTTAACATCTCTCTTTTTCTTAATATGTTTTACTTTAACATCATTGTTATGATTTTCATTCCATTTTGCAACTGCCTCTATTGGATCATCATATGAACCAGATGATTCTGGAACAGCGGCTGCACCATATGTTCTAGTTGGTTTTTCTTGTTTAGTTTTTTCACCTTTAGAAATTATTTTATGTATACCAATATTACCATTATCATCCATGTATAATAAATTATTAAATGTATTCCAAGCTAAACCAGAATTAAAAAAGTGTTTAGTTATAAAATAAACATTATGTATGTCATTTACACTATTTATACCTGTTGATTCACCTCTATTATTTGTTGCATTAAAAAAGTTACTATCAGTTAATTTAATTTTTTCAGAAAAATTTGTATCATAAAATTCATCATAAATACTTATCTCTTTTTCAAATGTTAAATCATTGCCAGAAAATTGACCATTAAGTTCACCTCTTAATGTATATTTTCTTAATATTTTTTTATCTAATATATCTTTAATATTTTTACCTGTTTTGTAATTATCTTTAATATATTTCTCAATTATTTCACAGGAATATATAGGTACTGCTAGTGGATTTAAAGTAAATGCAGCTAACATTGTTCTTAATTCTTTCATATAAGTATCGCTATTTGTATTTCCAGTTGCATCTCTTAATAATTTTCTATGTTCTGGATATCTTGTATCTGTTGTAAATCCATTCTTGATAATATTATATAATATTGGATTAGTTTGTAAATCAGTATATTTATTAATAAAAGTTGGTGCAATTTCTTCTCTACCTGGTAAATCAATAATTAAAAAGCTAACTGGTGTTTTCTTTCCATCTATATTAATCATTAATACAAAGTCATATACTAAAATTGAACGAGAACTGACTTTATTGTTTGGTGTTTCTCTAACTCTTTGTGTATTAATTCTCATTTGTTCTATTTTATCTGTAAAATTCTTAAATTTTTGAAATACTGTTTGATATATATCACCACTTAATTCTAAATATTCAAGTAAATCATATTTACTATCACTTGTTGGTTCTCTTCTATCTACTGCTCTATAAGTTGCATCTTTACCCTTACGTAAATCATCTATTTTATTAATATATTCTTTAATTTGATCACCATATAATTCTACAGCACATTCCATACTTTCTGGAGTAGTACCATATTTGACATTTGGTTTATTAACACTAATCTTATCTACAGATGATGGATTGTATGATAATTTGTAAGCATATAAATAATTGTAAATTTTATCTAATTTAGTTTTATTTTTATTATTAACTTCTTCAGTCCAGTAATCATTATATGGTAAACCTTTGCCATAAATTTCAAATAATCTAAAATAGATTTTATCTAAACCATCTAATTTATTTAATGTACCTTGTAATAAACCATCTAAACCTGGTTTACCAAAAAGAGTATACGATTTACCTGTACCCGAATAACCATATGTAATTAAACATACACCATTACCGCCTGTTAATCTAGAGTTAAGACACATATATGCCGCCATGTCAGAGTTATTTGGAAAGTTTTGCGTATCAAATACTTCAGTAAACTTATAACTATTAAGTAATGGTACTTCTTTTTTATTTTTAATTTCACATTTCTTTGGATCTTCTGGTGAAGCTTCTTCATAAGCTGATAAATCTTCTGTTTTTACTTCACAAGTTTTTTGAGCATCACAAGTAAAGTTTCTTACCCATAATAATTTTTCACTAACTTCTGGATTTATAGCGTATAAATATTCTAATGCTAATTTAATGGTTAATTGTAAATTCTTAATATCATTATTAAGTTTATCTGCTAATTCTTTGTTATAAGTTGGTGTTTCTAATAACTTTCTACTATCAGCTAATTTTTGATTTAATTCTTTATTATCAGTAATTAAACTATTTACATTTGCTTTTCTTATAGTTTTATCAGTTGTTTCATCTGATACGATGTCATCTATTTGACCCAAAACATCACTAATTTCACCCTCTAATTCACTAATAGTTTGATTAAGATTTGATATATTTGTATTAATTTCTTTGACTTTATTAAATTTATCTTCTATAATAGCAGCAACATCTATTTTTTTATATTTTTCTAATTCTTCTATTTTATCTACAAGAGATAATTGAGAAGTATACTTTTCTTTAATTGTATTATAAACATCATATACTTGTTGATCATATATATTTAATACATTTGGATCGTATGATTTTCCAATACCATTTAACATTACAGGGAATTGTCTTAATTCTTTATTTAAAAGAGCATTTGTTTCCGGATTAAATAATTTATCTGCTTGTGATGATCTTGTAATGAAATAACCAGCATAAATATTTCTTCTATCATAATCTGATATAAATAACTTGTTATCAATTGAAAATTTAAGTGCTTTTTTATATTCTTCATTGGATTTTAATGATGTAAATGTTGGTTCATCTAATTTATCATAAATATTATAAGCAGGATTTATTGGTAAATCTAAAGATGTTTTTGGACTAGCCATGATATCATTAACTCTACCATAGATAGTTAATTTATTCATTCTAGATTCATTGTATTTTTCTAAAATAATTTTAAAATGATTTAATATCATAAAATTTTCAAGAACATCTTCAGCACATAAATCTATATCTATAATATCTTTTGGTGATAATAATTGTGCAAGATTTTCTAAAAAGCTTTTTAATCTTACTACTGTTAAGAAATATTTCTTTCTTATTTCTGCAATAATAACTCTTTGTGTTTCATCTGGTAAATCAGCTCCTTTTAATTTTAAATCTTTATAAATACTTTCTATAATTCTCTTATAAAAGTTAATCATACCACGACCAATATATTTATAAACTTGGTAGCCTGATTTAACAAATAAAGAGTTTGATAATATAGATAATAAATAAATGGAATGTGATACATCATAAATTGAGTATTTATTATATTTTTCTGTATTTCTAACATAAATAACATATTCTTGTCTATATTCACTAGAAATAGATGATAAGTTACTTAATACTTGTTCTATTTCTGTTACAGCACCACCTGAAAATGTTGGTTTATAAATTTTATCTAGTTCAGCACTTTTAATTTCTTTACCATCAAAATCTTCTCCTAATTTAATTTTTAATAAATTTTTAATAGCTGGAGTAAGAGCATTTATATCATCTGGTGTATTAATCATATTATTAGCAATTGGTTTTGTATCTGTACCATTATATCTTTGTGATGGTAATTTTTTATCAGTATTTGGTATAACTAAATCAGTAACTTTTTTGATAACTTTATTATATTCGGTAATAAAATCAAAAAGTTCTTTACCTGCTTTTAATAAAGACTTTTGTGATAAATCAATATATTTTCCATGTAAACTTTTTAAATCTTTATCAACATCTGGTTTAGTTGTACAATAAGTATTAAAATCTTTAATAAATTCTTCTACAGAATTTACAAAATTAAGTTTTCTACGATCAACAGGAACAACTAAAGATGATTCAAATAAACTAATTCTTTTAACTAATTGTTTATTAACATTCTTCATTTTTTTCTTCATACTATTTAAATCTTCAATAGATTTATCTAATTCTCCTTTTATTGATAATAAATCTTGTTCAACAGTTGCATCAGATGGTTTACTTTTAATATCTTCAAAACGTTTTTTAAATTGTTTTAACATTTCTTCTAATGCAGAAGAATTTAATAGATTTGGTATTTGTTCTTTTAATGGTGCATACATACTAACTAATTTTGGATATACTTCTAATCCTTTATCATATGATTTTAAATCAACATGAACTGTATTTAAATATTGTGGTAATTTATAAAGCATATCTTTTGGATTAACTCCACTTTTAGATGATATTTGGTCAATTAATTCCAATATTTCATTTGTTTTTCTTTGTAAAGTTTCATTATTTTGTGCTAATTTTGTTGTATCTATTTCAGCTAATTCAGTAAATAATTTATTTAATGCATCTAATTTATCTATAGTTTCTTTACTAAATTTTTTAGTATTACTATCAGCCCCTCCTATTTGATTTTCAAACTCATTTAAATAATATTTATTTAAAATAGTTTTATCATTATTAACTATATTTTGAATCTTATTATTTATATATTCTTTTTTCTTTTCTACAGATAATACATTATTATTTAATTCTTCTTTGTATTTATTAATCATATCGTATATCAAAGTTTTATAATTTGCCATAGTATATATTTATTATATATTAAAAAAAATTAAAAAATATAACTTTATAAACTTTAAAAAGTACTAACATTATTTTCAATATGTGTTAATACAAATAAATTAATCAATGAATTAATATTACTAATATTAAAAACAACAAATTTATATTCTTTCTTTTCTAATTCTTTAGTTTTTTGTTGTGATAATATATTTTCTATTACATTAATATATACCTCTTTTAATAAACCAAAGTTCTTTCTATTAATATTTTTTATATTATTTAATAAAATATTTAAACTTTCTTGATTAAATTGTCTTTTAATTTTACTTCTACCTATATTAATATCTTTTAATGCTGTTAATTTATAATATACATAAATTACTATTTCTTGTAATTGTTTAATCAAACTAACATATTTATCCAATAAATCACTTGCATATGATTTATATTTTTCTGCTTTAAGTATTAATAATTTCATTTCATTATTTAAATCATTAATCTGTAATAAATTATCTAAATTTTGTCTAAAATTAGCACCACCACTAATCGATGGCGATATATCAGTTACTGGTACTGTATCTAATTTAGAAAACCAATTTTTATTAATATTTTTACCTGACATTGGAATTTTACCTTCTATTATAGTAGTTGGTTCTGTACCATCTTTTAATTTAAATACTGCTGTAATTTTTTTATTTATTTCTTTTATTTTGTTATGTAATAATTCTACTTTTGTATCAAAAATACTATCATTTATTTTTAATAAAGTTTCATATTTAATATCTTTATAACTTGATAATGATGTTGTTAATTCTTCTATTTTTTTTTTATTTATAACTATATTTTCTTCATTTTCTTTTATTTTTATATTAATATTTTCTATCATACTAGCTATACTTTTAGGTATATCTGTAAAATCAAATGTATCTTTAATACTATTAAATTTATCTAAAAAGATTGGGTTAGCTGTTTCAACAGACGTTATTTTAGATATATCCACCTTATCTTTTTTATATTTTGGTATTAAAATACTTAATTTTGTAGCGATTGGTTTATAATCTTTACTATCATCACCTACACTATTTTTTTGAAATTTAGTAAATACTCTCATAAAAGCTGCACTATCTAAACCACTTTTTGATATTAATGGTCCTACTTGTGATCTTTGTAAATTTCCAGTTTTATTTTTGAAAGCTTCAAATAGATTAAATAATTGTTCGAAATTACTATAATTATCATCATTTAGAAAAAATCCTTCTGGATAGTTTATATCTCTAACTAAAAATACTTTATCTAAATAATTTTTAATTTTATCTATTATATTACCATTACTATCTACTACAGGTGTTCCTGGTTCTAAACCTTGAGCTATTAAATTTTTAATTTCTAATACATCATCATTAAAATCTGCTACAGGTTTGTAATTATTTTTTAATACTAAATAATCTATAAATTCTTGTGTTTGTAATAAAGGTAAGTTTAATTTTTCTTTTTCTAATTCTTGTGTATATTCTTTAATAACTTCTTCTATTTTTTTCTTATTATCAGCAATATCTTTTTTTTCACCAATGTCTGAAAAAGTAAACTTTAATCCTTTAGAATTATCTATTTCTTTATCAATATATAATTTTATTTTTTCATCAAAAATATTTATATTTGCTATTATTGATGATATATTTGCTATTTTTTCATCAAAATATATTTTTTTAGCATTTATTACTTGTAGAATTTCATAAATATTTTTAATAGCAATATCGTCACGAGGTAAAGATGGATTTAATGGATTTGTTATAAACTTGTCACCAAATTTCATTCTTGTATAATCTGGTATATCTTCAAATAAATTAAATTCTATTTTTTTAAATTTTTTATCATCTTGTATTGGAGTATTATTTTCATGTGCTTGTAATTCTAATTTTATTTTTAAACTATTTATAATTTTTCTTATTTCATCAAATTCTAAATTTATACCACTTGGTATTTCATATTCTAAAGATAATGATGTTAATTTATCTACATAAGTATTTAAAACAGATAATTTATTAATAGTCTCGTATACATTTGTACCACCGAATAACACATCTTTAGCTAATGGATTATATTTAGGATCTACTGGTTTTGCTACAGGTAAAAATAGTGATCTATTATCTAATACTCTATAACCATATGTATCATCATCATCATCGTCATCTTCTAATAAAACCTGTTTCATTTCTTTATCTTCATTATTATTTGTAAATGTTTTTTTAGCTACATTTGATAAAGTTGTAATAGCTTCATTTACTATTGGTACATCTAATGCACGATCTAATGCTTTATTAACAACAGGTCTTGTTGATGATAATGCGGATGTTAATTCGGTTGATAAAGATGTTAATGTTTTATTTACTATTGGTACTTTTAATGCAGAATCTAATAATCTATTTGTTAAACTTGTTTCTTCTACTTCACTATCATCATCATTTTGTTGATTTAATGTATCTTGAATATTAATAGTATCACTTAATGTTAATATATTAGCAATAGCATCTTTTAATGTTTTTTCTTTTTCTATTAATAATCTTGTTATTTCATTTAATTGTTCTAATGTTAAGTTATCTAAATCTAATGTAAATTTTTCATATTTAAGTGGTGTATATTTTTTTTTATCTTTTTCTATTATATCTTTAAATACAATTCTAAAAAAATCTAGTAAATAATTATCTTTTTCTACTTCTGTTTTATATAAATCAGTATATATCGGATAATTAGGACTTGTTTTATCAAAATTTATTAAAAATATTAATCCTAATTCTAAATTATAAAGTCTAGTATATATTTTTTCAGTATCATTTATTATATCTATAATTTCTCTTATGTTCTTTTTGATTGATTCTAAATCTTTAGTAACTGGTACAGGTGCAGGTTTAGAACTTGGCATTGGTAATTGATATTCGTCTATAATTTCAAATTGTTGAATTTTTTTTTCTATTTTTTTATTTTTTAATTCTACATGATCATATAATTTATTAATTAATGATATTATATATTCTTCTTTTAATAATTTATTAATATTAGTAGTATCTTGTTCAACAATACCATATTTATTTATATAATTTAATATTACCGAATCTTCTTTGATAAGCATTTTATAATATAATATAATATTATAAAGTAATTTAATTAAAAAAATTTAAAATTATTATTCTGTAAAATCTTCGTCTTCATCTGTTACTGAAGGATTGCCTTTACCACTGGCTCTACCACTAGCGGCTTTGCCACTGGTGGAGCCACTACCAGCGCCATTGCCAGTGCTACTACCAACTGGTAATAATTTAACAGGTGATTCCCCTAATCTTGAAGCCATGCCAGATGATGAACCAGATGCAGCTCTTGAAGCGGTACCAGATGATAAACCAGATGCAGCTCTTGAAGCAGTACCAGAAGATAAACCAGATGCAGCTCTTGAAGCAGTACCAGAAGATAAACCAGATGCAGCTCTTGAAGCAGTACCAGATGATGATCCTGGAGCAGCTGCAAGTGTTGTATATTTACCATCAGTAAATTCAGCCATTACTTTATTAGCTAATTCAACATCAGAACTTAATTCTCTTGTTAATGTTTCTTTCATAAAGGAAACCTTTTCATCATCAGATAATGCTCCAATTACAACTGTTTGTTTAATGTCTTTTACTACATCTTTAATATTTTCTGGTGAACTATTTGATTTAATATTTTCTATATACATATTAACAAATACATCGTTATATACTGGACCAGATGGAACTTGTTCACCATAGTCCATGGTTGGTGCAGCATTGATTAATTCAGCAAATTCATCAACTGCCTTAGCTAATGCTTGTAATCTTTCTTCTTGTTTTTGAATTTGTTGACCAAGTTCTTCATTTCTAGCTGTTAATTCTTTGCTTGATTTTCTGCATTCATTAACATCAGCAATTAATTTACGAGCTTGTTGTTTTGCTGATTCACTAGCTTCGGTATTTGCTGATTGTAAACCTGTATATCTTGCAGCAGCAGCAGCTCTATTTGCTAAGAGTGTTTCTCTAAGTTTTGCTAATTTTTCTTCTGGTGTTTCACCACCAAATAAAACATTCATACCTTGAATATTAGAATTATCAACTCCCATTTTATTTAATTTATTTGAATATTCTTGAATTTTTTGTTGATATAAATTTTTTTTATTAGATGGAGCATTTCCTAAAAGTGTTTGATACTTGGTTAATTTATGTAATAAAATTCCAATATTTTCACTCATTTATATATATATATATTATATATGTTAAAAAAATATTTATTAAATCTATATAATAATATAAATTTATATTCATTGAATATTAATGATTTATCTGTAGATTACTATAATGATAAAGTTATTAATATGAGTGGAGGTGCACCAGACTTTGATGCAGTATTAAAAAAATTTCAAGAAACGTTACAACAATATAAAACACAACCATCTTATATGAATAATACAGTTAAACAACAATTAGAACGTTACATCTTTTTTATGAATTTATATGATAAACAAGTCAATAAACTTTCTGAAGAATTTAAAGAAGTTTCACAAAAAATTACTGATTTAAATAATAAAGCAGAATTTGTTCAAACACAAGACATGAAAAAATTAATTGATGATATAAATATATTATTTACTGAATTACTTGGGGTTAAATAAATTATTTGTATTTCTTATAAATATACTTTTCTACATTTTCAATAATATAATCAAATATTTTATCATATGTTGTATCTGGAGTTAATTCGCTAGTATCTAATTGATAAGTATAATTAGATTTTGTTTTATTATCTAGATAATGTTTATATGATAAATTATTTAAAATTAATAATTGTGTCTTAGTATCTTTAATATCATTTAGAGGATCATCCTTATGTTCTTCAAGATATTCTTGTCTATTCTTAATTAATTTATCTTTTGATATTTTTAAATATATATGAAAATCAGGTGAAAATTTAATTTTATCTGTTGGAAAACCAAAACCACTGATAACTACACCTTTATTTTGAACAGACATTACTTTTTTATTAAACTTATCCCAATCAATTGCATCTGGATTATCCCAATCAACAACTTTAATATCATGACCTAAATCAACAACTTTATTATAATCTTTAATTAAATAATTATTTAGATTAATAAATTCTAATTTAAAATCTTCTTCTATATTTTTTGCTAGTAAAGTTTTACCTGACCCAGAAAATCCAGAAATTAATATAATTAATTGTTTTTTTATTTCAATATATTTTTCCACAACATTAACCATATTTTTTGTATAATATAATATTATATTATAAAATTATAATGAGTCATATAATTGATCAATTAAAATTAAGAATAATACAAGGTTGTCATATATTTGTTGTATTATTTACTTTAATAGTACCATTTACTGGTATTACTGGATTATTATTTCTCCACTCTGTAGCTATGCCTCTTTTATTATCACATTGGATTTCTAATAATAATATATGTTCTTTAACTCTAATTGAAAAAAAAATAAGAAAAAAGATACATAAAAATGAAGAAGTTGCAATTAGAGAATGTTTTACATGTAAAATTATTGAACCAATATATGATTTTAAAAAAAATAATAAAAGTATTAATCACATATTATATCCAGTTATTATTGTTGTATGGGTTATAACTGTATCTAAATTATTCAGAAAATATAAACAAGGTAATATTAAATCATTTTATGATTTATGTGAAGTTAACTTTTAAAAAAGTTGAATAATTATAACTAAATAAGTAATAAATTATAATTAAAATAACTTATACAATAAGCATGTTCTGTATTAACCACACAGACTTTAAGAGTGATAAAGTAACTTTTGGAGATAATAAACAATATGAAAATTATAATTTAACACATATACTATATAATTATGGAGATAGTATTACTAAACAATTTAATTTTTTAACAGATTATATTAATATAACAGGTTATAAATCTAATAGAAAGAGTAATAGTAATAAATTTAAATTTTATTCAGATAATCCAGAATTATTAAAAATTTTTAATTCTGTAAAAGAGATGATTAAAAATAATACACATTTAGAAACTATTATTGAAAATGAAGATGATTGTGAAGATGATTGTGATAAAAATAAAAGTAGTGATCGTGAAAATACTTATGTTAGATTATATTTTATTAATGGAATATCGCAAGTAACTTTAATTCCATCTAAAAAATCATGTATGAAAGAATATCAATTATCAAAAGTAGAAAATAGTAATGAAGTATATAGATATTTTCCTGGTATAAACAATAATAATTTAATTTGTGGTAAATTTACTATTAATGTAAGTTTAATAAATAATATACCTCGTTTTACTATTATTAATTCAGTAATTAAATATAAATCTACTTATTTAACAAATGATACAGCTTTAAATTATAATATACATAAAAATAAAATTGAAATCGAGTTATAAACATTTAAATAATATATTATTTATATATTATAATGACTTCTACAAATAAAAAACAACTACTTGATCCAATTGGATCAATATGTCACATAGTTTCTTTAACATTTAAACCATTAAATACAAAAATTGGTATAAATAATCATGCTATCAAAATACAAGAAACAAATACATTTCAATGGTTAGATCGTTATTGGAATGGTGATAATCGTGAAAATATTAGTCTTTTATATAATATTATAGTTCGAGTTATAGAATGGTATATTATACCTCTTAATCCAAAATATACTGATGCACAAAAACTAGATAATACAAAAATAAACAAAGATGCATTTGATTTTGATAATAATGATAAAAAAAAATTTTGGGAATGTCTTGAAAAAATGTGTAATTTCTTATGCATGGCATTTGATAGATTACAACATACTTATTATACTGGACCAATACCAACAAATGTTGTTACAACGATACAATATTATATTAATATAATTCACGATAGTATTGATGGTACTTATAATACATCAAGATTACCAAGATGCATTAATGAATCAGAAAATAGAAATTTCTTAGATTATGATAAAATTAAATTACTATGGAATGGTGATAAATTAAAACAAATATGTGATCTATATGAAAAATGTTTTGAAAAATTAAATTCTACTGATAAAACTAAAGAAGAACAAATTGATGGTTATATGCAAGCAGTAGATAAATTATTATCTATCCACGATAATCAATTTAGAGAACTATTATCTTTTAGTAATGAAGGCTAATCTTTCTTTGTTTTTTTCTTTTTTGGTTTAGTTTCTTGATTTTTTTGCTTTTCTCTAAAATCTTTTATTTTTTTAACAACTTTAGATAATTCTTCTTTAGCTTTTTTTAATTTTTCTTCACGATTTTTAACTATTTCTTGATGATGTTTATTCTTTTTATAATCGTCTTCATCTTTGTAATCACTAATTTCTTCTTTAAGAGCTGCTATTTTTCCTTTAAGACCTCCCATAATTTTAACTAATCTACGCTCTTTAGATTCTGATTCAACTGGTATACCTTTATACTCATCAGCTATTTCTTTTGATACTTTTTTTAATCCGTAATATCTGATTTGTTTTATTTCAGCACATTCTTTGGCTGTACCACGACGCTGATTTTCATTTAATTCATCAACACCACAATATAATTTTTTAACCATAAATATATATTAGTTTACTAAAAAAAATACAAATAATAATATAATTTAGTTATTTTTAATAATAATTTCTATTTTTATTATATTATAATGCAAGTAGATCTTTCAGATAAATCTATTTATGATTTAGTTAAACGCAGTGATGTAGTTATTGTTGATAAAAAACCAGCAAAAGGAGAAGAACAACCTCAACAAGTTATATATGCGAATACTAATACTAATGTTGACGTTGATGTAGTTAAAGACTGTAGAAAGAAAAAAGGATCAATGGTTAAATTTATGCATAAAATTATATTTTTTGGTATTGTATTTTTAATATTATATATTCTATACAAATATGCTGTTAAAACACAATTTATTGCAACTGAATCTACTGTAACACCAACATCTATTACCACTCTATCTATATTTGATAAACATTGATAAACATTAACTTAATACTTATCAAACTTATTTTAATCATAATTAATCTTATTTCTCAAACCAATTATTTTATTCATAAAATAATTGATTTAATCATAATTAATCTTATTTCTCAAACCAATTATTTTATTCATAAAATAATTGAAATTACATTTTTTTAATTTTACTATATTTGCCTTACCTAAATGTTTTGAATTATATGTTTCTATTAGATTAGATTCTCCATTTAAAACTCTTTCTGCTATATCATCAATATTTGGAAATAAATTATCATCTTCAGTTGCTTGTTTATATATTTCAGGTATATTTGAATGAGCTACTTTTGGTGTGATATATAAATATTGTTCAAGTGTATTCATAAACTCTGATGGTTTAACATAGTAAAAACTATTTGTATCATGTATTTGATAAAAAATTTTATTTAATGTACTATTATCATCATATATTTCAAAAACATTATTTATTTCTGATAAATAAGGTGTATGATTAAATGCATAACTCCACGTGCATATATTATTAATATTTACTTGTCTATTTACTTTATTAAAATAAAAATCTATTGTCCAAAAGAATCCTTTAATATATTCTAATACTAATGATTCTATATCATCTGATGATTCACATCCTAATATATTTTTATAAAAATAATCTTTTTTATTTTCAATAAATTGATCAGTATGTATCTTATATTCACAATCTTTACATTTTAATTCTGTTAATCCAATATTAAATTTATCCGCACTAGTTCCTAGATTTTCATATTCATCTAGTTTTTTTTCTAGTTTATATACTTCTACGTCAAACTTTGATATTGTCATTTTTGGATGTAATTTATCATCATTTATTCTAGTTTGATGATATTTATCATTTACTGTATTTACATATTTTATTAATCTTAAACCGCATTTATAATTATTAGTTTTAACATATGTTATTACATTTTTAATTATATCATCAGTATTATTAAATTGATTATTATAATTTTCTAATTTTACAAATTGTTCAAGCCAACAATCTTTGTCTGTAAAATTATTAATTACATTATTTAATATATCTTCTGATGTAACTTCTTTTTCAGAAGTTTCTAACTGTGTATTATCTTTTATATATCTAACTACTTTATTAAATCCATGACAATAACGATTTAATTTATCAACAAAAAATGGAGTATAAGTATTATTTTTAAATACATTTGATACAAAATTATAATTTCGATATTCTGTAGAAATAAATTTATCAAAAATCATCTTATCTTCATAATATGATAAAAAACTAATTATATTTTTAAATGCAGTATAGTTAATTTTAGTTACATTTTTATCATCTTCATATAGTAAATATGGATTCTTTAATCTTGATTGATTAAAGTATTTAACATATACTTCAAGTAAAATATCAATACCATTTTTACTATTTATTGATACAAGTTTTGGTAAAAAATCATTTCCAAAAAATGTAAATAGTGCTATAATATCATTTATAATATTAATTTTATTATGATTATATTTACGATATGTATTAAATTTATTAAATACAATATCTAAAATATTTTTTCTAATATTATCAATATTAATTAATTCAATATAATTATTATCTTTTTCATAATTTTGATTGTCTTTTATTATAGTAAAATTACTATTAATATTATTTTTAATAAACTTATTTTGTATAATTAATGACATTAATACACTATCGGCATCAGGACTATAAATAATATACGATCCTTCTTTTTTATGTTGTAGAATATATTCTAGAATTTTCTTTTCTCCTTCACCAAATTCATATGGTGATGATATGATTATATTTTTTAAATTCGAACATATATCTTTTAATTCTTGTTTATATTCATATGATTCTAAATTATTATAAATATCTTGAATGTGATTAGCCCATTGTCCTGTTAATATATTAGTATTTTTTTTATTAAAGATAATAAAGTTATCATAGTATATATTACTTGGTTCATCTATAGTATTTTCAAACTTTTTATAAATTATATTTTTCATTGTCGATAAAATATGATTCATATATTTGCGTCTCTTTTGTTCAGCAATTTTTGCCATTGTTGCTGTTCCATCAAATGATATATAAATATCTTGTATGATATCTTTATTTTTAATATTTCTAAATAGATCTTTAATATATTCATATATTTGATTTTTAACTGATTCTTCTATAATACTTGGAGTAAAATATGTTTTAAATTCGGCAACACTTGAAAAATTAACATTGTATTGTTTTTCAACTTGAGTTGTATACTCATCTTTTTCATTGATAATTAAACTATATAAATAATAATTAACTTCGTATTCTACTTTGTTTGATATTATATATATTATTGAATTAAAATCAATAAAAAAATATTCACCATTTATGTCTTTTGTTATTAATTCTGATTTATCAAATGTTTCCAGATTAATAATTGTATTAAAAAAATTTTCGATTCCCATATTTATTTTTCGTAAAAGATTATTAGATTATTATAATTTATTTAATTAATATTTAGTTAAATAAAAAATTTTATTTTTAATAAAATTAACTTAGTTGTGTTTATTTTTACCTTTAACTTTATAAGATAATAAAAATCCTAAAACTAATAAAATACCTATTAATAAAGTTTTAGTATCAGTTTTGAGTTGTGGCCATTGATATATTATTGAATTAAATAATATTATAGTAGAACCAAAGATTAATGAATATTTAATTATTCTATTCTTTAATTTACCTCTACCAAATATTTTAAATGCTAATACAAAACCAACAATAACAGTTATAAATGATACTGCTATCTTTCTTTTATTTTTTTGTTCATACACTAAATCAGAAGTTAATAACTCTAATATTTTATTTATAAAAAAAATATATATTATACCTAAAGGTAGAGCAAATAATACATCTTTTACTAATTTTTTATTACTCATATATATTATATTTATATTTATATTTTTATGTTTAGTTATGATTTAGTAGTAAAACTAGAATAAGTAGATTTCATGTCTACTTTTGAATTTTCTATACATTTATCTATTTTTGTTTCTAATTCATCTATAACTTCTTTCATTGTATGTGTGTATATGCCTAGTTTAAATGATTCTTCATAAAATGAACTTTTTAATTCCATAAATAAAGAAAAACTTTCTTGTATACCAATATTTATAACTATATTTTTTGTTATATTTGTTTGTTGATCACAATTATTAATATCATTTATTATATTATCAAAATCATAACATATTTTATATATCATACCAAACTTTTCACCTATAAATTCTAAAACAGGCAATGTCTTCTTATCATAACAACCTCCTCCTAATATCCAACTTAAAACAATAATTAATTTACCTAAACCACCATAAGTTATTTTAATATTATTAATTATTTCTTCTGATGTATATCTATTCATGTGTGATATTTTTTTATAAAGTGTATCGGTTATTGTTTTTAAATTTAATAAATCGCTCTTTATCATTTTTTTTATTTGCATTTTTTGTGTTGCTATGATATTATATATATTCGCATTAAAATATTCATATGTTTTTATTAATATTTCATTTAAATTATCGGTATTATTACTTTTTATTATATTAATATTCTCATGTAATAGTTTATATATACCTATTATTAAATTTTGATTATAATTATAACTCATATTTTTATTATCTAAAATTATTAGAATAATATCAATAGCAATACCTAAAAAATATCCATGTCCTTTAATATTACTTTTTTTTGAATTATGATTAAATATAGTTGATAAAATTATTCCTCCTAAATGATCAGATTCCATTAATTTTTTTGTTATTAATTCATTATATTCTTCAGAGAAATAGCTATTAATATTCTTATTTTTAATAAATTTTTCTATACTTTCTTGATATCGAGAAATTCTACTCATATATATTTTATATTTATTTTAATTATAAATATATATACGCAAAATTTTAACTAAATTTATTGTATATGCCATATTATAAAAATAAAGATATAAATTTATTATTTATTCATATACCTAAGACAGGGGGTACTAGTGTAGATAAATATTTTTTAAAAAAATATAATGTAAAATGGAACAATAATTCTTTACATACACTTTGTCGTGATACAAAATTTAATAATCATGTATTACAACATGTAACTTATCAAAATATAATTGACAATAATAAAAACTTTAAGATAGATTTTAATAATCTTAAAATAATATCGATTACTAGAAATCCTTACGATAGAACTATTAGTGCATTATTTTATAATAATATTATTAATAAAAATACTACTGAACAAGATGTTTATCAATATATTAAACACATAATTGATATGAATATACGTAAAAATATAGTAGTACACGATAATCATTTTTTACCACAATATCAATATTTATGGTTTAATAATAAATTAATAGATAATGTAACTTTATTAAAAACAGAATATTTAGATATCATGATGCATAATATTGGTTATACTGATTTTAATTCTTATGAAAATATAAATAAAAGTATATTAAAAAAAGATTATTTTAAATTTATAAATAAAGATACTTTAGATATTATTAATGAATTTTATAAAAAAGACTTTGAGTTATTTGATTATAAAATGTTATCTTATAATGATTTAATAGAAATAAAGTCAAAACTATAATATATATTATGCATTTTCTAATAGATAAAAATAAAAAGATTGTTTTTGGATGGTCAGCTAAATGCGGGTGTTCACATATTAAAACATTATTTTTGTTCTTAACACGAAATAAAATATATAACATTGAAGATATTCATAAAGAATGTAAATATTTAGGCATCAATGATATAATTAATGATATAAATAATTATACATTTATTATTATTTCTAGAAACCCATATGATAGATTGATATCTGGCTTTTTAGAAAAATATACTTATTTACATTATTTACATTATGATGTTATAGATGAAAAGGCTACTATTAAAAAATGGGAAAATAATTTATCTTGTATGATTACTTTTACTAATTTTGTAAATGAATTAGTTTATAATAATTATAATATAATAGATCAACATCATTTTACACCTCAATTGTCTGAGAAATGGGATGATATATTATTAACACATAAAAATATTATAGTATATGATCTTGCTAATATTGATTATACTTTTTTAGAAAAAATATATAATATTACTATTCCATCTGAATTAATAAATTTTAAAGGTCCGCATGTAAATAAAAATAAACTTGATGATAATATTATTAATGATATTAAAGTTTATGATTTAGATCCATTAGACTATAAAGATATGAAATTAAATAAATATAATTTTATAAATAAAGATCTACAAGATAAAATATATAATTTTTATAAAAAAGACTTTGAATTTTTTAAATCAAATGGACAAGATTATACTAATATATAAAGATTATCAATAGTTCTACTAACAGCTGTATAAGTACAACGTTTCATTTCTTCTTCATTCATATTTTTAACTATATCTGAAAAATCAACAAATACATTTTTATAATTTGATCCTTGTGCTTTATGACAAGTTATAGCATATCCATATGTCACCGATGCAAACGGATTGATAAATTTAGTGTAAAACTCATTGTATAATGGTTGTATTATTAAATTATCTATTGACATTAATTGATATTGATGATATAACTCATTACGAAATCTTTTAATTTCTTCTATTATTTCATATGTTAACTTTTTATGTATTGGTATTTGTTCATTCTCTAAAACATAAATATCATAATTATTCATATCATCTTCTATAGATTTAACTGCCATCTTGTAACATTTAAATTCTATTTTAATACTATTTAGTTTATTTATAAAATTTTTATACTTAGTTTCTATTGATCTATGATTTTGAAATGTTTTAAGATTCTTTTCTGTTTTTGTACTTAATTCTTGTATTACATAATTATGTTTATTAATATCTACTACTTCTATTTTTTCAGATGTATTAAATTTAACTTTATTTGTATAACTATTATTATTATTACCCAAGTTATATAACTCATTTAAAATCAATATATCCCCTTTTTCATATTCTCTAATAATATTATTATTACTGAATAAAGCTTTACGTAAATAATTATTATACATACGAACATCTTCATTTGTCCATGCAATAATTATTGTATCTTTTTCTGTTTTAATTAAACTTTCAAATGTTTTATACCATTTAGTTTTAGTTTTTTGTGATTTATCATATGAATATAATTGAACATTAATATCAACATAATTAGCAATATTCTCAAATTCATTTAATTTATATATCCAATCACGAATTATATTACATGAATTAATTATATTATTATGTTTTGTTCTAACTATTTCTTTTAAAGTATAACTTTCCATATTAATAATAACATCACAGAACATATCATAATCTTTGTTATAATCATAAATAGTATTTGAATTAGCAACTGCTAATATATTATTAAAATGTGACTTATTTATTTTATTATTACTAGTCATAAATATAGAACTAATTTTCTCATTTACTGGTGGTAATTGAGCAGGATCTCCTGAAAATATAATCTTGCTTTTAGAATTCTTTGATTCTTTTAATAATTCATAGATTATACTTAGAGATATCATAGAACATTCATCTATAACTATTATGTCATAGTATTCAAGTATATTATCTTTATCTTTCTTAAAAATAATCTCACCATCTATGTTATATTCCGTTTTAAACTTTAATAACTTGTGTATAGTCTGAAATTCTATTGTAATATTCTTCTTTTTAAGTTTCTCTATATTCATATCAAATGATATATTTGTATTATATTCTATTGAATTAATATGCATTAGATATTTTATCTTGTCACTAATTTTAGTCTTAATAACATTAAGAGCTTTATTTGTGGGTGCTGTAAATATAACAGAGTTGATATATTTTAATTCTATTGCATTCATTATAAAGTCTATCATAGTTGTTGTCTTACCAGTACCAGCATATCCAAATAATCCATAGATTTTTTTATCTGGTTCTGTTAAAAATCTAACTATATCATTTATGGCATTTTGTTGATCTTGTGTATAAGTTAGATTACTTTTTTTAATTAATCTAGTATATAAAATTTTATTTTTAAATATAATATGATTATCTTTGTATTTTAATAATTCTTTATATTTATCATAGAAATCTTTTTTAATTTCTTGTATAGAATTGACTAAATTAATATGTTTTCTAATATTTATCATATTAGAATTATTTATTTCAGTATAATCATCCATTGTAATTTTATTGCCTTTTAGACATTCTAATAGTATCTTATCTAAGTTCATATAATGTGTATGTAGTATAATACTCGATGTTGATTGATATAAATAAATATGTATTGGATATATCAATTTTTTATATAATGCAATGCACTATATAAAAAAATAATTTATAATAGAAATATTATTTATTTCTTAGATTTAGCAGGTCCTTTGGCAGAACTCTTTTTGCTAACCTTTACTGGTTTCTCTTCTTCTTCAGATTCGGCTTCAGATTCAGATTCTTCTTTCTTTTCATCATCATCATCATCGTCTTCTTCTTCTTCTTCATCTTCTTCTTCACTATCTTCTGTCTTTTTAGATTTAGATGATTGCTTGGTTGGCTTGGAAGTTTTAGATTTCTTAGATTTCTTATCTTCTTCAGCGTCACTATCTTCTTCAGCTTCACCTTCAGCTTCTTCTTTATCATCGCCCTTTTCAGAGTCTTGTTTTTCTTTATTCTTAAGAAGTGTATCTACACAATCTACTTTAGTAAGAATATCTTCAAGTAGTTTACCTGAAAAATGTACTTTAATAGCTGCGATAAGAGCATTGCTGTTAACACGACTCTTCTTAGCAAATTCAGACATAATTAGTGCAGTATTTGATAGCATAACGTTTGATTGAACAACTAGATACACAAGAAAATTAAGACTATCTTTATTCATATTAATACGAAAGTTATCATTGAATACATATTTAGTAATATAAGATTGAATTGATTTACGATCAATGCATAGTTGTTTTTGATAATCAAGATTTTCATCAAATTTATCTACACAAAGATAAAATGTATTATTAAGATACGGAGTAATCTTAATATGTGTCTTCATTTTTTCAAGATCAATATCATAGATGCCCGATTTAGTCTTTTTAAACGAATCACTCAGACTATGAAGAACTGAAAACATTAGTACTTGATCAACAGATGCCATAATATAATGAGCATTAATAATTCCTACACTCTTTGATTGATTTTGATAATGTTCTTTCATCCATTTACGAAATGGTTTAACATTAATTTCAAGTCCAACAAGAGCAGTTTCTTTATTTGAATAATCAGCTGATTTAGGTTCAGCTTTAGTTTCAGACGATTTAACAACAGGTTTCGGCATGGTAGATAGTAGTATAGTAATATTATAGTATTATATCCTTATATTACAAAAATATTAATATTCAATTTTTTTATATAGTGCAAATGCACTATATAAAAAAATTAATGAGGCTTAAAATATCTCTTTAGAGATATTTTAAACGAATCAATTTTTATTGGTCATTACTTATTAATAATTTTTATTGGTCATTACTTATTAATAAATTATTTATTAATCATCGCTATCATCATCTCCACTAGAACTAAAATCAGAACTAATACCATCACTCATGTCTGAACTCATATCAGAGTTAAAACTAGAACTCATATCAGAGTTGAAACTAGAACTCATATTAGAACTAAAATCAGAACTTACTTCTGATTTATTAGTTTTAGTATTATTTAATTTATTTTTTTCTACAGATAAAGACGACATAGATGATATTATTGATGACGACATTCCATCAGATGAAGATAAAGTAGATATATTTGTTATATTATCATCATCACTAGATTTTTTATTATTTTTTGATTTACTTTTATTTCTTTTATTTTTATTATTTATACCATAAACTTGTCTTTTATTACTTGCTTTATAATACATATACATACCAACTAGTAATATTATTATTAATAAAAATTTAAATACTGTATCATTCATTGTATATCTTTTATTAATAATTTTTTTTTTTATTAATAACTCATTAATTTTATTCTCTTAATGGATCTACAAAACTATCAATATCAGTTATTTTAGCTACTTGTTTAGTTTCAATATTTTTATTAATATTATTAACTGGTTCAGGAACTTTTACTATTACTGGTTTTTCTATATTATTATTTATTTTTTGACAATTCTTTTTCTCTATTTTTTTAAGATATGATCTTATTTTCATATCTTGTTGTTTGAATAATAAAACCATTACAACTATAACTATAATTGTATTTATACCTAATAAAAATAAATTCTCTTTTTTAATCATACTATTAATTATTATATTATTCATAAAAATAAAACGAATAAAAAAATGAAAAATAATAATAATAATACTATTATTACATATAAATTAAGTATACTTATATAAATATGTCATCTATTGTTTATCCGACTACTATAATATTATTATATCTCGTAATAGATGTATATAATACATTTAATACGCAAAAAAGTAATATTGCAAATAAATATATATTATCAAAAATTAAAATTAAACAAATCATTATGATATTTAATTTTAGTTATTTTAATATTGTTCTATTTAGTGCAACATTTGTAATTAACTATTTTATATTTGCAATATTACTAATAAAATTTGTTCAAATTTATACTATTATTAATACTCTTGGATTTAATAAATTAGCTGTTATTAATATAAATAATTATTTAGCATTACTCTATATCTTATTATCTAGTGAATGTCTTTTTACTTGCTTTGGTGCATATGTTATGTTAATCTTTCTCGATCCAATTAAAGTAGATTATTAATTATGTATCACATTTATATTTGTTTATTTTATCTATATTTGCATTATAATTTAGTTCACAATCTATAGCTGCTTCTTTTATTGCTTTTTCAAATTCACTTACTAGTTTATTCTTTTTCATTGATAGATTATATATATATTGATCTATTGTTTCTTCTTCTTTTTTATGTGTTGCTAAATAGATATATACTTTAACATTTCTTTCTTCTACTGGTAAATCTTTATGAGAACAAAATCTACTTGCTCTACCAATAACTTGTTCTAATCTTGGAAGATTCCAATATGGATCTATAATATGAACTTGACGTACACCTTTAAAAGATACACCCTCTTTAATAGATGATGATCCTAATATTATTTTTAATTTAGATCCATTTAAATTTTCTTCTCTATTATAAACTGTTTTAATTTCTTCTTTGTATGCCATATTTTCATCACCACTCCAAATAGCGAATCTCTTTTTACCTTCTCCGTGTTCGGCATAATTTTTATATCCATATGCTTCTAATACTTTTACAAAGCTCTTTAAACCAGCAAATTCTTTAAAACTACTATACACAAATACTTTACCACGTGCTTTATTTATCTTAGTCATCATTGTAAAGAACTTGGTTGAATATCTTTCTAAATTATTTAATATTTTTAGTTTAGTAAATGATGCTAAGCCTTCATCACCTACTTTTTTATTTGGAAATACTATATTTGATACATATCTTGTTCCTATAAAAAAATTATTTGGTAGATGCGATACATTTAATGTTTTATTTGCTTTTTTTTTATGTTTTTTTGTTGTTAAAGATTGTTCATTTCTTAAAATTGCATTATATGATGAATGTTGAAAATCACTCATTTCACATTTAACATATTTAATTTTCATTTCTGGAAATACATATGCAGGTGCTCCTCTAAAAAAAGATACATAACCTTTTACTATAGATTTAAATTCATCTATATTTTTTGTTTTAACACTATATTCTCCTTCTTGTTTAAGTTTAGTTGTTTTAATAAATTGCTTATCAAACCCTGTTCCTACTGGAAATGGATTATCGGGTCGTAATAAATTAATAGTTAATCCTAATTCCATAGGTTTATCAAACATAGGAGTAGCTGATAATAATACTGTTCTCAAATCACTTGGTGCATTTTTTAATAATTTCATTAACTCAACATAATAAGTTCCTTCTTCTGATACCATGTTTTGAATTTCATCGATAATTAATAATGATTTATTAAGTTTAATCTTTTTTTGTTGTACTAGTTCTATGAATTTATTATATGAGTATATTTTATAATATTTATCTATTCTATCATCTGATTTTTTTATAATAGCTTTATATTTAGGATCAGATGGATGTAACTTTTTTAGTTGTTGTATTTCTGCAGCTGTTATATATTCTGTTCCTGCGCACGGACTTCTTAATTCTGTTCTAAAATTACCTTTTAATGATGCTGGTAATACTACTATTATCTTTCTGGTTTTTTTAAATCCTTCTCCTATTCTTACAGCAGTACATGTCTTACCTGCTCCAATTCTGTGATACACTAAAACGCCTTTATATGGTGTTCTTGGATTTAAAAATTCTGCTAAAAATTGTTGTGGTAATTGTAACTCATATTTTTTTGGCATACAAATTTCAGTAAATGATTTTTTCTTTTTTGGTATTTTATATTTACTAAATGTTTTATTTATGTCATTATAAAAGTTTTTATTATTTATAGGGGGATATTTCATAATATAAGATATATATATTATAAAACTATAAAAATAATTCAATAAACAAAATATATAATCATTTTTTTTAATTATTTGCAAAATAATTAAAAAAAATAATGAGGCTTTAAATATATCTTTAGATAAATTTTAAATGAATCATTTTTTAATCAGATGTAGGAAAGTTACATTCGTGATTCATTGCCCGAAGAACTGATTCTAGTGATCGTTTCAGTGGCATTTGACCAACTTTATATGCGCGAGCAATAATAAATTTAAGAAGCTCTTCTGTCGTTGCTTCTGATACTGGTTTTGTCATGTTTTCAAAATCATTGTATGAAAATTTAAGGGCCATACTTGTTTTTGATGTATTAACGCGAGTTCCAGATTTAAGATTGTAACGAGCTCCTACTTTTGGAGGTGCTTGTTGTTGCTCTTGTTCTTGATTTTCTTGTACTTGAGAATCTTGTGGTTGTTGCGGTTGTTGTTCACGTGGCTTATATTCACGTTGTTCACGTGGCTTATATCCACGTTGTTCACGTGGCTTATATTCGCGTTGTTCACGTGGCTTATATTCACGTTGTTCGCGTGGCTTGTAACCACCACGTTGTTCACGAACACATTGGCGAGCATGTTCTTGAACAGGTTGTTGTTCTGCTTCTGGTTCTGCTTCTGGTTGTGGTTGTGTTTCTTGTTCTTGATTATGATCAGAAAGTTGGTTTGACCAATTAGCTTCATGAGTTTCATGTGTTACTTGTTGTTCTTGGTGTTCTTGAACTTCTTCTTGTTGCTCTGATTTTACTTGCTTCTTTTTAGAAGTAGCAACTTTCTTAACAACTGGTTCTGATTCATTGTGTTCTTGAACTTGTTCTTGTTGAACTTCTACTTGTTCTTGTTCTTCTTGTTTTTTAGTTTGCTTCTTAGCGGGTTTATCTTGTGAAACAATTTTCGATGATTTAGGCGCCATGATTATAGTATGATATAATTATATATATATCAATAATCCTTAATAAGTTTTAGATTCAATTTTTAATTGCTCTTTAAGAGCAATTAAAAATTAATGAGTAAAAACGCAAATTATTTATATTTTGCTTTTTATGAATCGATTTTATTTAATATCTATACTTTCTCTTGATAATTAGGTGGCTGTGATGAATATATTATAGTTGCATATCTTGGTACATTATTATTAGTAGTTAGTGCTGCATTATAATCAGGTAATAATTTACGTGTATCATCATCATTATTATATTCTAAATTATTAATAATATTAATTATTTTTTTATTATTTACTTTACTTTTATATACACACCATGAACATGCACTTAATAAAACTAATAACCACATAAATAATACATTTATAAAGAATGAATTTTGTTCATGTTTATATTCTTCTCTAATATCATAATAACACCCTGAATTAATATCATTGTATTTAATTATAGATCCAAATAATAAGTTAACAAATAACAATATTCCATAAACAATTATAAATATATTATTTTTAAATATTAATCCAGTTCCTAATACTACAAAATAAGATATTAGATTACATAATTTATAATAAAATATGGATTTTAGTATATAATCACAATTTGATGAATATAACTCATAATAATATTTAATATTATATGTCTTATTTGTACTAATAAAATTATTTGGCATAATAAAGTTAGTATCATTGATATCTGTATTAATTGTTTGATTAATATCTGTATAATTTAATGATGCATTTAATCTAATTGGTATATCTGTTGCACAAAATAAACATGAAAATATTAAAATTAATGTTATTGTGCAATAATCAATATTATTTATTTTTTTAAATTCGACTGGCATTTATATATTATATATATCTAAATTTAGTTTTAAATTAAAATAATAAGATTAAGTTAACTTAGCTATATATTAACTTAGCTATATATTATGACAACTATACAACCAGAACACGATCAAGATTATATATTAACTAATCTTAAAAAAGCAGCTAATATACATTATATTGTTAGAACAGAATGTAAGGGTTGTTTGAAACCTGGTATGAAATATTTTGATATTGTTAAAAATTATGAAGAAGAAATACAAAAATATTCGAGTGATAATACTGGTATTGCTTTTCCAATTGGATTTTCTGTAAATAATGTTTGTGCACATGATTCATCTTATCAATCAGATAATAGAGTTTTAAAAAAAGGAGATATATTAAAAGTAGACATAGGAGTACATTCTAATGGATATATTATAGATTCTGCAACTACTCATGTTATAGATACACCATTTGATCAATTAAATGATAATACACAAAATCTTATAAAATCTACTCAAGATGCAACTAATATTGCTATTAAAAATTCTGGTGTAGATGCACGAATTTATGAAATAAGTGAATTAATTTATGAAACAATTACATCTTATGACGGTATACAACCAATATATGCACTAGGTGGGCATAATATAAAACAATATCAAATACATGCAGGAAAACTTATTTTATGTAAACCTCATGAAATACAAAAAGATATGAAAATGTTAGAAGGTGAAATATATGCTATAGAAACGTTTGCATCAAATAAAACCGGAAATATAAAAGAACTAAAAGATAATAAAGATACTATTACTCATTATATGCAAAAAATTAATAATAAAAATACTGATAAATATATGAAAGGTTATAATATTAGTGATTTTCTTAAAAAAAGAAATATGTTACCATTTAATATTTATTGGTCTATAGATAATAAAAATAGTTTAAAAATTAAAAAAGAAATTAATGATCTATGTAGATTAAATATAGTTGAAGCATATCCTGCATATAGTGATATTGATAACACTGCATTAACTTCTCAATCAGAACATACTATTTTTATTAAAGAATCTAATATAGAGATTTTAAGCAAATTTAATGACTACTGAAAATATTATAATCAAAAATATTTTGGTAATAATATATATAGTATAATGAATTTTAATTTAAATTTTCCTATTGTTAAAATAGTTATGATAATGTATTTATTTGTTTTTGCAAATGCTATGTCTACTAGAATTAATCAAAGAATTGTTGATAAAATAGAAAGTAATCATCTTGCAAGACATTTAATTGGTTTAATAACTATTGCGGTTATATTATCGCTTTTTAATAGTACAATGCCTATAAAAGAATTAGCTTTCTACTCGATAGCTATCTATGTAGTTTATTTATTATCAACTAAAGTATCTCGTAATTTACTTTTAGCATGTATATTAATTTTAGCCGGTTTATATTTTATGTCATATGTAAATGATAAACGTTTAAGATATATTAAATTAGATCAAACATTAAGTGGTACTAAAAAAGAAGAATTAATTGCTGAATTAGAAAATAAAAATAAATATTTAAGTGGTGGTTATATTGCTGCTGTTGTTATTGGTTCTCTTTTTTATGAACAAAAGAAATCAGGTCAATTTGGCGGATCTTACTCTCTAGTTAAATTCTTTGATTAATTATAATTAAAATAAATTATAATTAAAGTATTTCATCACATAGACCTTTCTTGATACATGTTTGTGCATCCCACCAAATATCATGTGTAAGAACTTCATTTAGTTCTTTCTTAGTCATTTTACCATTTAGTTCACGATGATAAAGCTCAATGAGACGTTTCATGTCCATCTTTGAGTTTCTAAAATCTTCTTCTATTTCGTCAAATTTACCACCAATAACAGTTCGAAGTTGGTGAATCATCATTACGGTTGATTTTTGGATTTTACGTGTTGATCCTCCAAGCATCATTACTGTTCCAGCTGATGCAACATATCCTTCAGCAATAGTTACTATTTGTGATTTTGATGATTTGAGAGAATCATATGTTAGAAATGCTGCATATAGATCACCTCCATATGTTGTAAGATGAATATAAAGTTTAGGTTGTGTAAAGTTATCGTCGTTTGCATATGGATTTGATTTAAACTCTTTTACTTCATCTTCAAATTCACGAACAAGTTGTAGTAGTAGATCAACGTTCTCTACGGTTACATCTGTACGAAAATAAATATGATTATTCTCACGATATACTTCTTCATTAGTATGACGACCACCAAATAGTCCACTAATACCTTTATGTTTCTTATTTGATCCACCTCCCATAAGTTTATCTAGAATACCTTCTGTAAAAAGTTTAACAAGTTTATTATCACCATCTCCTTCTTCACCATTATCACTACATGAACGTTTGTAATTACGTTTGATTCCTCGAGACATTTATAATAATATATTATTAGAAGTATTTATTTATATGTATTTTATTATATAATAAAATCACTATTAAACTATTTTATTATATAATAAAATCATTATATCTAAACACATAATTAGTTGATGATAAACTTCTTGAATTTTTAATTTTTGCTTTCATGATAAGTGTTTCCATATCTCCTCCATAATTTGGAAATTTCTTAATGTTATCTATTATGTATTTTTTAACTTTATCTTCATCTGTATTAATTATTGACCAATTATCTGTTTTTATTTTTAATTTTAATATTTGATGTAATTCTTCTGCAGTATATCCTTTAATATTATATCTAAATGGAAATCGTCTTTGTAAACCAGCATTAACTCTAAAAAAACAATTATTTATATCTTCTTCGTAGCCTGCTATTATAACAACTACATCTCTATTCTCTGATAAATTTTTATTTATAATATCAATACATTCTTTAGAATAATTATCATCATTTCCTGTATTACCGAGTGAATATGCCTCATCTATAAACATAACTCCTCCTTTAGCTTTTTGAAATATCTTTTCTGTTTTCTTTGCTGTTCTACCTAAATATCCAGATATTAAATCTTTTCTTGATACTTCTAATATTTTATTATTTTTTATTAATCCCATATTAGCATATATCTTTGTTAGAATACGAGCAAATTGAGTTTTACCAACTCCAGGTGGTCCTGTAATTACTGTATGTAACATCTCTTTTGAATTTGATACACATGGTAAATTTAATTTACAATCAACACATGTATTGCATTTTATTGAGTTATAACCTCTTGCCATGTATAAACAATTATCTATTATTTTATTTTTGATATCTGATAATCCAATCATATTGTTTAATTCTGTAAGTGGTTCTATTAACTTGTTAATTACTCTTAAATTAATACCATTGTATTCTCTATTTGATACACAACTATATGTTTTACCTAATTTTATTAAATCATCTAATGTATCAATATTCTCTATTTCCATTTTTATTTTTTTAACATTATGATCACAATGTTGCGAACTACAAGTATAACTATTTATGTTATATTTTTGTTTTTTAATCGAAATATCACTATAAGTGTCATCATCTAGATTTTCATCATGATTGATTTTTCTTTTTAAATTCCTCTGAACACTCATTAAATTAAATTAACAAAATAAAAAAATATAAATAAAAATATTATTTTTATAGAAAAAAAGTTAAATAATTTAATTTATTATTTAATATATTTCTTCTTAAAATCAGTAATGCTCATAGTTTTAATTTCATATTTTATAGCATTTTGAAATTTACTAGAACTCTTATCATCATTGTCACTATGAATTAACATAAAAGTCTTTGATGATACTGATGATGATACTTTACCACCATTTTTAGTAATAAATTCTTCTAAAGTTTTATCACGTACACCTGTAAAACATATTGATTTATCTTTGAATACATCTCCTTGTGGTTCTTGTACTTTAACTTTAATAATATGTGAAATATCATAAATATCATCAATTTCTTTATAAAATTTCTTAAAATATTTAAAGTTATCTACAAATCGTTCAGCTAATTTATCTGAAAATCCATCTACTTGTTTAATTTTATCTATAAATTCTTGACGATCCCATTTCTCTTTCATGATATTAGGATATTTATTAATAATCTCTTTTAGTTTACGCTCTCCTAATCCACGATCCATATGAGACGCAGCCATAAATAGAGGTAAATTTAATTCATCTAATTTACTATAAATTTCTTTGTATATCTTTTCTACACTCTTTTCTCCTAATCCTTCTATATCATATAAATCTTCTTCAGGTGCTCCAATAATATCAGCTATAGTATCATATCCTTCGTGATATAGTTTAGTAACTATTCCTTCACTTAGATATTTAACTCCGATCTTTCTAAAAAAGTGAAGGATGATTTTAATTTGAACAATGTCTTTTATTTCTTGTGGAACTTTCTTATCATAATCAATAACAAAATCGACTTCTGTGTCATTCCATTTATGTGGAACATTTGGCACAGATGCCGATTTAGCTGGTTTAGTAACTTCCATAATATAAGGAATTACATCACCACTACGAATAATTTTAATTTCTGCACCTTTGTTAATCTTATTATCAATTACCATCTTTGCATTATGAGCTGTTGCCCGTGATACAGTTGTACCAACTAAATCTACTGGATTAATTTCTACTACTGGTTTTAAAAAAGAATCCATTGTTGGTTCCCATATAACATCTTTAACTGTTGCAATAGTATATTGATCATCTAATACCATCTTAAATGCAAAACTATAATCTGGATAACCATTTGGAACAACATATGGCTTAGAAGAGTCAGTAATTACTATACCATCAATGTCATATTCACTATCTGTTCGGCGTTTCTTTAGATAATCCATTAGATCTTCTTCTTTTAGTTTTTTAACTACTTTATAAGTTACAACATTTAAATTCCACTTTTTTAATTGTTTCATTTGTTCTTCTGATGTATATTCAGCTGGATGAATAATAGCATAAGTAACAAATTTTATTAATTTAGCAAAATCTTTATCTAGATTTTTTTTAGTTGTTATAATACCACCAACTGCATTACGAATATTTTTATATTTTGAATTAGCTTTCTTAAAATCATCTCTCGATATAATTAATTCACCTCGAATGCTATAATTAACAGGTAGTTTAGTCAAATCACCTGTATCAATATATTTTATTAAATCTGTAATATCTTGACCAATATTACCTTCGTCTGTCATTTCTCCACGTGTATACATTTTTAATCCTTCTTTTGGATTGTTATATATTTGCGCCGATATACCATCTAATTTATCACTGATAACATATGGCCCATTAAATTTAGATATCCACTTATCAAGAAATGGATCATCTGGTTTAATCTTGTCTAAACTTCCCATCGGATAAGGTAGCTTTACCATATCTTTTGATAGTTTAACTTTTGCTCCAATTTCTTTAAAAAATTTATTATCAGGATCTCTTTTTTTAAGTGTATCATATAATATGTCATACACTTGATCAGTAACAAGAGGCTTATCAGTTGAATGATATGCTTCATTAAATTTACGTAAAATATCAACAAGAACATCTATGTCTGTGTATTCTGCATATTTTTTAGGATCATTGTTAATTTCTTCTAATAGTTTCTTTGTTATACGCACCATTATAATTATTTGAGTTGATTAGTAGTTAAATTAATAATAATTATGTTATTTAATAAATAAAGTAGTGTTCAATTTTTATTATACTATCTTAATATTATAATAAAAAGTAATGACACTTAAAATATCTTTAGATATTTTAATATACTACTACAAATTCAAAAAATATCTTTAGATATTTTAATATACTACTACAAATTCAAAATCAAAACGTAAATTATTATTATTTAACATTTGTTTTGCTTTTTCTTCAAATTCATGTATTAACATATCTTCTACTTCTTTTAATCGCTCATCCTTATCATCATTTTCAGCTTCATAATCAGAAATAGAAGCGATTGATATATTATCATCATCTAGATTATTATCTATATTATCATCAATTTCAAAAATAGTAGATTTACTATTTTGAGCATTAATATCTTTTTCTAAATTAGGCAGCATCATATTCATAAATTTATTAACTCGAACTAAAAATTCTTGATAAGCAGGATAGTGTTTTTTATTTATATTATTTTTTATATTAGTAAATATTTCTATTACCTGATCAATGTATGCAACATCTTCTTTATAATCAGGATTGTAATTAACGATATTCAGCATTTTTTGTATTATAATTAATATAAGTATGTTAATAGTTAATTAAATTTAGAATCAATTTTTATTAGAATATTATAATATTCTAATAAAAAATGATGAGGCTTAAAATATCCTTAGATATTTAAAACGAATCAATTTTTTTAATTAATCTTCGATTAATTAAAAAAATTAATGAGCATTATCTTTAATAATGCGAATCAATTTTTTAATACTTAATAATTAATCAAAATAAATAATGAGCAGTATATTTAATAAATCTCATCAAACTTTTGTATTAAAAATATTCCAAATAATATAAACATATTAACTAAAATATTTTTATTTATTTTATATGATATATTTTGTATAGAATTATTAACTTTAATATTATTATTACTATTATTAATTATAATAGTTTGATTTCTAGACAAGTATCGATGATCCGCTAATGATAATACATTTTTGGTTTCATATTTCATATACTAATAAATATAATAAATAATATAATATGTTATGTTATTATATAATATCTTAATCAATATTTATAAATAAATTCAGTTTTTTTTCTTATTACCTCCTTTCTTGGGCTTAACTTCTTCAGGTTCTTGTTCAGATTCTTCTTCTTCATCTGATACTACAGGAGCTTTCTTAGATTTTTTATCTTTCTTAGGTTTAACTTCTGGTTCAGAATCTTGATGTTCTTCTTCCTCAACTACAGGAGCTTTCTTAGATTTCTTATCTTTCTTAGGTTTAACTTCTGGCTCTGGTTCAGCTTCGTGTTCAGAATCTTGATGTTCTTCAACTACTGCAGCCTTTTTAGATTTCTTATCTTTCTTAGGTTTAACTTCTGGCTCTGGTTCAGCTTCATGTTCAGAATCTTGATGTTGTTCTTCTTCAATAACTTCTTCGACTGGTTGTTTTTTAGACTTTTCTTTCTTCTTAGGCTTTTCTTCAACAACTTCGACTGCTTCTACAACAGCGGCTTTCTTAGATTTTTTATCAGTTTTCTTTTCTTCTCCATCTGATTCAGCGTGTTCATCGTGTGATTCATCATTTAGAACATTTTCTGTAACAGGTGGCTCAGTTTCAACTTCGGCACAAGCATTTGCTTTAGCACGCGAATCAGCTAGACGACGCATTACTTCACTGAATTCACGAAGAGTTGTTCCTACAAGTTCACGAACACGTGCAAGTTCAATGTAACCATCGCGAACTACTTCGTAAAGTGCATTAACCTCACTCTTTTCTTCCGGGATAGTTTCTGGTACATTTTTAAGACATTGTTGTGTTAGTTTAGTTGCCATTTCTTGTACAGTTTTATACATTACAGTCATATCAAATGTTTGTTCAGGCTTTTCAGCGCTAACAACTTTGGATTTACTAGCAGTAGGTTTAGGCATTGTGATAATAGTAATATTAGTAATCTATATTTAAGTCACTTAGTATTAAAATGTTTGGGAATCAATTTTTATTATACTTGATTCTTTGTGGAATCAAGTATAATAAAAATTAATGAGACAAAAACGCAAATAATTTATTATTTGTTTTTTGCGAATCAATTTTTTATTAACTAATACTAATAAAAAATTATAAATAAAAAATATTAACAATTATTCTATTCATTATAAGCTAAGTATTCTGGATATAAATCATCTTCATATGTATTGTATTTATTACTCTTATTATTATTCATTGAATAATTATCTAAACCATTAGTAATATTTACAAATTCTGAATGACTATTACATTGATTTACCATTTCTGATCTTTGAATTGGATGATTTCCATTTATATAATTAATTTCATTTTCGATTTGTGTATCCTGTACTTCTTTTAATCTAGATGCTTCTTCTTCTAATCTACGTTGTTTCTTCTTTTCTTTTCTCTTTTGTTTTTCTTCTTCTTTTAATTCTTGTTTTATTTTATCTATTTCTTCATTATCAAAATATGTATCAGACATAGATTCAAATGGGGACATATGACCTGAAATAAATACATGATCTAATACAATTATAAATAAAGTTACAACTACAGAGTTTGCTAATAATAATTCATTACTCATTAATTTTTGATGGCGTAAAAACATATATGCTATTAAAAAATATGTAAGATGTTTTACTATGGGGTTATATTTATATTCCATTATAATATAAATAAATATTATAAAAAAAATTAAATTTTAAATAAACTTAAGTATAAAACATTTTTATATGGTCACTAATTTCTTCTTTTTTCTTACTGTCACTATATTTTTTATATGCTTTTTCAAAATCATCACGATTTAAAATTTTCTTGTTCTTATAAGATGTTCCTACTATACGAGCTGCATGAGTCATCTTACAATTCATAACAAGTGTTTCTATATCTCCTCCAAAATGTTTTAAATTATCTTTATTTACTTTAAAAAAGTTATCTAGATAATTACGATCTAAAGTATTATCTAAACGCCAATTAAGTTTCTTAATTTTAGTATAAAAGATATCAGTCATTTCTTTATCATTGTATCCTTCTATTTGAAATCTAAATGGAAACCGACGACGAAGACCTTCATTTACTGAAAAGAATGTTTTCTCTAATTGATCAGTATATCCAGCAATAATAATAATAAGATTCTTTTTCTTTTCTGTTAAATTCTGATTGATAGTATCAATACATTCTTTTGAGAATGAATCGCGACCTTCGTTGTCTCCGAGAGCATATGCTTCATCAATAAATAGTACACCTCCTTCTGCTTCATCAATAACTTCTTGAGTTTTGTGAGCAGTATGTCCAAGATATTTACCAATTAGATCTGTACGACGAACAATCTTAAATCGTTTTGATGGTATAACACCAAGTGCAGAATAAATACCTGCTAATATACGACCGAGTTTAGTTTTACCTACACCAGGAGGTCCTTCGATACTAGTATGTAACATGTCTGATGTTTTGTTTTCAAATCCTTGAATATAATATAAAATCATATCAAGTATTTGAACTTTAACTTTATCCATACCAATAGTCTTCTTAAGTTTCTCTAATGGTTCTATTAAATTTACTATCTTTTCTATGTCTACATTGTATTTTTTATTATTATAGATATAATACTTTTTAACTGTATCTTTGTCTGAATTAATTTTATCTATTTCTAAGTTAATTTTTTTAGCCATTAAGTTTTCTTGTTTTGATTCTAAATCAATTTTTAATTTATCTTGATTTTTAGTTTGTTCTGATGTATTATCAGTTACACTCATTTTTGCTATTACTATTGGAGATCCAGATACTAAATTAGCACCAAATATTTGTTTCATAATTTGATCAGTCAAATCATTTACAAATTTATCTTTGGTTTCTGGAATATCATTAACTTTATCATCATCTTTATTACTACTTGTTTTGTCTTCTGGTTTAACATCAACTTTATATTTTTTACCAATAGTAATAATATCATCAATTGATTTAATATTCATATCAACTGTTATAATATCATTCTCATTCTCATTCTCATTCGCTTTATCTTTATCTTTATCATTATCTTTATACAGATTTTCATAAATATCAATATTATCATCATATTCATCTTCACTATCAACTAGATCATTCTTTTCTTGCTTCTTTTCTTGTTCACCAAATAATTTACTAAACATTGGAAAGAATGGCATACTAGATGGTTGTTGTGTTATTCTAATAATATTGTGAGAATCTGAATTATCAATAGTTCTCATTATCTTCTTTTTTGGTTTCTTAAAAGAATTACGAAATATTGTTCGTTCAAATATATTATCATCATCATCATTATCGTCTTCACTATCTTTATCTTTATTTTTATCTTTATTTTTCTTATATTTACTAGTTTTACCATCTCTATTATCTAATTCTTCTGTTAATTCTGCTATTTTTTTAAATGCATTATTAATTCGAATGTCATAATTTCTAAATTTATTATTCATAACATCGATATCATTATTTAGTTTTGCAATTTCTTTTATACTACGATCAATATATTGATTTGTTATAATATAATTAGATCGTTCTAATTCTTGAATCATTTTAATTTTTCGCATCTCTTCTTTCATCATTTCTATTGATTGAGATATATATTGTAGAAAATTATTAAATTGTTGCTGTTGAAATTGTTGTTGCTGCTGAAATTGTTGTTGCTGTTGAAATTGTTGTTGCTGCTGAAATTGTTGTTGCTGCTGATAAGGATTATTATACACATGACTTTGGTTTAATTCAGGCTGTCTATTTTGGTGTACTTTTTGAATATTCTTTTGTTTATTCAAACATGTTATACATTTTGAATCATTGCATTTAGATGAAGATTCAGAATTGGTATTTAAACATGGTTTATTAGATTGTTCACCTGACATCGTTAATATATTATATAATAATAACTAATTATTATATGTGTACAATATTTAAGAATCAATTTTTTATTTAAACAACTAAAAAGTTGTTTAAATAAAAAATTAATGAGGCTTAAAATATCTTTGAGATATTTTAAACGAATCAATTTTTAATTCAAATATATTTAAGTATATTCTGTTATTAGCATATTATAAAACATGTTTTATTACGATATTTATTTACAAGATAGATTTGTCAAAACAGTATATGATAAAGATTATGCAACTTATTATATTCTAACTAACCCATTATCACGTTATAATATTTATGAATATACAGATAATAAATTAGATTCTATATTTGATAGTACTATTACAATAGTTGAAAATAAAGTTGTTAAAATTATTGATGATAATTATGTATCTATTTATTCTCCATATGATTCATTTTTATTTAATAAATCAGAACTATCTCGATTATATTTAAAATTCTATGATCCATCTAATATAATTCTTAACAATATTACTAATATTAATAATAATTCACAAAATAAATATAAGACTCATCAAGTAATTTCACATATTAAACAAATTCAACCCATTAAGACTCATCAAAAGAGTGCAGAAAGTAAAGAACAAATAATTAAGCAAGATATTAAACAAGAAAATAAAACAAAAGAACCAGTAATTTTATCTCTTGAAGAACTAAATGATATTAAAAATAAACTAGAAGAATATACTAAAGTTGAGCAAGAATTATCAAAAGTTGCTCAAAAAATAGAAGATGAATATTTAACAGAAGATTGTAATAAAAGATATCAAGAAAAAATGACAAAACGAGAACATGAAAAAAATAAAGAAAAATATAATATATTTGTAGCAGATATTAAAATTTATAATAGATTAATTACTGAAAAAAATTTTTCAGAAAATAATATACCCCCATTTTTTGTTGCTAAATATTATATATTAAAATATTTATTTACTAATGATTATTTTGTAGATGAAAATATTGATGAACCAACAAAAGAAACATATGATCTTTATAAATTACTATATGATTATATTAATAGTGATTTTACAATTAAAGATAATGAAGATGAAGAACTTTGTGAACTATATGAAGAATTTAGAGATAGTTTACCCAACATGGATATTAAAACAGATAGACAAATTATGACAAATATGAATAATAAAAATGATAATGATAATGCAAATAAAGAATTATTTAATGAAGAAACTGGTTATGAACTAGAAAAAGAAGAAGATACTAGTAATAGTGACAGTTCATCAAATAAAAGTATGAATACTGATAGTAGTGAAGATAGTGATAGTGACAGTGATGCATTAGAAGAAGTAGATAAAATCTTATCAGATATAGTTAAATATAAACAAAATAAAAGAGATAATAAAATTGATGATAATTTTAAAAATAAATATAATTTAATTAATTACATGTTTAAAGAAGGACATTTTGATAATTCAGATCTTTCTGATTCAGTAGTTGAATCTTTTGATTTATATAATATTCTTTTAGAATATACTATTACTAGAAATGAACCAAAAAATATAAATAAGAACTATTTAGATGAACTAAATAATTATAAAAAAAACTTATTTTAATTAATTAACTTTAGTTTTGCAATAAGATTTAAATAGATTACAAAACTTTTGAGAACGTCCTTTATTACTGCATACAATACTAATTGCATCACGAATAATATCTAAATCTGTTGTTTTTGTTTTTACTTTTTCTACATATGCCAAAGCATCTTGTAAAATTTTACGACGTTCTTGAAGACGTATACATAATTTTTCTTGATGTTTATAATTATTTTGTATCAGTGCTATACGTAACTCTGATTGAATACCATCAATTTCACATCGAATATGTGAAATATTAACTTTTTGTGTTGTTTTAATGTAATATGCTTCTGCTTTCTTTAAAACAATTCCAAGATAACCAAATGGTTCAACATAATAAGATTGAGTTGTTAAATTATGTGTAAAAGATCCTTTATTATTAATTGATACATCTAGAGTTTTAAACTTATGAAAATCAGTAGATAGTAATTCATAAATTTTTTCTACAAGAATTTGATTTGCAGATTTTTCTTTTATTTTTTGTTGTTTATCTTTTTCTCCATCTTGACTCTCATCATCTTCATAATTATCTTGAGTTTGTTCTGAAGATGAATCAGTACCACTTTCATGTGTAAGTGGTTTAATATCATTCTCTTCAATTTCCCACCACTCTACTTCTTTTTTTAAAGCACTCATTGTTGGTAATGATTCCATTTGTGTAGACGCCATTATTATATAATGTATTGTTGTATATTATTAAATAACATTACATTATACATGATATATAATTATCAATTTTTATTTAGATCTTTAGAGATTAATAAAAATTAATGAGATTAATAGATCGAATCAATTTTTATTTAGATCTTTAGAGATTAATAAAAATTAATGAGATTAATAGATCGAATCAATTTTTATTTAGATCTTTATTTAATAGTTAATTTAGATACTAATAGTATATATGGAAACAACTGATTTTTCTACAAATTATATAACAGATGAACAAAAAAAAAGAATTGCAAATATAGATAAAATATTATTCTATTATAAAGAAAAAGATATACCTGATGAAATTATACATAAAATAAATAAGAAATTTAAAAGTACTAAAAATTATAATTTTGTTAGAACTGAACAAATAGATACAGGTATGATGTTAAGAGTAGTTGATTTATCTATATCTACTATATCTACTACTGGAATTATTGTTAACATTAAAAAAACTATTGATAATAGAATAGATAATATTTTATTATATAATTCTAGTAATGATATATATTGGCGAATTAATCCTGATAAATATTATTTATTTCATGTAGAAAGAGGTATAAGAAAAAATATATTAATTAAAGAATATTATAATAATAATAAATAATATATGAACAAATCTGATAAATTTAAAATTACAAGTACAAAAGTATCTAGCAACAAAGCAACTAGCAATAAAATATCTAGCAATAAAGCTGATAGTAATACAGATAGTAAAGGTAAATATTTACGATTAAATCAAAAAAATAAAGATAATTATGATAGACCTGAATTTACTTATACTGATAAATTATCAAAAGAACAAGTAAAATCTTTATTATTAGATTATGAATTAGTTAATAATATAGGTGAATTATTTGCTGTCCCAATTGGAACTCATATTAGATATTTTGAGAATAAAAATGGAGAACTTAAATTTAGAACTGGAGGTGTATTAAGTGTTAATAAAGGTCTACCTGATTATATTGTGTTAAGTAATGGTAAAGTATCTTGGTCAGTTCAAGTTAAACCATGTATATTTTATAGACGTGTAACTATCGAACAAATAAAACAAGAATTTAATAAAGTAATTCTTGAAAAAAATGGTGTTATTGCAGGTCTTCAAAGATTATTAATAGAACAGCAAAATGAAATAAAAGAATATAAAAAAACGTTAAAGAGCTTAAAAAAATAAATACAATATATTATTATTAATGTCAACAACAGATACATCGTCATATTATTCAGATACAGATACTGAAAATAGCGAAGATAATAACTTAGATTGGTCTGGTAAATTAATTAAAAATAAGTATATTATTCTAAATAAAATAGGTAGTGGATCTTATTGTTCTGTATGGAATACTTATAATATAGATGATCAAAAACTATATGCTCTAAAAATTTATAAAAATGATGAAGAAGATGATAACGATCATGCTAATCTAGAAGTAAATATCATGAATACTATTAGACAATTTAACATGTCAAATTGTGTATTGTTTACAGAAAATTTTAATTATGAATATAAAGATGAAGAAAGTGACTATGACGGTGTTATATTTTTAATGCAAATAAGTGAACTATGTGGTTATTCTCTTTATGAAATAAACAAACTATTTAGAGATATATTTCCAGATAATAAAGTACTATATGCTAAATATATAGATTTTATATATAGAGCAAATAAAATTATACTAACTATTATTGATACAATGCATAAACATAATTTTTCACATACAGATATCAAACCAGAAAATATACTAATCGATGTCCCTAAATTAGATAGTATGATTTTATATAATAAAATTAAACAAGTACATAATGATCTTAAGAGTACTCTTAAGAAAAAAGGTAAGCTAAAGAATCTAAATGAAATATTAACTAAAGAAAGTAAAAATATTATTGATAAAATAGAGCTATCAAATATAGATATTATTGAATATCTTAAAGAATTTAATTTTTCTATTAAGTTATGTGACTTTGGAACATCTCTAACTATACCTGATAAAACTATTTATAAAAAACATACTACTTATTATAAGTCACCCAAAATCATATTAAAATATGAATTAGATAAAACATATGATTATTGGGCATATGGTTGCACACTTTATGAACTTATTACTAGTAAGATTTTATTTGATCCATTTAATGAGTTTATAGTTGATCAATATGGTGACTATGAAAATCATAATCTATTATATTTAATAACGTGTTCTTTAGGTATGCCATCTATTGATTTTATAAATAAATCGAATGTAGCTGATTTATATTTTACTTCTGATAGAACATGTATGCGAGGCTACAATGATATAAATTATAATCCATTTATTACTAACATGACTAAATTTATTGATTTACTTAAAAATAGTGAAAACAATAGTGATAATAATAATTATGATTTTACTGATAGTATAGATAAATTAAATAAACTAATCATGCTAGTATGCAAATATGTTAATTATAATTTTATTGAAAATTAAATAATTTACTATGTTTCTTTCTTTTTAATGGGTTTTATAAAAAAATCAAAACACACCTTCACTGGTCCATTGGCCTACTGAATAATTAGTCGATCGACTCATTGAAGAATACGACCGAGAATTATTAGTATAATCACAACCACCGCCATATGTATTAGATATGGCAGTAAGATACATAATAGATTCCATAGAATTATTGTTATAACTCGGTGAATAACTATTATTAATAGCATTTAGCTTGTTGAAGAGAGCATCAGTCTGGCTGATATAACCGTACGACATAAGTACAATTAAAGGGATAAAGTTTAGTATATCTTTTCTAATGGAATATATAGATAGTATGAAATTTCAATTTTTATTATATAGAGGTCTCTTTAGATGCCTATATACTAGCAGTCTAATATATACATCTTATTTTTATAAGCTATAAATATCGTGTTATTTTTCTATATTTTTAAATTATTATTAAAATATATATTATAATGAACATTACAAGAGATATTAAATTAACTGATATTTTTAATATTAATATAACAAATAATAAAAAACAATATAATAAAGATTATATAATTATTGAAATAAATAACGATTCTTTTGATGAATATTTAGAACCTATTAACCAATATAATGGTGTTTTCATATATAAGTTAAAGAAAAATAATAAATTAAGTAATTACTTTAATAAAGCTAATCTTAATCTAGATGATTATGTTGAATTAGGTCATTATATTATCTATAATACTAGTCATGTTAAAATATTACTAATAAATAAAAATAATACTATAGTAACAAATAGATATACTCTTCTAGATACAGTAGGACAACTATACATTTGGAAACCAATGGCAATAAATAATAATTATACTAATCTTGGTATAGTTTGTACATCTAATCCTTCTGAAATTCCATCAGATTATATAGGTTTAATTCCTAAAAAATATATTAAATTATTTAATGCCTCATATGATCAATTATTTCAATCTGATTATAGTTTATTAGGTTCTAACAGAGATAATAAAAAGAAAATACTTACTTATAGTATTTTAAATACTAATAATAATACTGATTATGATAGCGACAATGAAAATGATGATTATAATATTACTAATCCTAATAAAAAACATAAATCTAGAAAAATAGAACATTTTACAAGCGATGAAGATGATAATAATGGTTATTCATCTAAAAGTATTGTATTAGTTGAAAATGATAATCCATGGTATGTTAATAAAAAAGATACAATTCCCGTAAAATATATATCCAATGATAATTATTTTGGGTATCGTAAAAGTCCAGAAGATGCATCATTCGATTCTCAAATGGTATTAGACGCTTCTTTACCAAGTATGGGTATGGGATATTCATATGCATCAAGACAAAATGTAATAAAAAATGTAGAAAATATGGAAGGTAAACCAGCTAAAGATAATTCAAATTATATTATTATATTATTATTTGTAGCTATTGCTATTTTATTATTCTATAAAATGTATTACAAAAAGAAACATACTAATAAACATTAAATAATATTTTTATGCTTTTTTAAAAACTTTTTTTACAAAGTAATATTATGGAATATAATATACTCTATAATATTAATGATAAAATATTAGAACTAATTAATCCTGAAGATATATTAGACAAAATATATTTATTAGAATATAAAGTACCTAGTACAAAAAATTTAGATGATTATAAAGATAAAGATGATGATATAAATAATATATTAAAAAAAAATAAAGATAAACAAGAACTTGTTGATAATATTAAGAATTATATAAGTAATCTAGAGTTTAAAATGCCTCTATATGATATCTATACATCAAATATTTATTTAATTAACAGAGAAAATATATACACTAGAGTTACTTATAATCATTATAGATTTCCTTCTGAAAAATTTCTTGATGAATTAAAAAAAGATTATGAAACTTTAAAAAATAAAAAAACTGATGATGTTATTGAAAAAAGAAAATTAAAAAAAATAGATTTAATGATAGATTTTATGGATAATTTTAATATAAAAACATTAGAAGATACTTATTATAGAATGATTTATAAATATTCTGAAGAATTAGGTAAAAATATTATATTCTGTAAAAGACCATCATTTAATAAATATTTACATAACTCTAAACCTTATTATACTTCTACTGAAATTATTAATCTTGCTCTAAATACTAATATTAAAGTTGATATTAATGATAAAAAATTAGATCTTGGTAACTTATGTGATATAATAAAAGACAACGATATTAATTATAAAATTATTAGTTCTCACCAACAATATATTATTGATTCTGATATGTTAGGATTGTGTCAATATTATACTGTTCAAGGTAGTTTTTTTATTAATTCTTATCTCAGAAACATGTTAGATTATTCTTTTAGAAATACATTTCTTGATAATATTATTATTCCTATGTGGAATTTATGTAATAATGCTCCTGCATTTGATAAAGATTATATTTTATACAGATTTATTAAAAATGATAAACATTTAGAACATTTAAAAATAGGTGATATATTTCAAGATGATGGATTTCTTAGTACTACTAGAGATCCTTTTTATAAAGCTGACAGTTATCAATTTGGTTTTATATTAATGAAAATTAGAGTACCCAAAAATATTAAAGGTGTTGCTTTATGTATTGAAACAGTATCTCATTTTCCGACTGAACAAGAAATATTATTTGCTCCTCAATCACAATTTAAATTAATATCAAGAGATAAAAATATTCAGTATTATCATACTGATCCCACTTTTTCTTCTAAAGTTGAAACTAAATATGAATTTGAATGGGTTGGTCATGTAAAAGCTAAAATTAATAAAAAAGAATATACTGGTTCAACTAATGTTATTAACTTTTTACAATTAAAGAGTAATGATAGTTTTAGTATTGATGAAAAAATTAAATATTTTATTCGTAAATATACTGATGATATGAGTAGATTTAATGTTAAAATAGGTGAAAGAGAGTTTCTAACTACTGTAGAAAAATATAATAGTATTGGAGCTTATAAAGACTTTTATGCTATACAAACTAATAATGGTTATAGTTTTTATAGCATATATAAAAATTATTTAGTATTCTTTATTGAAATTGGAGAAAATAGTAGTGGAGTAATAGAAATGCATGTAAATTATTATGTTAAATATAATACTCTAAACAAAGAAGATATTTTTACAGCAGAAGACTTTATAAGCTTTATATCATCAGTTGCTTTTTATTTTGGTATAGAAAATGTTGCTATATATCCTGAATATAAACCGTGTTTTAGTATTAAAAAAACAACAACAACATCAAATATTATTAATCAATTAAGTGGTAATTATTGTGTAGATTTTTATAATTATCTTAAAAATAATGATAAAAGATTCTTTATGAAAAATATAAATATAATAGAACTAAAATCTGTTTTTGATTATTATGATCTTGATTTACTTAGAGATCTAGATGTAACTAAAGTTATAACTAAAAGCGATGATGAACTATATCAATTATATTCAAAAACTTTTATAATAGATAATCCAAAAAATAATATAGCTGACTTTTTTATTTGGATTATAGACAATAAATGTTATTTAATAGAATCATTTATTGCAAAATTAGAAAGACTATATAAAGATAATAATCCTTTCAAAAAAGATATTTACAATCTTAATGCTTATTTATATTTATATAATAGAAATATTATATCTGTTTATGGTGGATCTAGTATAGATATAGAATATAAAGAAAGAAAACAATATAAAATACCACTAAATGAATATAGAAAAATAGAAACTAGATAAAAAAATTTTAATCATCTTCTTCTTCTTCTTTTAATTTAAGTCCATAGACATAAATATTATTTTTACTCTTTTCTTCTACTCGGAAATCACGAGATTTCAGATATTCAATAAAGCTTTCATAGTTTGGTGGCTTATGATTGTAACGAGCTTTATAAAAGTCTTGAAACTCATCAAAGATAAGTCCAAGTCGAGATTTAATGCTAATGTCAATCTTTTCAGCGCAGATATGTAAGAACATACCAATACGATCATTACTTTCCATATAATGGCTTGATGGATCAGTTACTTCAGCTGTTTCTCCTAATCCATGTTTAATATATTCTGGATAAATAGTATTAATTAAATACCACATAAAGTTTTGTTTCCATTCTTCTGATTTAATACGTTCATCTAACTCGTTATCTTTAATTACATGACGTTTATTTGTTTTATCAAAATCTTCTGGATCAACATATTTCATCACCCACTCGATAACACGTAGACGACGACGAATACCGCCATCTACATCCATCTCTGGTAATTTATTTGTTGCTAAAATATATTTAGCCTGTGGTTTGAAATACATCTGTTCTTGATATAATGCACGAGCACTAATTGTATCATTACCACATAATTCTTTTAATTTATCTACTTGAATCTTTTGATTCTTTGCAGTTTCTTGAAAAGTAATTACACGTTTACC
>JACCDO011345873.1_pt1 | contig 80290 bp, 94 predicted proteins | sample 7446101 | NCBI WGS metagenome assembly JACCDO01 (sample SAMN15323440, study PRJNA562643) | freshwater metagenome | isolation source: river surface water | place: USA:Blue River Watershed | collected 2017-08-16
AGATTCTCACGTGTTACTCACCCGTCCGCCACTAAGACCGAAGGTCTTCGTACGACTTGCATGTGTTAAGCATACCGCCAGCGTTCATCCTGAGCCAGGATCAAACTCTCCATGATATCCTAAATTATTATTTATTAGTAAAAAGTTAATTTCAGAACTAATTACGCGAATCAATTTCTTGATCCTGAAATAAGCTTAGTGGTCATTAGAAGAATTGTCAACTCTTTCTAAATCTAGAAATAACTGGTTATTTTTTTTTATTTTTGATAGTTTTATTTCAGATCTGTAAAGTCCCTCTAAATAAGTGTTAAAAAAATCATTCTATAGTCTATTATCTGGATAGAGAAGAGATATAGGAGAATATTTATGATTAGTGATACACAGATATTTGTTGCGCTTATATTAGCATTAGTATCCTTGGTGTTAGCAATTCGCTTAGGAACTTCTTTATATCAATAAAGTACTTTACTAGTCTAGTATCTATTCAGGTACTTCTAATTAGTAAGTTTTTAGCTTATCTTAAGATTTTAAAAATGGTTTGATATTTTATTATTAGATGCCTCAGCACACGAAATAAGAGAAATTAAATCTCTTATTTCTTGTTGTGAAACGCGTAAAGTCATACTTTAAAATAAGTAAGTTTCGAAATTTAATGCATGATCTTAATTCAACTAGGCTTACCTAAAATAGGTCTTAACTATAAAAAATATAACAAAGAATAAAATTCATTGTGACTGCAAATACTATAAAAAATACGAATCGCCCTATATTTCCATTTACCGCTATTGTAGGTCAAGAAGAGATGAAACTTGCTTTAGCCCTTAATGTTATAGATCCTAAAATTGGAGGTGTTATCATTATGGGAGACCGAGGTACTGGAAAATCTACGACTATAAGAGCCATCACAGACATTTTACCTGAAATCGAAGTCATCAAAGATGATCCATTTAATTCTCATCCTAATGATTTTGAGTTAATGAGTGATGAGGTTCGGAGTTTAATTGAAAAAGAAACAAAGCTAGAAGTTGACCTGAAAAAAGTTATGATGGTTGATTTACCATTAGGTGCAACAGAAGATAGAGTCTGTGGAACGATCGACATTGAGAAGGCTTTAACGGATGGTGTTAAGGCTTTTGAACCTGGGTTACTTGCGAAAGCAAATAGAGGCATTTTATATGTGGATGAAGTGAATCTTTTAGATGATCATCTAGTAGATATTTTATTAGACTCGGCCGCATCAGGTTGGAATACAGTTGAGAGAGAGGGAATTTCGATTCGCCACCCGGCTAGATTTGTACTTGTTGGTTCTGGGAATCCAGAGGAAGGTGAGCTTAGACCTCAATTACTAGATAGATTTGGTATGCACTCTGAGATCAGAACGGTAAAAAGTCCAGAACTAAGAGTTCAAATTGTTGAGCAAAGATCTGAGTTTGATAAGAATCCTCAAGAGTCATTAGCGAAGTATAGAGATAAACAAGAAGAGTTTAGAAATAAAATCATAAATGCTCAAAAATTACTACCTCAAGTCACTATTGAGTACGATTTAAGAGTAAAAATATCTCAGGTTTGTAGTGAGTTAGATGTTGATGGTTTAAGAGGAGACATCGTTACTAATAGAGCCTCGAGAGCATATGCAGCGTATGAAGGAAGAACTTCTGTAACAGCAAATGATATCAAGTCTATTATAACAATGTGCTTAAGACATAGATTAAGAAAAGACCCACTTGAAACAATTGATTCAGGTGATAAAGTGTTAAAAACATTTCTTAAGGTTTTTGGGGAGGTATAGTCATACGCTCCTCATTTACTTTAAATATCTTATTATAGGCTCAGTAGGATTCGAACCTACATTAGAGACTTAGAAGGTCCCTGTCCTGATCCCTTAGACGATGAACCCTGATCTAGTCTATTATAAACATTGGGCGGTACTGGATTTGAACCAGTGACCACCTGCTTGTAAGGCAGGCGCTCTACCGCTGAGCTAACCGCCCTTTTTATTATCAATGAAAATATACTAACATTTCATCATCAATTTATGCAACTCCTTTTTTAGAATTCTAAATACGAAATTTAATCAGAATGAAAAATAGAGTGATTTTTAAAAGTCAATGTTACTAATTTTTTACATCGACTACGGTACTTAGTATTGAATTTTTTGAGTATCACAATGATAAGAATAAGATTTAAGAATAGATTCTTTAATGAAAGTTTCCATTTTATTAATTTATTTAAGCTGGTAAAGGGACTTGAACCCGCAACCTACTGATTACAAATCAGTTGCTCTACCAGTTGAGCTACACCAGCAAATTTTAAATCTTGTTTAAATATACAATAAACTTATATGCATAGTAAAGTGTTTTTAGTTTATTATTATTGAGAGTAATATATTATTTTAAAGCTTTAGCTTAGAACTAATGTTTCAATTAATTATTTACATATAATAAGTGTAAGTTTATTTCTTTATGAAGTATAAAAGTAATGACAATTTAAAATCTAAAACTGTTTAAATAAACTTTATTTTTGAAGGAGAAAACTTTTTTATGTCTAGATACAGAGGAGCTGTAGTGAGGGTTATTCGTCGGTTGGGAGAATTACCTGGATTAACAAGAAAAATAACAAAAAGAAATACAAGACCAGGTCAGCATGGAGATCAAAATAGAAAGCCATCTGAGTACTCAATTCGATTAGAAGAGAAACAAAAACTTAGATTCAATTACGGTTTGACGGAGAGACAGCTTTTAAAATATGTGAGAGATGCTAGAAGAATCAAAGGATCCACGGGTGAAGCATTACTTCAATTATTAGAGATGAGATTAGATAATATCATCTTTAGATTAGGTATGGCACCGACAATACCGGCTGCAAGACAACTTGTTACGCACGGTCATATCTATATTAATAATAAAAGAGTTTCGATTCCTAGTTACCAATGTCAAACGGGAGATGCCATAAATGTTAGAAGTAATTCAAAGTCTAAGCAATTAGTTGAGACATATATGTCTTTTCCTGGTTTGGCTAACATACCTACTCATTTAGAAATTGATAAGTCCACTTTAACAGGAAAAGTTAATGGGATTATAGAAAGAGATTGGGTTGCTCTTCAACTGAATGAGCTACTAGTTGTTGAGTATTATTCTCGTAAAGGATAAAAGTAATCTTTATATGTAAATTGTTATATTTATAAGATTTTATCTTATCGGGTTTTTACCATGAATTTTCCTCGCTTGGTAAAGTGTCTGATGTAAATAACCAAATTAAACCTTTGTAAAATCTTTGAAATTCTTTTAGTTTTAATTTGGTTTTGAAAAGTTGTTTGTCTAAATCATTGGTCTGGGAATCTTTAAATTCGGTTTCAGTAGCCTTATTTGTTTGATAATATGATGATGGCGGTATGATTACTGTATTTACAATTGACTCAGTGGTACTATTTTCAAAATCTGAAAGTAAGTTTTCTAAATTATAAATTTCTAGAGTCGGGAAGTTTTTTAGATAGGTTTGATTGGTTTTTGATAAATAGGATTTCCAGGCTTTGAGTGCATCTTCTCTATTAAAGAATATTATTTTTTTTCCGTTTTCTATATGTGGTGAGTAAGGTTTAATGTTTTTCTCTTTGGAGTCTGAGTATAATCTAAAGCTATAGATAGGTGTACCTTGAAACCATTGATCGGAATATTTTTGTTTTGAGTTTACGTAGATAGATGATTGACGTATATAATCTTTAAGAAGCAAATCTATTTCTTGAAGGTCACATATAAGTCTAGTTTGGATCTTAGGTGGAGAAGTTCTATTAAATTTATAGAATACATCTAACCCGGTTGTTTTTATTTTTAGACCGTGGACTTGTGATTCTTTTGGCTCTCTTTTACAAATTTCGTGTAAATAAGTTGCTGCATCTTCTTTATTCATAAAAAATAAACTTAAAGAAACAGACCCATGATCCCTAGACCAAGAAAACAACTCATGGTATTTATTTTGTAACCATTCTAATGAATTATAATTTTCATGGGCTCTTGGAGATGCCATTACAATTTCATTGTTATCGTTTACGATAGTATAACATGGTATATGTTTTAGCTTGTTTAATAGGTGTTTTTGTTCTTGATTTGGAAAGTTTGGAGATCTTCGATTGGAAAATATTCGAGAAAGATTTCCGAAATTCAAGGGTTCTTGTTGATTTTCAGTAAAGTCTGAATTAATTTGAATTAAATTTTTTTTTTGCTCGTGAAAGTTCACATTATCATAATTGCTACGAATTTTTATTTTTATTTCATCTTCATAGGAAAGTTTTTCTATAAGTGTAGGGATAGGATCCTTTGTAGTAATATCTGATAGATTAATTGATGGGTGATACATAGTTGTTTTTTGGAGTTGTTGAGTTTTGTTTTTTTATAAGAAAAATTGAATCGATTATTTTATGTGCATTAAATTACTTTCCAATTGAGTGGTTTGTGAGTCTTACAATTTTCAGTTGTAGAAAGCACAATATCCAATCTAATAGATAAGTTTGATTTCGTAATAAAGGAGTTTTTTGTCAGTTATTTTTTCTTTAGATACATTATATATCTCTAATTAGAATATTTTTTCTAGTCGTTCGACTTTGTAGTAAAGGGTTTCTTTATTACCGTTGATAACTAAATATTAGTAATTATGTAGCAGCTTTAGATTATGTTTTATTAAAAAAGTTCTGTAGGATTTATTTTTAAATTAGATTATTTTCGATTAATAAAGTGTTCTTTATTTTTTAAGATAATCTTATATGAAGTATCAGCCTCAGTGTTTATTATTTTTTCTTATCTAATTTGTATAGGGAATCCTATTTGTTACTTATAAGTTAATCTTATGCAACGTATAAGCAAAGATTTGTGTTCCCGGATTGTTTTCTTGCTATTATAATGTCAGGATACAAATTAATCAGTTGTAAAACTTACTTAGTTTTTAGCTACAATTATTGTGATCTTGATGGTTTACACTTTCTTATCACAACTCATATTTTATCGACTATAACCTTTACAGGAGGAATGTATGTCTCAATCCGTTGAGTCACGGACTCGAATCAAAAACGAACGTTACGAATCAGGCGTTATCCCTTACGCAAAAATGGGTTACTGGGATGCTGATTACAATATTAAAGATACTGACGTACTAGCTATGTTCCGTATGACTCCTCAAAAAGGTGTTGACCCTGTTGAGTGTGCAGCAGCTATTGCTGGTGAGTCTTCTACAGCAACATGGACAGTTGTTTGGACTGACCTTTTAACAGCTTGTGACCTTTACAGAGCAAAAGCTTACAGAGTTGACCCAGTTCCAGGTGCAGCTGACCAATACTTCGCGTACATCGCTTATGAATTAGATCTATTCGAAGAAGGATCTCTTGCTAACTTAACTGCGTCTATCATCGGTAACGTTTTCGGTTTCAAAGCTGTAAACGCACTACGTCTAGAAGATATGCGTATTCCAGTTGCATACTTAAAAACATTCCAAGGTCCTGCTACAGGTCTAATCGTTGAACGTGAAAGACTTGATAAATATGGACGTCCTCTTTTAGGAGCAACTGTTAAACCTAAATTAGGTTTATCTGGTAAAAACTACGGACGTGTTATTTATGAAGGTCTAAAAGGTGGTCTAGACTTCCTTAAAGACGATGAAAACATCAACTCTCAACCATTCATGAGATGGAGAGAGCGTTTCTTATTCGGTATTGAAGGTGTTAACAGAGCTGCTGCTGCTGCTGGTGAAGTTAAAGGTCATTACTTTAACGTTACAGCAGGTACAATGGAAGATATGTACGAACGTGCTGAGTTCGCTAAAGAAATCGGAAGCGTTATCTGTATGATCGACCTTGTAATTGGTTATACTGCTATCCAAAGTATGGGTATCTGGGCTCGTAAAAACAGCATGATTTTACACTTACACCGTGCTGGTAACTCTACTTACTCTCGTCAAAAAACTCACGGTATGAACTTCCGTGTAATCTGTAAGTGGATGCGTATGGCTGGTGTTGACCATATTCACGCTGGTACAGTTGTTGGTAAACTAGAAGGCGACCCTCTAATGGTTAAAGGTTTCTACAACGTATTACTATCTGTTAAAACAGACATCAACCTTCCTCAAGGTTTATTCTTTGCACAAGACTGGGCTTCTATGGCTAAGTGTGTTCCAGTAGCTTCTGGTGGTATTCACTGCGGTCAAATGCACCAATTAATTCATTACCTAGGTGATGACGTGGTATTACAATTCGGTGGTGGTACAATTGGTCACCCAGATGGTATTCAAGCTGGTGCTACAGCAAACCGTGTAGCTCTTGAGTGTATGGTTGTTGCTCGTAACGAAGGTCGTGATTACTTAGCTGAAGGTCCTCAAATCCTTAAGACTGCTGCTAAGAGCTGTGGTCCTCTTCAAACAGCTTTAGATCTTTGGAAAGATATTACATTCAACTACGCATCTACAGATACAGCTGACTTTATTGAAACAGCTACTTCTAACAGATAGTACTATTAATTTAACCAAAGGAGTATATCGTGAGATTAACACAAGGCGCTTTTTCCTTCCTTCCAGACCTAACTGACGAACAAATCGTTAAACAAATTCAATACGCTATCAGCAAAGGCTGGGCTCTTAACGTTGAATGGACAGATGATCCTCATCCTCGTAACTGCTACTGGGAAATGTGGGGTCTTCCACTTTTCGGTATCAAAGATGCTGCTGCTGTTATGTTCGAAGTTAACGCAGCACGTAAAGCTAAACCTAATGCTTACGTAAAAGTTAACGCATTCGACAACTCTAGAGGTGTTGAAAGCTGCTGTCTTGCTTTCATCGTACAAAGACCTACTTCTAACGAACCTGGTTTCACACTAGCTCGTACAGAAGATAAATCTAGATTCATTCGCTATACAATTCAAAGTTATGCTACTAGCAAACCTGAAGGAGAGCGTTACTAATATCTTAGTTTACTCTAAGTAAATAGAGAGGTTAACTCCTCTCTATTTTTGTTTCTTAATTAGGATAAATAATAAAATTTTTTTATGAGTACGACAGCATTTACAAATGGAAATCAAGGTGACGTTTTAGTAAACCTTCAAGAAGAATACGAAAAACGACAAATTCAAGAGGTACTAGATCAATTAGATGAGGATTTGATTGGATTGGTACCGGTAAAAACTAGAATTAGAGAAATTGCGGCTTTATTATTAGTCCACAGGCTTCGTAAGGCTCTTGGTTTAACATCTTCTAATCCTGGATTACACATGTCTTTTACAGGAAGTCCCGGAACTGGAAAGACTACAGTTGCTCTGAAAATGGCAGATATATTGTTTAGATTGGGGTATGTTAGAAAAGGTCATCTAATAACAGTTACTAGAGACGATTTAGTTGGTCAGTATATTGGACATACTGCTCCAAAGACAAAAGAAGTTTTGAAACGTGCAATGGGTGGTGTTTTATTTATTGATGAAGCTTATTATTTGTATAAGCCAGACAACGAGAGAGACTATGGAGCTGAGGCTATTGAAATTTTACTTCAGGTCATGGAGAATCAAAGAGATGATCTTGTGATTATATTTGCAGGTTATAAAGATCGAATGGATAGTTTTTATACTTCTAATCCAGGTTTATCTTCTAGGGTTGCCAATCATGTAGATTTCCCAGATTATAGTCCAGAAGAGCTATTACAGATAGGAAAGATGATGTTGCAAGACCAACAATACGTCCTTACTGAAGAATCTGAAATTGCTTTATTAGAATACATAAAATTAAGAGCTCAACAGCCTCACTTTGCTAATGCTAGAAGTGTTCGAAATGCGATTGATAGAGCTAGAATGAGACAAGCTAATAGAATGTTTGCCGCAGGTGATAGAGTTTTAACTAAAGCTGATTTAGTGACAATTCAAGCTGAGGACATTAGAAAGAGTCGAGTATTTAGAGGATAGATATATTTTAATAATATTAATAATTTTTGAAATCTATACGTAAAAAGAAAAAAAGTGTATTATTAAATTCAATATAAATGAGTGGCGGCATGGCCAAGTGGTAAGGCAAGGGATTGCAAATCCTTTATCCCCGGTTCAAATCCGGGTGCCGCCTACCATTTTGGGGGTGTGGTGGAATGGTAGACACAACAGACTTAAAATCTGTTGGCTATTTGGTCGTGAGGGTTCGAGTCCCTCCACCCCCATTTTAGTTTGCGAGTGTTCTTAAAAATTCTGTATTTACCTTTGACTCACGAGTTAAAGATATCTTGCCGGTCCTAGCGATTTCACTAATACCAAATGGCTTCAAGATTTGTTCTAATGCCATTATTTTTCCAGGGTCCCCAGTGGCTTCAATAACAAGTGAGTTTTCAGCTAAATCGACCACCCTTCCTCTAAATATTTGAACTATTTCTAAGATTTCTGATCTTTTAGTAGTATCAGCATTTACCTTTAGAAGTATTAATTCTCTTTCTACACAAGGTACATCTGTAATATCTTGAACTCGAAGTATATTCACTAATTTATACAATTGTTTTGTAAGTTGTTCTATTGTCCGTTCTTCACCTGGTACAACCATTGTTATTCTAGATACTCCTATTTCCTCTGCGGGGCCTACAGCTAAACTTTCAATATTAAATCCTCTTCGCGCGAAGAGTCCAGCGATTCGAGTTAAAACTCCGGATTCGTCTTCTACTAGTACAGAAATTGTGTGTCTCATTATAAGTTTTTAGTTATTGACCTGTATTTTTTATAAAAAATCTAATCGTTTGAATAATTACGTCTAGGAAAAAGTTTTTATTGTTCTATTGGATTGCATCCGGCTGGGTTTGAACCAGCGGTGTCTCTTGCGAGATACGGATTATGAGTCCGGTGCCTTCGACCACTCGGCCACAGATGCAGTTGAAATAAGCTTAAAGCTTGTGGAACTGGTGGGATTTGAACCCACGTCCACTTAATCAAATATAAAGAACTCATTCACAAGTTTAGCTTTATCCAATTTATAAAGCTATTTTTCTTTCTTCTCTGATTTAATTACGAAGAATTTTCGTTTGTAATGTTTAGTTTAAAAACTATATTTTTAAGCTAATACAAGTTTTCGATTAAAAGAAACGATATTGTTTGCATTTATTTTGAGAGTTTTGAGTACAAGAAAACTCAAACTTGACTTGCATCATTTCATTATGTTTTATAAAGTGTCGATACCTAGACAGCCCCAATTAAAACAATAGTAACATATTTATAGGAAAATTACAGCTTTTTTGGGTTGGACCTTTTATTAAAATCTGCATTAGCTATTGAGCATGGCGGGAATCGAACCCACGACAACCAGGACCGGAATCTGGTACTCTATCCACTGAGCTACATGCCCGATTTATCACTAATTATATACTTTCTTATAAGTAGGAGGTTTGATTTTTTAAAAAAAGAGGAGAAAAGTTTATTAAAAGAGAATACATATTTAATAGACTCACATGTATATAGTTAGATCTATAACCTAAGCCATTACATACTTTACATTTACAAGTAAACGCATCATATACACTTTGTCTTTGTCTCGTACGAGTTAGTTCGAGAAGTCCTAACTCTGATATTTGTACAATATTGCATTTACTATCATCTTTTTTTAGTAGTTTATTTATATATTTCAGGAGTTTCATCTGATCATCTTGTGTAGTGGAATCAATAAAGTCGATTATAATAATACCACCAATGTTTCTTAGCTTTATTTGTTTTGCAATTTCATGTATAGCTAAATAATTGATCCATAAACTTGTTTGGCGTGAGTTTGGTGAAGATTTAAAAGATCCAGAATTTATATCAATAGTAGTTAATGCTTCTGTTTTTTCTATTACAATATAACCTCCTTTGTAAAGATTGACTCTTGGTTTTGTAATATCAGATAGAATTAAATCTAATGATAGATACTTTATTAAATTATCTTTACTTTTATGGTAGTTAATCTTTACTTCCGTTGATAAAGTATTTCTGCATGATACTATTTTAGATAAAATTTTTTTTATTTTTAAAGACCCTTTAAGAGAATCTATATGAATAGAGTTAAATTTTACATTATCGTAATCCTTAAATAATTTGTAGATAAAGTTTTCTTCTTCGTTAAGAGATGATGGTAAAGGGGAAAACTTTGATTTAGCTATGAGTTTTGTCCATTTATTTTTTAGGTTATTTGATTCAGATATTAAAAAATTTGGATCTACAGCCATGATATTTCTATGAAGAGAGATGGATGATTTATTTGTGCCAAGAAGACATCCTATGGCATATGAGTATTCTCTATTATTCTCTATTTTCTTTTTTTGGTAGATATTTTGTTGAAAAGGATAAAAATTTATATATTTTCCTTTCAAAGCTACATTAGTAGATACCGTAGGTCCTTTATTTCCTATAGGCTCTCTAGTTATTTGAACTAGACAATATTTGCTTTTGTTAGATTTATTTTCTATATGTTCTTTCTTAAGTTTATTAAAATGTATAAAACCATTTTTTTCTTTGGATTCATCTAATTGGATGAAAGCTGCATCTAATCCTGGAATTATGTTTGAAACTTTACCTAGATAAATCTTATCTATAGGATAGATTCTATGTTCCATTATTATATTAGAAATATTACTACCATGATAAATAAGAGCTAGTTTGATTTTTTCTAAAATTACTAGTGTATGGTTCATAAAGATCAATAGGTATATCTTTACTAAAATCTAACTATACAAAGATGCAATAACTTGAATTAAGCCGTTAGGTAATTAGTTATTGCATCTCGTAACTAATTTTTAATAGTAAATTTTTCCTCCTCCCCATTTTTCTCCAGCTAGTTTAGGCTGAAGTAGTACGTGACCACTTATTGCAAATAAGTCTTCATCACTTAAACTACGCATTTTTGGAAATATATCGGCACTTTTTGTACTAGGATGAAGTTCAGCTATTGATTCTAGTCCATCATAGCTTGTAGGATTTTTTAAATAATCGATTAAAGCATTAACATTATCTCTTGCCGGAGTCGCTAAACTTAAGGCATCAGGCTCTAAACCTAAGTTAGGATTAGTTTTTGTAATACCTCCCACATGACACTGACCACAAGATGCATTGAAAAGACGTTTTCCTCTTTTTACTTGCTCTGGAGTTAAAACAACAGTAGTACCAGAGGAGTCTAGAGGAACAGTACGAGTGTTTTCATCTAGATCAATTGCAAAAGATGCACTTGAAAAGCATAGCATTGCTGTAAGACCTAAAAGAAGGTGTTTAGTGGAGATTTGGATTTTCATGGATTAGTTATAATTAATTTAATCTACAAACAATTGTAAAAGAAGACTTTGTTTTTGTTACCTTTGTAGACAATATTTAATATTATTTAGTTATTTCCCTTTAACATTTTTATAAAGTTCTAATAAAGTTTTGTTTTACTAGAACTTATATTTATTTAGTTACGAGTTACTCGGTCAGCTTGGCTAACTAGGAATAAAGCAGAACCAATTGGAATAATTACTACAAATAAACCTAGAAGTAAGCTATTAATGAAAGCTGATAAAGATGGAGTCATTTCAATCCTCTTGTTTTTAGTATTACTAATTCTCTATTTTATAATATAAATTAGATTAAATAGATTGCTATTATTAATTTTTTAAGATTCTATCTATTGAGCGAGCATTCTTAACAAGAATACACTATAAAAAAAATGAATAGTTTTGATATTAAGTTAAATATCAAACCTAATCTATAACGTATTCTATTTTCTTTCATTGCTATCTTCCGATCCTCATGTAGTAAGAATCTAGTTTACTCTATAGACAGGTTTGAATTAAGCATAACAGATTTTAATCCATTATTCAATTTAAATTTGGTTAAAGCTCGTTTTCTGTAGATTAGCAATTATATGCACATTGAAAGATACACTTTAAAGTTAATCAGAAAATTAGAGTAAGTTTATCGGAGTAGAGTCTTTTATAAAGGAAAATAAAGCATGTCAGGGTAGAATCTATTTCCTTCTATTACTAAGGCAGCCGTAAACGATAGCCAAGCTGTCAACAGAACTGGAGCTGTAGATAGATATTTTAAAAAGTTATTATCCATATTTAATGTTTGAGTCTAAGTATGTAATTTATCTAGGAGATATTGTAACCTCTTCAGCTGGAGCTATTAAATTATTGCTTGTAAATTCTTTGAAAGCTGTAAAAGGCCATATAAAACCTGTTGTTACAAAGCTTAAAGCAACAGGTACGTCAATAATAATTTCTTTTTCTGTTGGTTTATCGGTTGTTCTAGCCCATTGAACATAGCTTCTTCCAACCCAACCAATCCATCCCGCTATGTATAAGAAAAATAAACCAGGTATAACGAATTCCCCACTGTGGTTCCAACGTCCATCAGTTATTAGATGAGGTAGACCATCTGTCCCACACAGCAATCCAGATTTCCCATAACGTTCGAATCTTATTTGAGTCTTCTCAATCTGTTTTTGTAAAGCTAGTGCAGGTGGACTTCCAGCATCATATTTTTTTAGTCTTGATTCAAGTTTTTTAACACTTTGGTCCAAGCGACGTTGGAACTCTTTTGATTCACCGCATGGTTTTAATCCAGCAACATCTGCTTTTGCTGTAGATGGAAGTATGAATAAATTAAGTATTAGTAATATTGAGATCCAGTTTTTCACGTAATTTCTCCTTTATAAACACATATATTAATAATAGCATTTTATCTAGAAGTTTCTTATAAAAATTAAATATCTTAAACTGAAAAATTTTTATAGACATGTTATTTTTCCTATGCTATTATTAAAGTCAGCTCTAGAAAACGGGATGTAGCGCAGCTTGGTAGCGCGTCTGCTTTGGGAGCAGAATGCCGCAGGTTCAAATCCTGTCATCCCGATATATTTATTCTTTTTGAAAGAGACATTATCTTCTCATTTGCTACTGTATTGTTTTGGTCATAGTTCAGCACGATTTTATATGTTTCTATAGCCTCAGATAAAAGCTTTTTTCGTTCGTACGCGTATGCTAAATTTTTTATTGCAACTATATAATCTGGAATTATTTCAATGGCTTTTTTATAGTAGTAAATTGCGAAATCTAGTTGATTAGTTTCGAAGTATGTAAAGCCTATTGTATTATAAAGATTTGCCAGCCCAGCTATATCATTATTATCCCAGTTTTTTAGTGCATAAGAAAATTGAATTATAGATTGATCAAACAGTTTCTTTGATAAATAAATGACACCAAGAGAATAATAATCAACATATGTCATTTCTCCTAATTTTGATTTTTTCTGTAGATAACTTAATTCATTTTCTGTTTCTCGTTTTCGAATGATTTGAGTAAAGAGAAAGGATGCGAGAATAAATAAAACAATCAGTAGGACTGTAAGGTATATAGATGGTAAAAGTGTAATCATTGAAGTAGTATTGATATTTTTATTCAAATAATGATTGAAAATGGTCGAGTATTTGAACAATTTGTTGACATATCTTGTAAACTTAGATAACTATATATAATATACAAAATGTAAATAGAGTTTTTAAGGCCCCCATCGTCTAGAGGCCTAGGACATCTCCCTTTCACGGAGGTAACGGGGATTCGAATTCCCCTGGGGGTAATCTTTGTTCATAATTAAGAGTTTTTCAAGGTTATATTTAGTGTGTATATTTTAAAAACTGGTTCAATTCTTTGTGTATTGTAAAGTTTTATTGGGCTGCCCGGGGCTCGAACCCGGAACAAATCGATTAAAAGCCGAGTACTCTACCATTGAGTTAGCAGCCCTATAAAAATAATGATACACTATTCATATCATAATTAATTTATAAAGACAAGTTATCTTTGGGATCATTGAAAGTTTATCGAATATATGAATTTTATTGTCTTTTTTTTGGAAGATTCTGCTTTGAATAAACAAAATCTAAGAAAAATTATCAAAAATAAATGTAGTGATAAAAAATTGATTCGATTTTTTGTATCTTGTTTAATTGAGGGTCGTCTTTGTGTGGAAATTTTAGTTTCAGACGAAATCACTGATACTTTCTAATAAAATCGATATAGAAAATTTTTTACAAAGAATTATCTGAGATTGTAGGTATTAGAATATACTGTAGATATATTCATATTTCTAGGTTGATTTGTAACTGATGAAATATCTATTAATTTAACATGAGGAATTTTATTATGTTTTTTAATCTTACAACTTTATTACAGTTGATTTCTTTATTCCTTGTTATTACAGCAGGTCCAGCTATTATTGTTTTAATAGCACTAAGACGTGGAAATTTATAGAATTCTGTACGGTGAGCTATTCTAACTCTAAACTCAAAAATTTCTAATTTAGGAGTTTGAGCTTGTAATAGCTCTTTTTATTTTTTATTAACCTTTTGATACATAGGATAAAACTTCATCTATCGTAATTTCTTGCTTATCGCTGGAGAATTCATTTTCTTTCGTTAAAAATAACATACAATGACATTCTCTTCGTTCACGCATTGGAACACAAGGACAATTCCAATAAGCTGATGATACCTCGGCGTTTTTATCATCGTAATGTCGGCAGGGACATAATGGAGCTCCGTATTCGTCTTTGTGGCGAGCTAAACCTTCAATAACGACAGCTGTTATACTTAAGTCTGAACAGAAGAAAGTACCCGTTCTTTTCGCATACGTTTCAGAGAATTTTTGCATAGCCAAAAGGCTTTCTGGTATTGTATTTTCAATTGGCATATTCATTTTTTTCGTATTGATTTTATTTCTAAACTTAATTTTTCTGAATGTAAATATATTCTTAGATATATTCTACATTGATCTATTTTAGTACTAAAATATCTAAAGAGTCTACACTATGAATATACTAAAATCTAATTGTTAAATTTTCGTAAAACTAGACGAATTAAACTTTTCTAATTATTATGACTGCTGCATATCTTCCTTCAATTCTTGTTCCTTTAGTTGGTATAGTATTTCCGGGTTTGGTGATGGCATTTGCGTTTATTTATATAGAGCAAGATGCAATAAGTTAAAATAAATGTGAAAAGATGATATAACAAACTAAACTCTGAGTTTAGTTTGTTATTAATTGGTTCGACTTCTCTTTTTGGTTATTGGAACTTATAGGGATGATCCTACACCTGAGTAAGAACCATAAAAGAATAAGCCTACAACTGTTAAAGCTGCTGTACCACCTACTGTAGCTATAAGCCACAAAGGTATTCTACCTGTACTAGTCATTTATACTTACCTCCACGTAGCGAGTTAATATGTCTAATAGAACAAAAATTTATTTATTTTTTATAACAATTATTACTCTAGTTAAAGAAATAGCTAGAGAATAAAACTGCTAAAACGAAAATTAGTAATAATCCCCAGAATAGGGATGTACGGTTTAGTTCAACAGGTTGTTTATTAGGATTAGGACCACTCATTTTAGCCTCCTATCTTTGGATAAATTGCATAGAGGTAATTGCACCAAGGAAAAACACAGTCGGAACAGCTAGTCCATGTATAGCTAGCCATCTAAACGTAAAAATAGGATAAGCGATAGGTTGTTTAATTTTACTCACGATGAAATCTCACTTATTTTTACAAACCTTTTGTTAAATCTTCTAACTCTTGTTTAGCACTGAATCTATCATTTACTAGAGGAACTTGTTGTCGTTCTTGTGTAAAGTATTCATTAGGTCGAGGTGTACCAAAAATATCGTAAGCTAAACCTGTGCTAACAAAAAGCCATCCAGCTACGAAAAGAGCTGGTATTGTTATACTATGAATAATCCAGTAGCGAATACTAGTGATTATATCAGAGAATGGGCGTTCTCCCGTTGAACCTCCTGACATATAAAGTACCTCCGAAAAAGTTAAAAGGGTAAGAATTTGGTTATTATATATTTTTTAGAAAAGATAAATTGGGATACTACACAAAGTCCAAAAGTATTCTTACCTTTAGAATTATGGTAGCAACTTTTTTCTATCTTTTTAATCAAATAATTTTATTTTTTAAGTTATTTGACATCTACATTATACAGAAGGTGCTTTTTCTTAATTAATAAGAGTATATATAACTTATCATGATGTAATTAAGAAACACCTTACATACACACGTTTGATGATTGTATATTTTCAGATTATTATCTAAACCTATAGTAACTAAAAAAATGTTTAAAAAAACATTTTTATTTAAATACTTTTGTTAGATTTAAGAAATTCAATCTTTAATAAGCGGGCAGAGGGAATCGAACCCTCATCATTAGCTTGGAAGGCTAAGGTTTTACCACTAAACTATGCCCGCGTTTTCATGTATCTAGAATAATATCATAATATATAATACATTTCTTTAAAAAAGAATACTATTTTTCAGAACATTTTTCATGATTCTAGTGGAACATTTAGATACATAGATAAATTAACAGCTTCTTCTTCGATTGAGGACAGTAACAGGGGTTCTCCTATTCTTGTTAGAGGAATTTGTCTTTGGTCCTTAGTACAAAGATATATCTCACGTTTAGGGTTTAGTCCTTCTTGTAAACTTAACTTGATGGAACGTATATCTTTAAATTTATAAGATAAATAAATTTCTCTACTTTGTGTTGGAAACCCTAATCGAAATATTTCAATTTTATCTAAATTTTTATCGTATTTATTGTAACCACCACCTATGTTCAGAGCTATATTTACTACTAAAAATATGCTTATCAAAATCCCGATCATGCCATAAAATGTCATGACTATACCTTGAGGGATAAAGCTAATCGAATCAATCTTTATAAAAGGTAGTATTTCTTTTTGAAGGTAACTAGAAAGTCCTGTAATAAAGAAGCCAGATCCCCCTAGAAAAGTTATACTCGCCCATAAGTAATTACTTAACCTTCTTGATCCTAGAATTAAATCATATCTAATTTTTTTATCGTTATTCATGTTTAGGTTTTTTTTCAAGAGAATACTAATACAGAAAATGCTTAACTGATACAAAGTTTCATTGAAAAAGTATCAATTAAGCAAACTAATAATGATTTTAGATTAGCTTTATATATGATAAGCCAAAGAATAGTCCAGCGGCTAATCCAAATGCGCAACCTAGGAGAATAATGTAACCAATTAGTATACTCATTTTTATGTGTTTTTATTAATTGAACAGTCTAACATACAGTATATCTTATAGACCTACGACTTTGGGTTTATGTTGACAACTTATTAGTTAATTTTTTTTACAAGAGTTAAAAATCTAGTCTCTTCTACTATAATTGTTTAGTAATGTAAATTCTACTCAATAATAATTCTGAAATTTATGTCTGATTTTATAAAACCATATAATGATGATCCTTTCGTAGGTAACTTGGCTACTCCAATTAGTACATCAAGTTTTACTAGAAATCTTTTGAGTAACTTACCTGCATACCGAGTTGGTCTTTCTCCTCTACTTCGAGGATTAGAAATAGGTTTAACTCATGGTTATTTCCTTGTAGGACCGTTTTATAAACTAGGTCCATTGAGAAATTCAGAAGTTGCTTTATTATCAGGCTTTTTCTCCTCAATTGGGTTAATAGTTATAATGACTGCGTGTTTAGCAATCTATGGAGTTGTATCATTTGAGGAAACAGATTCCAGTGATCAACTACAAACTGCAAAAGGATGGAGACAGTTCACATCAGGTTGGATGGTTGGTGCGATAGGCGGCTCAACTTTTGCTTATATTTTGATAACGAATATAGGTTTTCTACAGACAGGCACTTTTTAAATAAATTTACATATAGTTTAGGTATGTACATATATATATAAATATAAAGTAAAAGAGATATCTTTTAATAAGATTTGGAGTATCTCTTTTATTCATTCATCTCATGGTATGTCGCAACAGCTGACGGAGATACTTGGTTTAAGTAGCGGAATATCCAATATTTAAAAACAGTATCTAACAATACTGGGAATGTAGCGATGAATAAAAATATTATGTCTCTATTTTCTGGTAAACCAAAATGTCTTAGTCCGCTTTCAAGAAGTATTTCCCAGCCATGGCTAGAATGGAATCCTACAAAGACATCTGTGAAAAGTATGATTAAAAAAGCTTTTGCAGTATCACTCAACCCATATATCAATTCGTTTACAAATGAATTTAAAACTGATATTTGTTTTGTTCCAGTTACTATAAGATAAAAAAACGTAAGAAGACTAACGCAGTCTGCTAGAAAGTTTTTTATAGCATCTGTACTCTCATCTGAATAATATTGGGCTAGTTCAACGGCTTTATTTTTTACCTCTTTTTCAATAGATTCATGGGATAAGTTCGGTAGTTGGCCTATTAGAATTTCAAAATGAATTTTTTCCTCAAAACGTTGAAGTTCACTGAACGCTCTTTCTTCTTGAGAAATATTTAGGAACACAGAATTATTTTTTTCATTCCAGAAATAATCTATGAATGGTGAAAAAATAAAGCTTTTAGTTATTTGATTAACAACAATGGGAGAGATGATCAGTAAAAGAAGATACTTAATAGATGAAGAGGTTTGATAACGCGATATTCGGAACTCTTCGATTATCTCAGATTCTGCATTCGGATCGAGTTCTTTTTTAAATTTTTCAAAGGTTCTTGATATAGATCTTGGTATGGGACCTGTTTTTTCAAAGGCAGATTGATTTAAGCTGTCTGAACGCCAGTTTTTCATATTGAAGTTTTAATATTGTAATTATAGAGGAAGCCACTAGTAATTAGATTTATATAGTAAAGACTAGGTCGAATTATCATTCACAGTTTAAAAGTAAATTAATAACTAAATATGCTAGTTATTAATTTATTTTTTTATTCTAAGTCTTTTCTACTTGGGTTTCTTGATGCGTCATTAGATAAGAAACCAAATGTGAAAAGAGATACAAAGAATATCACTGTAGTATATACAACGATTTTTAGTGTGAACATTTTTTATCCTCAAATAATGTTGATGTTAACTATGTAACATAATTATATCCTTACTTTTGAATTAAAGTTAATTAGGGAAGAAAAATTTCACACATTTAGCCTCTTTTTTATCTTTTTACCTATTGAGATTAAATCTTATACAAAAATTTGGAGATATAACAAGACGAGAGATCGGACATTTTTTAGTACGGATTTATTAGCTAATTTCAAATTAAATTTCTTTTTCCCGCATTAAAAGACTATTATTTATTCACTGATGTCAAAATTTGAACAGGGTGTTGGAAATATCATTCTTATTTTGGGATCAGATGCTTTCATTAAGTCTTATAATGTTCTATCTTTCTCGTTTGTTAATTCTTTTAGTCTTCTTAAAATTCGACCAAAATAGTCTTGCATGTATCGTTCTAAAGTATAGGTATCTGATGGGTCAAAAGAAAACAACTTATAAACTTCGCTCATATCAGATGTCATACTCGGCCCCGTTGTAAGAACTTCAGAGAATGCTAACCTATCTGATACGTTTTTTCCCCATTCAAAGAATCCTGTAAAATTTTTTAAAAAGCTTAGTACAAAAGTTGGAATTCGAGTGACGGAAGCAGATTGACCTGAAAGACGTTCGCATAACTCAATGATTTCTTCAGAAGTCCAAGACCTAGTTCCTACTAAAGAAAATTTTTTCTTATTGCAATCTTCTAGGCTTAGACTACGAAGAGCAAATTTGGCAATGTCTTGGGTATCCATGTATCCTACATTATTGGATTCACTTGTTGTCCATACAGGTTGTTTCTCTAATATTGGAATTGCGTATTGACTAATTAGTCCCTGAAAGAACCCAGCCAAATAAAAAATCGTGTAATTTAAATCAGAATTTATGATGTATGATTCTAGCTTAAGCTTTAAGTTTACTAAAGGTACGTTCGGGTGGTGCTCACCATTTAATACAGAAAAAAATATGAATTTTTTTATCCCAGCTACCTTTGATGCTTCCAGTAAAGCTATTTTTCCATCTAAGTCAATTTGCTCAGCTGGATATGAGTCTGATGGTCTAGCAGTTGAAGCGTCTATGACAGCTGTTATATCTTTTAAAGTTAGAGGAAGGGTTTCGGGTAAACTTAAATCTCCATAAATCAACTCTGCTCCCCACTCTTTTAAGAAATAAGCCTTCCTTAAGTTTCGAACAAGGCATTTTACAGAATATCCTTCGTCAATAGCTCTTCTGACAATCTGACGACCTAGTGTTCCAGTTGCTCCGATTACAAGTAAACTCATGATGTTTAATTACGTTTTTTCATACAATTTACAAGAAGTGTATCAGATAATTATAACTATGTAACAAGTATGTCTTAGTGGGTAGAGAGGGACTCGAACCCTCATGATAAAATCGATACATTTTGAGTGTATTGCGTCTACCATTCCGCCACCTACCCAGTAAACTCATTATAACAAATAATTTTTCTCTTTATTGTTTATTTGAAAAATTTTCGAATTAAAATGTTTTAATATTTTCATTAGAATCATAATCAACTACATTAATTTCATGTTCTTATGTCAGATAAAGTCAATCAGATTTCTTCATCTAAAAATTATAATGATACTTCTATAAAAGAATTTGTTAATCAACCATATAAATATGGGTTTAAGACGTTAATTGAGAATGAGGATTTTCCGAGAGGTTTGAATATTGATATTGTCAAATTGATTTCAGAGAGAAAAGAAGAACCATCTTTTATGCTAGAGTTTCGTTTACGAGCGTATAAAGCCTGGCTTACAATGAAATCACCTGAATGGGCTTGTTTAAATTATTCTACTATTAATTATCAGAATATAATCTATTATTCTGCTCCTAAAACAAGCAAAAAAGTTAATAGCTTAGAGGAAGTGGACGCAGAAATATTAAAGACTTTTGAAAAACTTGGTATACCACTTACTGAGCAAAAACGTTTGACAAATGTTGCTGTTGACGCTATCTTTGATAGTGTTTCTATAGGAACGACTTTTAAAGACGAGCTATCTAAAGTTGGTGTTGTTTTTTGTCCTATCTCAGAAGCATTAAAAAATTACCCAGACCTAGTTCATAAATACATTGGAACTGTGGTTCCGATAGGAGACAATTATTTTGCAGCGTTAAATTCTGCGGTTTTTACTGAAGGTTCATTTTGTTATATACCTGTTGATGTGATTTGCCCATTGGATTTATCGACTTATTTTAGAATTAACAATGAAGAGTCTGGCCAATTCGAAAGAACTTTAATCATTGCAGATAAAAGAAGTAAAGTTAATTATTTGGAAGGTTGTACGGCTCCAAAATTCGATAACAATCAATTGCATGCTGCTGTTGTAGAGCTAGTAGCTTTAGAGAACGCAGAGATTAAATATTCAACTGTACAGAATTGGTATTCAGGAGATACTAATGGATTAGGTGGGATTTACAATTTTGTTACGAAGAGAGGTTTGTGTGCAGGTAAAAATTCAAAGATTTCGTGGACTCAAGTAGAGACTGGATCATCCATCACGTGGAAATATCCTAGTTGCATTTTAGTTGGTAATAATTCTGTCGGTGAGTTTTATTCAGTTGCCCTAACGAATAATTATCAACAGGCAGATACAGGTACTAAAATGATACATGTTGGTGAAATGACGCGTAGTAAGATTATTTCAAAAGGAATTTGTGCAGGAAATTCCAAGAATACTTATCGTGGACAGGTCAAGGTTATGCCAAAAGCTTTTAATAGCGTTAATTATTCTGAATGTGATTCGATGATAATTGGATCAAAGGCTCAGGCAAATACTTTTCCTTATATACAGGTAAATAATTCAACTAGTAGAGTTGAACATGAAGCTTCGACATCGAAGATCGAAGAGGAGCAGTTATTTTATTTTCTACAAAGAGGTATAGATCTAGAATCCGCAATTAGTTTGATGGTGAGTGGATTTTGTAAAGAAGTTTTTAGTGAATTACCAATGGAATTTGCTTTGGAAGCCGATCGATTGTTGAGTCTCAAGTTAGAAGGGAGTGTTGGATAAATTTATGAGCACAATTTTAGAAATAAAAAATTTACATGCAAATATAGCTGGTGTCCCTATATTGAAAGGAGTTAGTCTTAAGATTAAGGCAGGAGAGGTTCATGCTATTATGGGAAAAAATGGATCAGGAAAAAGCACTTTGGCTAAAGTTATAGTAGGCCACCCTTCTTACACCGTGACAGATGGTGAAATCCTGTTTGAAGATCAATCTATTTTTTCTTTATCCCCAGAAGAACGTGCTAGATTGGGTATATTTCTAGGATTTCAATATCCTATTGAAATCCCAGGCGTTACTAATGCTGATTTTTTGCGATTAGCTTATAACTCTAGGCAGAAAGCGAAAGGTTTGAAGGAACTCGAACCTCTTGAATTTTTTGAATTTGTTCATAGCAAACTAGATCTTGTAGGTATGGATGCTAGCTTTTTAGGTAGAAACGTTAATGAAGGTTTCTCAGGCGGCGAGAAAAAACGAAACGAGATACTGCAAATGGCTCTAATGGATACTCGAATATCAATTTTAGATGAGACCGATTCGGGTTTAGACATAGACGCATTGAGAGTAGTTGCAAACGGGGTGAATAATTTGACTAATCCAGAGAATGCGGTGCTTTTAATTACACATTATCAAAGACTTTTAGATTACATCAAACCTGATTATGTACACGTTATGCAAGAAGGTAAAATTGTAAAAACAGGTAATAAAGAATTAGCCCTAGAGCTTGAGAGAAAAGGGTACGAATGGATATAAAAATAAATAAAACCTAGCTTTTTAAAGCTAGGTTTCTTATTTTCTTAAGAAGAGAACCCTTGTTTTACATCGTTTATAGAAGCTTTTAACAAATCTTCTGCATCTTTAGTAAAGTCTTTAGAAGATCTTACTAATTCAGCGTATTGAGGTTTTGAATTTCGTAAGTTTGTACGTAGATTTTCTACGAATGTTTTTACTTGATTAACAGGGATATCGTCTAAGAATCCATTAATTCCTGTATAAATAATTGCAACTTGCTCTTCTACAGGTATAGGAGAGTTTTGTGCTTGTTTTAAGATTTCTCTTAATCTTTGGCCACGAGCTAATTGGTTTCTTGTTGCTTGGTCTAAATCAGAGGCAAATTGTGAAAATGCTTCTAATTCAGCAAACTGTGCTAATTCAAGTTTAAGTTTACCTGCAACTTTCTTCATAGCTTTTATTTGAGCTGCTGAACCTACACGAGATACAGAGATACCAACGTTTATCGCAGGACGTATACCAGCATTAAATAGATCACCAGATAAGAAAATTTGTCCATCAGTGATAGAAATCACGTTTGTTGGAATATATGCAGATACGTCACCAGCTTGAGTTTCAATGATTGGTAACGCTGTCATACTACCTGATCCTAATTTGTCACTAAGTTTTGCTGCTCTTTCTAGCAATCTGGAGTGTAGATAGAAAACATCACCAGGGTAAGCTTCTCTACCTGGAGGTCTTCTTAATAGCAATGACATTTGTCTGTATGCTGCAGCTTGTTTTGATAAATCATCATAAATAACAAGTGTAGCTTGTCCTTGATACATAAAGTATTCAGCGATAGCTGCTCCTGTATAAGGGGCGATATACTGTAGGGTTGCTGGATCATCAGCACATGCAGAAACGATTACAGTGTAATCAAGAGCTCCTCTTTCTTCAAGAGCCGTTACTACTGAAGATATGGAAGCTGCTCTTTGGCCAATTGCAACATAAACACAAACAACGTTTTCAGATTTTTGGTTTATGATAGTATCAATTGCTACAGATGTTTTCCCAGTTTGTCGATCTCCAATAATTAATTCACGTTGACCTCTTCCGATTGGAATCATGGAATCGATCGCTGTTATTCCAGTTTGAATAGGTTCACATACAGATTTACGAGAAATAATACCTGGAGCTGTGGATTCAATCAAGCGTGTTTCTGTTGCGCTTATGTCACCTTTTCCATCGATTGGAGAGCCTAGAGCATTTACAACTCTACCAAGGTATCCTTTACCTACGGAAATTTGAGCAATTTTACCAGTAGCTTTTACGGCACTTCCTTCAAGGATATCACGACCTTCACCCATAATAACGACACCCACATTGTCGCTCTCTAGGTTTAGTGCTATACCTACAGTTTTATCTTCGAATTCTAAAAGCTCACCAGCCATTACTTGATCTAGACCGTAAACTCTCGCAATTCCATCCCCAATTTGCAAAACTGTACCTACGTTTGCTACTCGAACCTCTTGATCATATTTAGCAATTTGTTGACGTATGATGCTGCTAATTTCGTCAGGTCTAATGTTTACCATAGTAATTGTTATTAATAAGTTTTAATCGTTATCAATGAAGATTTTAAAATTATACTAGACTGTAATATTACAGTACGGAGGCACCTAAGTAAGATGAAAGTTCTCTTAATTGTCCTTGTATGCTCGTATCGATGACCTTGGATCCTACTTGAACAATGAAACCACCAATTAGATTTGGATTAGTTTTAATCTCCAGTTTGATTTGTTCTGCACCGGTCATCTTTTTCAACTTAGAAACTAAAGCTTCTTGTTGAGATGGAGTGAATGCTGTAGAACTTGTTACTTTTACAATTTCAATAGAAGCTGCTTTGTAAGCTAGTTCAGTTGCTTTCTCTAATATTGAATCTAGATAAGCTATTCTACCTCTATCACATAAAACTAACAAAAATTTTAAGGTTGTACTATCAATTTTTTCACCGAATATAGATTTTATAATCGATTTTTTGTTCTCAGAATTTACTAAGGGGTTAGATAGTAATTTCTTTAAATCATTAGAATTACTTAAAGATACTGATAGACAGTTTAAATCGTTGATAGTTGTTTCAAGAGAGTTCTTTGAAGCTAATTCTAAGAATGCCTCTGCATATGGTTGAGCTATTTTTGTATTTTTGGAATTCATATTTGACCTCCAAGTTGAGAAATGTTGGAATCTATAAGCTTAGATTGTACATTGGAAGTCATGTATTCTTGAAGTTGATACGTAACTTTCTTTAACGCTAAGTTAGTTATATGTTGTTGAATTTGTTTTTTTATCTGTAATTCAGCTTTTTCAATACTACTTTTACCACTGTTTGTAAGGCGTTCTATATCTAGTTTTCCTTGGGCTAATATAGTTTCTTTTACTTTTCTAGCAGTTACTTCAGCTTCTTTTTTTATTTGCTCAATAACTACTTTAGCTTGTGTCATTTGTCTTTCGGATTCAGACAATCTTGCATTTGCTTGTTGTAATCTTTCTTCAGCTTCTTGAATAGCTTCAGTAATTTTCTGTTGTCTCAATTCTAGAGCTGATGTTAGAAAATTCTTTCCTAAATAAAACACTCCAGAAGCTAATATAGCAATGTTTATTACATTGGCTTCTAAAATATTTGAGTTAAATCCAAACCCCTTACTAGAAGCCGATGATGCTTCCGCTTCTAGTATGGAGCTTATTAATGAGAAACTTCCAGTAATATCCATAGTTGTAGATTGTGTAATAAGTTTTTATAAAATTAAACTAACAAACCTCTAGGACAGTACTTGAGTATTTATAAGTTTATTTTTTATTTGTTCACTTAATGTATTAACTTGCTCTTCCAGAGTTTTTAAGGCTTTTTCTTTCTGAGAGTTTAGTTGGTTTGTGGCTTCGGTAACTAATTGCTCAGTATCTTTTTGAGCTTGTTTAATTTCCATAGCAACAATCTCTTGAGCGCTCTTTTGTGCAGAGGATATTATCGATTGAGCTTCTCTTCTTTCTTGAGCTAAATCCAACTCGTACTGTTTAGTGATTGCATCTGCTTTTGTTAACATTTCAGATGCTTGAGTTAGTTTTTTGCGTATAGATTCATCTCGTTCGTCTATTAATTGACCTATAGGTTTGTAAAATAAGATGTTAAGAGCGACCATTAAAAGAAGTATTTGGATTGCCATTATTGGCAACGTAGCATTAAAATCAAATAGGCCACCTTCTGATTCTGTACTAACTGCTTGTAAAGCTAATGAGAATAAGGAATTTGTCATCGTTATTATAATTTCTAATAGACCCTTAAAAAAAGTATTTTAGTGAAAAGACCTAACTATCTTTTATTCAAGATAGTTAAGGTCACTAAAAAATGTTTTACTTGTAATACTACGCTGTGAATGGGTTTGCGAATAGAAGTGCTAAAGCAACAACTAGTCCGTAAATTGTTAGAGATTCCATAAACGCTAGAGATAGAAGAAGAGTACCTCTGATTCTTCCTTCTGCTTCAGGTTGACGAGCAATACCTTCTACAGCTTGAGCAGCCGCAGAACCTTGACCAATACCAGGACCAATTGCAGCTAAACCTACAGCAAGACCAGAAGCAACTACAGAAGCAGCAGATACGATTGGGTTCATAAGTAAAATTTTTTGTTTTTCTATGATTGTTTGATTAGTATATTTTAGATTCTTGTTGATAATATTCTACAACAATTAAAAAATCAAAATTTGTAAAAATATTCTTTAATGGTGACCATGTTCTTCTACTGCTTCACCGATGTAGGCTGCAGATAGAGTTGCGAAGATTAATGCTTGTACAGAACTTGCAAATAACCCTAATGTCATAACAGGAAGAGGTATGAAAATTGGAACTAAAAGAGCAAATACTGATACTACTAATTCGTCAGCTAAAATATTACCAAAAAGACGGAAGCTTAAAGAAAGAGGTTTTGTAAAATCTTCTAAGACGTTAATAGGTAACAAAATTGGAGTAGGTTGGACATACTTTCCAAAGTAGTTTATACCTTTTTTGCTTAGCCCACCGTAAAAGTATGATAATGATGTTAACAGAGCTAATGCAACTGTCGTATTTATATCATTCGTTGGTGCTGCTAACTCTCCATTCGGTAAACTAATTAGTTTAAGAGGAATTAAAGCCCCAGACCAGTTAGATACAAAAATGAACAAGAACACAGTACTTACATATGGAACCCAAGGTTTATAATTGTGTTCACCAATCTGGTTTTTAGCTATGTCTTGAAGAAATTCATAAGCGTATTCCATGAAATTTTGTAAACCTTCTGGAATTTGTTTAACATTTCTAGTTCCAATGATCGCGAATAAGAGTAATACAGTTATTACAAACCAAGACATTATTAATGTTTGGCCGTGAACTTTTAAGCCTAAGATTTCCCAGTAAAGGTGAGTTCCTACTTCAATTTCTGCTATTAAGTAGGAGTTTATAAAACTATAAAGATTTTCTTGATGCATAACCTGATAAAATTTGGATAGAATATCTATTAATTACGACCGTTAGTTGTGAAAATTCTTTCACACATATAAATTATACCCTTGAACCCAAGATGATGACTGTTCCTCTTAATCGAAGTATTCTAATATCTTTATAGTTCTTAAGATCGAGTCACTGGAACTTGGGGAGCCTTCAGTTCTATTAATTGTGATCCTATAATAATTTATAAGCTAGTTACTATACTAATATGAAAGTAATAGCTTAATAGGTTTTTATTTTTTTATCATTTTTTCAACTTCTGCACTAAAATTTTCCTGGCGTTTTTCTAAACCTTCACCCAAGACAAACCGTTCAAATCGTCTTATTTGTATATTTTCGCCTAGTTTTGCAATATTTTGTTTGATTAATTCTTCGATTGTTATTGAGGAGTCTCTAATAAAGTATTGGTCTAATAAACTTAGTTCTTTTAGACGTTTTTGTATTCTACCTTCTACGATTTTTTCCTTTATTTCTTTTGGTTTTTTTGCTAGATCATCTTTGGATCCTTCTGTATCTTTTTCTCTTTGAACAATCTCTTGAGGGATAGACGCTGTCGTAATATATTCCACTGAAGGACAAGCAGCGATCTGCATTGCTATATTTTTTGCCAGTTCTTGGAATTCAGGTCGTCTTGCTACGAAGTCCGTCTCGCAGTTTACCTCCACTATAACACCAAGTTTTCCACCCATATGGATGTAAGCTTCAACTACACCTTCAGTTGCGATTCGACTAGATTTCTTATTGGCGGAAGCCAATCCTTTCTGGCGTAAAGTTTCCATGGCTTTTTCCATGTCTCCATTAGCCTCTTGTAATGCTTTTTTACAATCCATCATTCCAGCTGATGTTTTTTCACGTAATTCTTTTACGATCTGCGCAGAAATTTCCACTGCCATATTGTTTATCACTCCTATTTGTATAATGTATTTCTTAATGTAGATACTAAATCCTAAGCCTCGTCAGGTTTTATATTCCCATTATTACCTTCATAGATAGAGTCTGCTAATTTACTAAGAATTAATTTAATAGATCTAATTGCATCATCATTACCTGGAATTGGGATATCTGTAAGGTCAGGATCACAATTTGTATCCAATATGGAAATTACAGGTATGTTTAATTTTATGCATTCTTGAACCGCTGTACTTTCTCGTTTTTGGTCAACGATTACTACTAAGTCAGGTAATCGTTTCATATTCTTTATTCCATTTAAATTTTTACGCAGTTTTTCAAGCTCTCTTCTGAGAGAAGCTGCTTCTTTTTTTGGAAGTTGTTCTAAGTATCCATTTTCTTCTTGTTGTTCTAAACTTTTCAGCCTTTCAACACGAGTTTTTATGGTGAACCAGTTTGTTAGTATTCCCCCTAACCATCTTTGATTTATATAGTGTGCTCCACATCTTTCAGCTTCTTGAGAGATGACACTGGCTGCTTGTCTTTTAGTGCCGACAAATAGAAATTTTTTACCTTCTTGGGAAGATTTTCTTACAAATTCACACGCATTGCTTAGTAATTGAGATGTTTGTACTAAATCTATAATATGAATTCCATTTCGCTCCGCATATATATAAGGGAACATCTTTGGATTCCATCTTCGAGATTGGTGTCCAAAGTGGACACCAGCTTCCAGTAATTCGGCTAAACTCACAACCGCCATGATAAACTCCTTTTAATTGTTATAGGTTGTAGAAAATATAGATGATATATGTGATTTATATTAATTTATAATATCTTCTTGCAAATGAATAGTATTATTATCTGTAAAAGAGTAGTTTCGTGCTCCTATATCATCAATTATTAAATTTTGAATCGAAGATTTAGAATCTACATCTGTTGATTGAAGATAGTAGTTATCAAGTGTCCCTGTAGAATGATCAAATTGAAGAGTTTTTACACTTTCTGTGTAAGAGTTAAAACCCGTGCCTGCTGGAATTAATCTCCCTATAATTACATTTTCTTTTAAGCCTCGTAACCAATCAGCTTTACCTTCAATTGCTGCTTCTGTAAGAACACGTGTTGTCTCTTGGAAACTTGCTGCGGATATAAAACTATCTGTATTCAGAGAAGATTTCGTGATTCCAAGTAAAGTAGGAGAATATGTTGCTGGTAAACCTTTTGTTAACAACATTGCATCATTTATATTTTCAATTTGTTGTAGTTCAACTAGTTCTCCTGGAAGTAAAGTCGTATCCCCTCCATCTTCTACACGTACTTTTGACGTCATTTGGCGAACAATAACCTCTATGTGTTTATCTGAAATGTCTACATTTTGTGATTGATAAACGCTCTGTACTTCATTTACAAGATAACTTTGTACTTTTTGTAAGCTTAGCTTAGCCGCGTCATATAAACTCATTAAGTTTTTATAAAAGTTAAAAAATATTGTAAGCATCTCGTGTGGATTCGGTGAACCTTCTGTAATAGGATCTGCTATAGCAATGTAATCACCATTAGAGACAATAAATTTCTGCAGTGAATTTACTGTGTATTCATTTATGTATCCATTGCTTTCAGTTATTTTTAATATATTTAGATCATCTGAATTTTGGTAAAGTTTAAGTCGGCCTGGCTTTTGTGCAAGTTTACAAGGTTCTTTTGGTTTACGAGCCTCTAATATTTCTTCAATTCGTGGGAGACCCTGTACAATATCTCCGGTTTTTGATCTTTCAAATACAAGAATTGCAAGGGTATCTCCATTTTGAATTAAGTCTGAGTGGTTTACTTGCAGAATTGCACCTGAAGAAATTAAATATGGTTTTCCAGATCGAATCTTGATTTCATTTTCAGTTAATACTAATATTTGCCCTGAGTCTGGTGCTGTGATTCCTTCTGCAATTTGATCTCCATAACGGACAAGTTCTCCCTCTGAGACTTGAGGGGTTTTGTGAGCTATATTAATCGTTTTTTGATTCGAATCTGTAAGTATCAGAATGCTTCTTGTTGACTTATTATTAGTACAAATTTGTTTGACTTGCCCCTTAGTTTTACAAAAAAGTTTAGTTTGAGCAACAACTGTACCTGCAGTTATTTTTTGCCCATCAGTTACCGTAAACTCACTTACTGTAAAATCCTTATAAATCTCTCCGAAAGTATCTTTTCTAATATATAAGCTCTCTAATATGATTAGTTTTAAATGACAGTATTCTTTACTGGGGACTGTGGTAAATTCGATATCCGCCGATAAGTGAGGGAGTTCGGATATTATATTTAAAATAAGATATGTTTTTAATAAGTTAACAGGTGAAGAAGATTTAATCTTTTCTCCATCTTTGTAAAGAATTCTTTGAACTGTATCCAAATATAAATTTGTATGAGTATCGTTTGTTAATGTTTGTTTTATTGCAGAATGTTTTTGAATTATAGGATACTTAAAAACTGGTCGAATAAATAAATAATTTGATTCATTGATATCAACAATCTCAACAAAAGAAGTTTCATTCAGTATTACATTTTGAGCAACTTCTTCTCCGGGTTCATAAATTCTAGATTCGAAATTTAGAAAGTTATCGGGAGAGAGTTTATGTAAAGAACCAGGTTTAATAGATAACTCTTGAACGATCCCATTCTCTTCAATGACAAAAAGAATCCCTTGTGTTTTACTATATAAGTCTTTTAGTAGTTCTTGATTAACATCTACGTTTTGACCATGACGTACCATTAATAAAGAAATGTCTTTGTTAATTTCATGAGTCTCTTCTGGTATCCAGTACAGAGTTAGATTATCAACAACTTCATAACTTCTTTTGTTTTTTGTTATCTTACAACCCTCGACATTCGAATACTTGAGGAAACCACCAGTGACAGTATTATAAGAATCATCAATTAGTTCTGCTATTATTTGAGAATTGCTTATTTTATTCCCAGGTGAGCAATGCATTAAAAATTCAGACCCATCTTCTAACTTTAAAAAATATGGAGATTCTGTAGATATTTGATCCTTATTACCAATAATAACTCCGTTATCTACACACGTTGAAGCCGTGATTATATGTATTTCATCTTGAGAGTTTGATAATCGAACTGTTCCTCCATAATCACTAGTTATCTCAGTTGTCGCTATAACATCTTTTTCAGTGACGAGTTGATCTTTTGAAACCATTACTTCTGAATTTAAAGATAAGTTATAAACATCTCCAGCTAAGATCCACAATAACCCACCTTCTGTGCTGGTTAAAGTTATATTTCCTTGTCGATCCATTCTTTCTTCAATTAGTAGATTAGAAAAATAGACTTCTCCAGAAAGAGTACTAGATAAATCTTTTGTAACTTTTTCAGTTATAAGGTTTCCTCTAGCACTGATTTCTCCTATAATCTGATTTTTCTTTAATTGCTCATTATCGCTAATAAATAGAATAGTTCCCTGTTTAAACTCTATCCTCGATTTTATGTTTGCATAGTTATATAAATCTAGTTTTACACTTTCCTCTAAGATTAGAGCTTCTTCACCATGCCTTGTGCGAGTTAGTCTTGCTTTTATGGATTTAGGTATTCGAAGAACACCATCAAATGGAGATCTTATCTGTTCAGCTAATTCACCAGTAAATACACCTCCAGTGTGGAAAGTTCTCATCGTAAGTTGAGTACCCGGTTCTCCTATGGATTGAGCTGCAATAATACCAACTGCTTCTCCAAGATCTACAAGAGAACCATGGGCTAGACTCCACCCATAGCAAAATTGACAGACAGATCTAGATGATTCACAAGTTAGTGGAGATCGAACGAGTACTGATTTTATTCCCGCTTGCACAATTTGTTTAGATACTATGGAATCTATGTCTTGATTACTATGTGCAATAATTTCTGCAGTATCGGGAGTATAGATGGTTTCAAACAGAACTCTTCCTAAAAGACGGCTCTCTAAAGGTATAAGAACCTTATTTTTGTCCGTCATATCTTTTAAGATAATCCCTCGTCCTGTTCCGCAATCCACTTCACGAATGATGATATCTTGCGCAACATCCACTAGTCGTCGAGTCAAATATCCGGAGTCTGCAGTTCTTAAAGCTGTGTCAACCAAACCTTTTCTTGCCCCATAACAAGAGATTACATATTCAGTGACCGTTAATCCTTCTCTAAAGTTACTTTTGATAGGTAGATCTATAATCTGACCTTGAGGGTCAGACATCAATCCTCTCATTCCAACAAGTTGTCTTACTTGGGATATGTTACCTCTAGCACCCGAAAAGGCCATAATATAAACAGGATTTAGGGGATCTGTTTCTCTAAAATACTTGATAACCTCGTCTTTTAGTGACTCACTAGAATTATTCCATGTATCAATAACTTTTTGAAATCTTTCTACGGCTGTAATTTCCCCACGAGAATAACGTTGCTCTGTAAGTTTTATATCCTCATTTGTTTTAGATAACAAATCCCTTTTAGTTGGGGGAACACGTAAATCTTCAACACTTATTGATATACCTGCTCGGGTAGCATAATGAAAACCCAGTTCTTTTAGTTTGTCGGCCATATAGGAGGCTCGGCCCGTTCCATAATTGCTGAATGCCCATGCCATCAATCGCTTTAATTCTTTTTTATCAATAATTTTATTTGTAAATTTCGGCTTAGGTGGTAGAAATAAGTACTTTTCTTTCATTTTTTATTTATGGAATATTGAAAGTGTTTTATACAGAAAAAGTTAAAGAATCTTGTAAAACTTTGTTTAGTAAGATTCGACCAGGAGTAGTCAATATATACTGGGTAATTATCGTACCTTGTTCATTTTTCTTTATAAGACGGCTTGAAAATACATCAAGCTTGATTTCCTCAGGCATTGAAATAGATTCAATGAACTCTGAATCATCCTCAACAATGTCATTAAACCGTATCCATACATAACCATGTAATGGAATTTGTTTTTGATTGTAAGCCATCAGACAATCTTCTAAACTAGAAAAGTAATGAGGGTCTTTGGTTTGTTGAGATGCGTTATGAGTTGTTAAATAATAACAACCCAGAACCATATCTTGGCTTGGTGTAATGATAGGTTCACCAGTTGCTGGAGATAAAAAATTATATGGAGCTAACATGAGTAATCTTGCCTCTGATTGAGCTTCTAAAGACAGAGGAATGTGAACAGCCATTTGATCTCCATCAAAGTCTGCGTTGAAGGCTGGACATACGAGTGGATGTAATTTTATAGCTCGACCTTCCACTAAGATTGGTTCAAAAGCTTGAATTCCTAGTCTATGTAAAGTTGGAGCTCTATTTAAAAGAACTGGATGACCTTGTATAACTTCTTCCAATACATTCCAAACGGTGATATCATTCTTTTGAATCATTTTTTTTGCCGCTTTAATATTATTCACCAATCCTTGTTGAATAAGTCTGTGAATGACAAAGGGTTGAAAAAGCTCTAAAGCCATCTCTCTTGGCAAACCACATTGATTTAGTTGTAGCTGAGGACCTACCACTATGACGGATCGACCTGAATAATCGACTCGTTTTCCGAGTAAATTCTGTCTGAATCTTCCTTGTTTTCCTTCGATTATATCGGATAAAGATTTTAAAGGTCTATTGTTTGCTCCCACGACGACTCTTCCTCGTCTACCATTATCTATAAGAGCATCTACGGATTCCTGGAGCATTCTTTTTTCATTACGTATGATGATTTCAGGTGCTAGTATTTCTTGTAATCGACGTAATCGATTATTTCTATTAATTACTCTCCTATAAAGGTCATTTAGATCTGACGTTGCAAATCTTCCCCCATCTAGTTGAACCATAGGTCTTAAATCTGGAGGTATGATAGGTAAAACGGTTAGCACCATCCAGGAGGGATCTGATCTAGTAGCGATAAAGTTATCTAAAACTCTTAATCTTTTTATAGCTTTATCTTTTTTAGCTCCCTTTGCTGAGAGTACCTCTTCACGAAGGCTCTCAGCTTCAACCTCAAGATCAATGTCCTTTAAAAGCCTTTGAATTGCTTCAGCCCCAATTCCTACCTCTACTCCATTTAGATCAGAATCTTCTTGATATAATTGATCTTCAATTTCGATCCATTCATCTTCCGTAAGAAGTTTTTTATATGTTAAGCTACCGCAATTTCCAGGCCTAGTAACTACATAAGAATTGAAATAGACAATTTGTTCAACATCTTTTAACGGAATATCCAGTAAAAGTGATATATAACTTGGTGTACCTTTTAGATACCAGACATGTGTGACAGGAGCCGCCAGATCGACGTATCCCATCCTATGTCGTCTTACTTTTGACTCCGCTACTTCTACACCACAACGTTCACAAATAATCCCTTTATATCTAACTCTTTTATACTTTCCACAATGGCATTCCCAGTCTTTAACGGGTCCAAAAATTCGCTCACAAAACAATCCGTCCATTTCAGGTTTTAAAGTCCTGTAATTGATTGTTTCAGGTTTTGTTACCTCTCCAACACTTTGTCCATTAGGTAATATCCTTTCTCCCCACTTTCTTATTCTTTCTGGGGAGGCAAGATTTATTTTAACGTAATCAAAATATTGCTCTAATTTTGGCATAAGATAATTTTCTCCAATGTTCTACTTTGTCTGTACGTTACCAAAATTATAAAAACGAGTTTTCTAGGTTTTCTCTAAGAATGGATTCATAGACAGGTCGAGAGAAGCTACGTCTTAGATTGGAATTTGACATCAGATCTACTTCAATACCCCTCGTTTGACCATCGGATAAATTTTCAATCTTATAAGCTCCAATATCAAGACCTAATGATTGTAATTCTCTCATAAGAACTTTGAAAGATTCGGGAGTTCCAGGTCTCGGTATTGGTTTACCTTTAACGATAGCATTTAAAGTTTCATTTCTACCCTGCATATCATCTGATTTAACTGTTAGTAACTCCTGTAAAGTATATGAGGCTCCAAACGCTTCGAGTGCCCACACCTCCATTTCACCTAACCTTTGTCCTCCGTGTTGAGCTTTACCACCCAATGGTTGTTGCGTCACTAAAGAATATGGTCCAGTTGATCTAGCATGTATTTTATCATCTACTAAGTGAACTAGTTTTAACATATATGAAATCCCTACTGTAACTGGGTTATCGAATTTTTCTCCAGTTCGTCCATCAAAAATCTCCATCTTTCCGGGGTGATCAAAATTGAAAATCCATTCTTTCTCAGTCTCTGATTTTGCTTCTAACAAAGTATCATTTATCAAAATACGAGAAGCTTCTGCCCCATGCATTTCATCAAATGGAACAATCTTAAATCTTTTATTCAAGTTTTCGGCAGCTAAACCAAGAAGACATTCAAAGATCTGTCCTACATTCATTCGAGATGGAACCCCGAGTGGATTAAGAACAATATCGACCGGTGTTCCATCAGGTAAATAAGGCATATCTTGTCTAGGAAGTATTTTAGATATAATTCCTTTATTTCCATGTCGTCCAGCCATCTTATCTCCAACTTGAATTTTTCTAGTTTGTGCTAGATAAACTCTAATAACTATATTCGCTCCGGTTGGTAATTCATCTCCTTTTTCCCTTGTAAAAATTCTAACATCTAACACACGACCTTTACCACCATTCGGAACTCTTAGTGAGCTATCTCGAACATCTCGAGTCTTTTCTCCAAAAATGGCTCTCAATAATTTACCTTCTGGTGGTTGATCAGATTCCCCTTTAGGTGTGACTTTTCCAATTAAAATATCACCAGATTCTACCCATGAACCAATAACAATAATTCCGTTATCGTCAAGTTTTCGTAATGAATATTCACTAATATTAGGTAGTTCTCTTGTAATCTCTTCCGATCCTAATTTAGTTTGTCTCGCTTCAATCTCGTATTTCTCTATGTGAACGGATGTGTAAACATCATTATAAACTAGCCTTTCACTTATCAAAAAAGCATCTTCATAATTGTAACCTTCCCAAGGTACATAAGCGACTAAGATGTTTTGTCCTAACGCAAGCTCTCCTCCCTCTGTAGCGGCTCCATCTGCTATGACCTGACCTGGGTTAATGGATTCACCTAACCAAACACAGGGTCTTTGATTAATGCATGTGTCCTGGTTAGACCTTTGATACTTTTGTAAAAAATAAACTACTTCTTTTTGTTCTGGATCCTGTATACAAATTTTATCAGCTGATACATACGTAACTGTTCCGAGTCCTAAACTAACTATAACCATTCCCGAATCTCTTGCAGCTTGTGCCTCTAAACCAGTCCCTATTAGAGGACTCTCAGGATAAAGTAATGGGACAGCTTGTCTTTGCATATTCGATCCCATTAAAGCTCTATTCGCATCATCATGTTCTAAAAAAGGTATAAGAGAAGTTGCAATAGAAATTACTTGAATAGGAGATACAGCTCGATAATCGACTTGGTTCATGGAGCTATTTGTAAATTCTTGTTTATATCTCACAGGTATATTTTCGTCTTGCAAAAATCCCTCAGAGTTTATAAACGTATCCCCAGGTGCAATTCGCAGATCATCTTCTTGATCTGCTGTTAAATAAATAGGCTCTAAATTAAGAAGCACTTTTCCATTTTGTACTTTATAAAAAGGTGTTTCAATAAATCCATAAGAATTTATTCGAGCGTGAGTCGCTAGAACTCCAATCAACCCAGCATTTGGTCCCTCTGGGGTCTCTATGGGACATATGCGTCCATAATGACTTGGGTGTATGTCTCTAACAGCAAATCCAGCTCTATCTCGGCTTAATCCACCCGGGCCGAGTGCGCTTATTCTACGTTTATGAGTCAACTCTGCTAAAGGATTAGTCTGATCCATAAATTGAGACAGTTGACTTGAACCAAAAAATTCTCGAATAGATGCTATTATTGGCTTAGGGTTTACTAATGTATTCGGAGTCAAGGAGGAGCTTTCACAAATGGTCATCCTTTCTTTAATAATACGTTCTAAGCGATTTAAACCAATTCTAACCTGATTTTGGAGAAGTTCTCCAACAGATCTGACGCGTCTATTTCCAAGATGGTCAATATCATCAATTTCACCTATATCAAACTTTAAATTTATTAAATAATCAATTGCAGCAAGAGTATCTTGAGGAGTCAACACTCTAATGTTCTCTGGTACATTTAAATGAAGTTTCTTATTTAACTTATATCTTCCTACTTTTCCTAAATCGTACCTCTTAGGATCAAAAAATCTTGAATACAAAATCTGTTGACCTCCATTTACCGTAGATGGCTCACCAGGTCGTAATTTTGTATACATTTGAATCAAGGCTTCTTCAGTCGTGTAGTTTCCTTCAATACGAAATGTTTTTTTTAAATATTCAGGATGGCGTAATCCATTATAAATATCATTATCACTGAGACCCATAGCTTTAAGAAATACATGAGCTGGAATCTTACGAGTTTTGTCTACTCTCACCCATACCAGATCATTACGATCAGTCTCAAATTTAACCCATGCACCTCGGTTTGAGATTAAACTTCCACTATAGGTTCTCCTCCCTTGTTTATCTGTGTCAGATTTGTAGTAGATACCTGGACTTCTCACAATTTGATTCACAATCACTCGTTCTGCGCCATTTATAACAAAAGTACCTCTGTCTGTCATGAGAGGTAAATCACCTATAAAAACCTCTTGTTCTTTAATAACTCCAGTTTCTTTATTAATTAATCGCGCAGGTACATAGACTTGGACAGAATATGTCGAATCACGACGCTTACATTCTATAACGTTATATTTAGGGTATCGTAATTTATATTGTTCTCCAAGGAAATGTAGTTCCAAGTTTCCGGTGTAGTCCGTTATGGGTGAAAAGTTCTTTATTTCTTCAATAAGTCCCTCTTCTAGAAACCAACAGAAACTTGCACGTTGAATTTCTACCAAATCAGGTAAGACAAAAGTAGAAAATTTAGTGCTAATCATAAAAATTTTATCCCCCAAATAATAGATTTTTAAATGGTAAAAATTCAGTTACAAAAAACTCAATAAGTATACTTCCTTGTCTAGATAAATAAAATTTGAAAAAGAGCATCAAAAAGAGAAAACATAATTAAAATTATAAAGAGTCAGTGAATAATCACTGACATAAATTCCAAAAGTAAAGAGAAAATAGGAACCAACCTATATTTTCAATGAAACTTCACGGTTTTTAAATGCTTTTGCTAGGGAAGATTTTTTAGAATCTCCGTTATTAGAATGAAGCACACCTTTTTGAACCGCTTTATCGATTTTACTCACTGTTAGAGAAAGAAGAGTTTTAACTGAAGATAGATTTTCAGTAGTAGAACTGTCGATAGCGACACGTGTCTTTTTCATTAATGTCTTAACAGTTGATTTATACGCTTTGTTTCTTAATCTATTACGTTCTGCGATTTCTATCCGTTTATAAGATGATTTTGTATTAGCCACTAAATATCTCCTAAATTTTAGTATATAATATCTGAATCGTTTCTCTACTAAATTCAACACAGATACGGATTATAACATAGAACATCTTTAGCAAATTATAATTTTGCCTATTCAATAAAAATTTCATTAAAATGGCTTTTTTAAAAATTTTAAATTAACTGAATTAATTAAACCTAATAAAAGATAAAATCATACTAAGGAATCTTGATTTGTGAATTAATAATATGTTTCATAAAAAAATTCCAGTACAATAATTGTGTTTAACAAAACTCTATAATAAACAAAAAAAATATAGCATAGAAAAAAGATGGCAAAAAGCAAAGGTGCAAGAATAGTTATTACTTTAGAATGTAAGATACCTGAAGGAGTGTATCGTTACACAACAACAAAAAACCGACGTAATACTCCGAATAGATTAGAAATAAAAAAGTATTGTCCATTATCAAAAAAACACGAGACTTTTAAAGAAATAAAATAAATAAAAACCTCTTTTATGGCTATATATCGTCGAAAAGCTTCTCCTTTAAAAACAAGCGAACCAATTGATTACAAAAACGTTGAATTATTAGGGAAATTCCTTACAGAACAAGGAAAAATCTTACCAAGAAGAGTAACTGGACTAACTACAAAACAACAAACTCGACTAACAAAAGCAGTAAAGAAAGCGAGACTATTATCTTTACTTCCTTTTATTAATCGAGAAAATTAAAAACGCACACTCTAAAATCTTATTCTAAATTTTAGAGTGTATTTTTTTTCTTAGGTATCATTTCAAAGACCAGTATCGTATCGTTTGCTCTCCAATTATCAAATGCTTCGATGAAAATACCACATTCTAAACCTGATAAAACTTCCTCGACATTTTCTTTTAATCTTTTTAATGATGTTATAGAACCTTTATAGATGGTTTCATTATCTCTCGTAACTTGAACCACAGAGTTACTTCTTATTTTACCTTCCAAAATAGTAGATCCTGCTACAAAGCTTTTTGCTAATGGAAAAACCGTTTTAACTAAAGCTTTGCCTAACAGTTTTTCATCATACTGTGGTCCTACTATCTCATCAATTAAAATTTGAACATAATCAAATAAATCATAAACTACATCAAATTCTCGGACATTTATAGAAGAACTTTTAGCCAATTTCTTAGCTCCGCTGGCAGATGTCGTGTTAAATGCTAAAATGTTAGCATTACTAGTAGATGCGAATTCAATATCAGTTTCTGTAACTTCACCTGCGCACGAATACAATATACGAACTTGAACATCAAAACTGTCTAATTTAGTTAACACAGAATTAATAGCTTCAGCCGAACCTTGACTATCTGTTTTAATAATTAAATTGAGTTTTTTCTTAGTTTCTGAACCGGAGACATATAAACTATCTGCGAACGACTGGGAATTAAAAGCCTCAGACATACTATTAGTTCCAGATGCAATGAAAGACTTAGCTTCTTTTTCATCTTTGAACGATACAAGTTTCTCTCCTATGGAAGGAACTGTAGTTAACCCCCATATAACAACTGGTGATGAAGGACCAGCCTCTCTAATATTTTCAGATACACTATTCATCATTCCACGAATCTTCCCTAAATGATTTCCAAAAACTACATTATCTCCAGTTCGTAGAGTCCCATTTTGAATAAGAACAGATGCAACAGGCCCTTTCGTTCTATCTAAGTGTGATTCAAGAATCACTCCTTCTGCTGGAGCTGCTGAATCGGCTTTCAGATTTAAAACATCTGAAAGTAAAAGAATCATCTCAAGTAAATTATCGAGATTTGTCTCTTGAATAGCACTTATGGGTACCATCAGAGTATCACCTCCCCAATCCTCGGCGATTAAGTTAAACTGACTTAATTCTCTTTTAATCAATTCAATATCAGCGTTTTCTTTATCTATTTTATTTATCGCAACGATAATAGGAACATTATAGGACTTAGCACATTCTATAGCTTCAATCGTCTGAGGTTTAACTCCATCATCGGCAGCAACTACCAAAATAACTATATCTGTAATAGAGACTCCTCTAGATCTCATACCTGAAAAAGCTTCATGTCCAGGTGTATCAAGGAAAATTATTTTTTTAGTCTCATTATTAAGATCTATCTCGACTTGATATGCCCCTATTCTTTGTGTGATTCCTCCTGCTTCTTTTTGAGCTACCTGAGTTTTTCGAATTTTATCTAATAAAGTTGTCTTTCCATGATCTACGTGACCCATAATCGTAACTATAGGTGATCGCAGCTCTGAACCTCGAATATCACGATTAGCTTCACGTTTTATACTATCTTTAGAAATTGATGGGTCATCCCCACTTTCCACCAAAATACCAAACTCTTCAGCCAATTTTTGAGCAATAGAAGAATCAACAACTTGGTTTACAGTGACAGGAATACCTTTTAGAAAAAGAGATTTAATAATCTCTGTAGTAGACACTTTGAAAAGATCTGATAAACTCTGAACAGTAAGAGAACCTTTTAAAAAGACTTTTTCTGGTTTTACAACAATATCCACAACCACAGCCTTTTTCTGTATAGAGCTTGGAGATTTCTTCTTAGAAACAGGATTTAATTTTTGCTTTAAATTAGAAGAATTATTATTAATCTCACTGTTTATCGGCTTAGGTGGTCGAGCTAGTGGAAGTAGAGATACCGTGGATGTCATATCAGAACTTTCAAAAAGTTCATTTACAGATTCATACTCTTCATCAAAGTTTACCTTTGATCGTACTTTCTTTTTTATCTTAAGTTTTAGTTTTTCAACTTCTCTATCATCATCTTTATCGTTTTTCTTAACTTTTTTATCTACTTTTAAAATTGGTCTTATACTTAAATCAATTAAACTAGATTGGGCTCCTTCATCCAAAGATGATAAAAGTGGTGATCCTTTTAAAGGTATTATGGTCAAAGGGTTTATTAGAAGAAGCGTATCATCAATATCACTTTTATATGGAGTCAGAAAGCTCTTTACAATACGACGGTTTGGGTAACTAAAATCAAACATTAGGAAAGAACTTCCTCTTAATAGACGAAAACTATTCTGGAAGTTTATTAAAAATCGACAATTCGTTATAATCAAAGTTTTTCTCCTAAATAAATACTCTTCTAGCTATTCTTACAATAATTCTTTATTGTTCCAGAATATTAAACACAAACTTTTAAATTAGCTTGAATTTATTGTGTCAAGGTAAATTTATAAATTATGAAACGTTCTTTTTTCTTAATTATACAAAAGAATCTATTCAAGAATGCATAAAGTTCTCAGAAATCTAAATATCTTTCTCAAAAAAAAGTAAGATAATTTCATATGAAAAATAGCTAACTTCTAAATACAAAATGCCTAGATTTCAAAAAAATGATAATTTCATTGATAAAACATTTACAGTCCTTGCTGATCTCGTATTAAAAGTTCTACCTGCAAGTCGACAAGAGAAAGAAGCATTCTCATATTATAGAGATGGAATGTCGGCTCAATCAGAGGGTGAGTACGCTGAAGCTTTGGAAAATTATTACGAAGCTTTAAGATTAGAAGATGACCCATATGACCGAAGTTACATCTTATACAATATAGGACTAATATATGCGAGTAACGGAGAATATGTTAAAGCTCTAGAATACTACCACCAAGCTCTTGATCTAAACTCCAGACTTCCCCCAGCAATGAATAATATTGCAGTTATTTATCATTATCAAGGGGTTAAAGCTTCTGAAAGGAAAGATCTTGAGACCGCCCGCGCAATGTTTGATAAAGCTGCTGAATACTGGAAACAAGCAATACGATTAGCCCCAAATAATTATATTGAGGCTCAAAATTGGCTTAAAACAACTGGTCGAATGTCATCCGACAATTTATACTAACATCGAAAGTTTTTAAGTGATTCAAACAAAAAGATTCTAAAAAAAAACATCTCTATTCTTCATACCTAGCACTTTAAAAGTAAACTTTAAACGTTTACAAATACCGTAAATTTTATACGCTTAATTTTCACATATTGAGTATCATAAAATACAAAGTTACTACGAAACAATTATTTTACATTCTTATTCGGAGAAAGAAAAAGTAATATGGCTACAACTGCAACAAGTACTGGTTTTATAACTCAAATTATAGGTCCTGTAGTGGACGCTGAATTCCCTAACGGAAAACTTCCTAAAATTTATAATGCGATCATAATTGGAGAAGGAGAATCCGCTGTAACATGTGAGGTTCAACAACTGTTAGGAAACAATCGTGTTAGAGCTGTTTCTATGACATCTACAGATGGACTAAAAAGAGGTATGTCTGTTGCAGATACAGGGGGAGCGATAAGCGTTCCAGTTGGGAAACCAACTTTAGGACGTATTTTTAACGTCCTAGGACAAGCTGTAGATAACATGGGTGACCTTAAAGTTGATAAAACGCTACCTATCCATAGATCATCTCCTTCTTTCACTGAATTAGAAACAAAACCTTCTATTTTTGAAACAGGAATTAAAGTTGTAGATTTACTTGCTCCTTACAGACGTGGTGGTAAAATTGGACTATTCGGTGGTGCGGGTGTAGGGAAAACTGTTTTAATTATGGAACTTATCAACAACATTGCTAAAGCACATGGTGGTGTGTCTGTGTTTGGTGGTGTAGGTGAAAGAACTCGTGAAGGAAATGATCTTTACATGGAAATGAAAGAATCCAAAGTAATTAACGAGGAAAATTTAGGTGAATCTAAAGTTGCGCTTGTATATGGTCAGATGAATGAACCACCAGGAGCTCGTATGAGAGTTGGTCTGACTGCTTTGACTATGGCCGAATACTTTAGAGATGTTAATAAACAAGACGTTCTATTGTTCATTGACAACATCTTTAGATTCGTGCAAGCTGGTTCAGAAGTATCGGCCTTACTAGGTCGTATGCCTTCAGCTGTAGGTTACCAACCTACACTAGCGACTGAAATGGGAGCACTTCAAGAAAGAATTACATCCACAACTGAAGGTTCAATTACATCAATTCAAGCTGTATATGTTCCTGCCGATGACTTAACTGACCCTGCTCCAGCAACAACTTTCTCCCACTTAGACGCGACAACAGTACTTTCTAGAAACTTAGCGGCTAAAGGAATCTATCCTGCTGTAGATCCTCTAGACTCTACATCTACTATGCTACAACTAGATATCGTTGGAAAAGAGCATTATTCTACAGCTCAGTCTGTAAAACAAACTTTACAAAGATATAAAGAACTACAAGATATCATTGCAATTTTAGGTTTAGACGAATTATCTGAAGAAGATAGATTAACGGTTGCTCGTGCAAGAAAAATTGAACGTTTCTTATCTCAACCATTCTTCGTTGCTGAGGTATTTACAGGCTCCCCAGGTAAATATGTATCCCTAGCGGATAGCATAAAAGGATTCAATATGATCCTAAAAGGTGAACTTGATGAATTACCAGAGCAAGCATTTTACCTTGTAGGTAATATAGACGAAGCAATTAACAAAGCAAAAAGCTTGAAGGGGTAAATAAAAAATGTCTTTACATGTTAGCATAATAGCACCGGATCGTAATGTCTGGGACGCAAATGCAGAAGAAGTTATATTACCAAGTAGCACAGGTCAGCTTGGGATATTAAAAGGTCACGCACCCCTTTTAACTGCATTAGACATCGGGGTAATGCGAGTACGAATTGAAAAAGATTGGATTCCTATCGTTTTAATGGGTGGATTTGCTGAGGTTGAAAATGATGAATTGACAATCCTAGTTAATGGAGCTGAAGAAGGCTCTAAAATTAACGCAGATGAAGCTCAAAAAAATTTAGAAGAAATGACAGTTCGTTTTAACGAAGCACAAACAAGCAAAGAAAAAATAGAGGCAACTCAGAACTTACGTAAAGCGAGAGCTCGTGTTCAAGCTTCGACAATGTAAAAATAATAATACAGGTATATAAATCTTTATATACCTGTATTATTATGATTATTAATATTTCAAAAGTTGACAATGGACAATTAATGAACTTAAAAAAAGCAAAATTATTAATTCCTTATGCTTTAGATATCAAGCAAAATGATGCTGAAATGTCATTATCAGATCACCTTGAAGAATTACGTCAACGAGCATTTTGGTCTGTATCTACAATTGTGACAGCTATATTGGTATCAATTTTCAGCGTAAAAAGCATAGTAAAAGTACTTCAAGAGCCAGCTCTTGGAATTAAATTTCTCCAATTCGCTCCCGGAGAATATTTTTTTGCATCAATCAAAATAGCCGCATATACAGGCTTATTACTGAGTAGTCCTTTTTTTATATATCAAATCATTCTATTTGTATTACCGGGAATGACAAAAAGTGAACGTAAAACAATTATCCCAATAATATTGGGTGCCATTAGCCTTTTTATGTTAGGTTTATTTTTTGGATATTTCATATTAGTCCCTGCGGCCCTAAACTTCTTCATTAACTATGGATCAGAAGTGGTCGAACCATTCTGGTCTTTTGAACAGTATTTTGAATTTATTCTTATACTCTTGTTCAGCACAGGACTAGCATTCCAATTACCTGTAATACAAGTAATGCTTGGCTTATTTCGAATAATATCAGCAGAAACCATGATATCAGCGTGGAGATACGTAATACTTGGATCCACAATTGTAGGAGCTATATTAACACCCTCAGTAGACCCTTTGACTCAAATTTTGATGTCTTCTATAGTCATCGTTTTATACTTTTCAGGCGCAGGAGTCGTACTCCTTGTAGAAAAAAGTAGAAGAAATATTGAGTATAAGACCAACTTTTAAGTTATGATAATAAAATTAACAGTCTTATAAAAAACACAACTATATAGAAATGACAAAATTTTAAATCATTCTAATGGTAAGATAAGACTTAATGTAGATTATTATGTGACACTAAATCAAACTCAAATAAATAAGTGTTCATAAGTAATATACTACTAGTCTCAACAAATTACTTTTATCACTTATAAAATTAGTTGTTGACAAAAATTACGTATTTTAAGAAACAGTTTGGAGACTAATGAAAAATAATTACCTATCTAATCTAATCAAAAGTGTAAGACAAAACTCATTATTCACAGCTATTTTATTAACAATAGCTATACCTAGTATGTCGAACGCTTTTCCTATCTTCGCTCAACAAGCTTATGAAAACCCTAGAGAAGCTACAGGAAGAATAGTTTGTGCAAACTGTCATTTGGCACAAAAACCTGTTGAAATTGAAGTGCCTCAAGGTGTTTTACCAGACACAGTATTTGAAGCCGAAGTGAGCATTCCTTACGATTTATCTATTAAGCAAGTAACTGGAGATGGATCAAAAGGATCTTTAAACGTAGGAGCAGTTGTTATATTACCTGATGGTTTTATTTTAGCTCCAAAAGATAGACTTTCAGCAAAACTAAAAGAAGAAACTAAAGATGTAACAATTTCCACATATAGTGCCTCAAAACCAAACATATTGGTTGTAGGTCCAATTCCTGGTGACAAACATCAAAAAATTGTCTTCCCTATATTATCACCAAACCCGGCTGAGAATAAAAATGTTCACTTTATTAAATATCCAATTTATGTAGGTGCTAACAGAGGAAGAGGTCAAGTAAACCCAACTGGTACTAAGACTAACAACACATTGTATACATCACCAACAGAAGGACAAGTTACAAAAATAGAAAAACTAGGTCAAGGAGGTTATGACGTTACAATAAAATCAAAACGAAGTGACTCAATTGTTGTCTCTATTCCATCAGGACCTGATCTTTTAGTTAAAGAGGGTCAATCTATTACAGCTGATCAACCTCTAACAGTTGATCCTAATGTAGGTGGATTTGGTCAAACTGAAACTGAAATCGTACTTCAAAGTCCAGCTAGAGTAAAAGGAATGATTGCATTCTTCTTTACAATAATTCTGGCTCAAATTCTATTAGTTCTTAAGAAAAAACAATTTGAAAAAGTTCAATTGGCAGAAATGAACTTCTAAAAAAACATGTGTAAAAACAATTTTTACACATGTTTTTTATTTTAAATCTGTATTCGTAACTTTTATAACCTCATCAAAACATTTAGTGTCTAAGACAGCAATTTGGGCTAACATTTTTCTATTAATTGCGACCCTAGAGTTCTTCAGTCTTTTTATAAAAGAACTATAGGTCATATCTTTTTCTCTAACAAAAGCATTAATTCGTACAATCCATAGACTTCTGAACTCACGTTTCCTTCTTTTTCTACCAACATAGGCATAACGAAGAGCTTTCATAACTTGTTGATTGGCCATTCGAAAAAGTTTCGAGTGTGTACCTCTAAACCCTTTCGCTATTCTCAAAATTTTATTTCGCCGATTTCTAGCGACATTCCCTCTTTTTACTCTTACCATTTTATTTTTACTTACTTATTATAGATTTTAAAGATACGGAAGCATACTACGCAAAGCTATAGAATCCCCAAAAGAAACTACCATAAGACGAGAAAGATTCTTTTTTCTTTTAGATGATTTTTTTTCTAAAAGGTGACCTTTAAATGCTCGTCTTCTAATAAACTTTCCAGTTACTGTTTTACGGAATCTCTTCTTAGCAGAATGCCTAGTTTTTAATTTATACATAAACTAAATCGAAAATTTTATACTCATAAGGAATAATAAAGTAATTTTATTACCAATAGTAAAAGATGTAAATAAACGAAAGAGATTTTTTTACATCTTTTACAGAACTATAAATTAATACTTAACTTGTGACACGGGAAAAATTGAAGAGAAAAAATTCACAAATAATTGTAATAGAACCCGCATAAAATTAGTATCTAGTTCTTGGAACATTTTCATGTTCATAGTAAACGATAAATTTGCTTCTGCGACAACTTGATCCGCTAACTGTAAATCTAATGCCAAAGAATCCAAGGCTTTTTTGTAATTTTGTTTAAATTGCTGTTCATCATCAACTTCATCAAATTCATAAAATGATAATCCTTTGCCATCTGATAAATTCATAGCTCTTTGAGCAATCTTCTTTAAGATCTGCCCACCTGATAAGTCACCCAAATATCTTGTATAAGCATGTGCAACCAACAGCTCTGGTTTATCCTGACTTATCGTATTGATACGATCTACATAAAGTTGAGTCGCATTAGAAATAGAGATGGAAGTTTTCCAATTCTCTCCGTAAAAATATTCTAAATCTTTTTCTAGACTTACGCGACGGTTTAACTCTCTAAAATAAATAGGTGAAATAAAAGGATTATCTTTATTTTTTTCCATTGCTTCTTCCATCGCAGAATATACAAAATAAAGATTAGAAACTAACTTCCGATAGGAACTTTTATCAACTACTCCACCCAAAAAAGACTTCACAAAACTTACGTTTTCTGCCATACTATGGGATTTACTTGTCCCCTCGCGTAACTGGGTTGCTAAATTACCTGTCATGTATACTTTTTGTGTAATAATTTTATCTATAGGATAATATTTAAAAACGACTTTTGTTACAAAATGAAATGAATATTGATATTGTAATTAAAAATTCAAACATAAGTGTAATAATCTTAAAAGACTTCTGAGAATTAGAAACTTTGAAAAAAAAATTAAAAACTTGACTAAAATCACAAGAGCTTACCTCAATAAAACAAGTTTTCTATAGTATAATGTTACATTAGTCATATGGGTTCTTTCCCAACAGATAATACACACGCGATATCAACAAAACTCACTTATGGATATAATAAGCTTAGGATGGTCTTCTTTAATGGTAATGTTCACGTTCTCGTTAGCTCTTGTTGTCTGGGGCCGGAACGGTTTCTAAAAAACTATAAAATTACAAAAACACGATTTTTAAGGAGAACACATGGGAAACGAAATGATATCAGCAGCATCTGTTAGCTTTGCAATTACTTTAATAGGTCTAGCTCTAGGTTTTGCTTTACTAAAACTACAAGGCGAATAAAAAAGTGAAGGAATTTTCAAATTCCTTCAAGCAATTTACTATAATCTTTAAAATAATATGCTTCATAACTTTTGGATTACATCCGCTATATTGCTAATTTTTTTCATCATTTTACATAACCCTAAATCACAAGGATTAGGAAGTCAAAATCAAATGTTTGGAATGACGAGAACAGCTGAAGAAAATATAAACAAAATTACATGGATTTTGACATTTATATTTTTTGTACTTGCCATTTACATATCTTCATCCAATAAAATAACTTAATAGTTATGACTGAGATCCAAATATGTCCTGTACCGTACAATCAACGTCCCTCAAATGAATATTTAAGTTTAAAAAGCTCTTTTAACTTTAGTTGGATTTTTCAAGACTCGAAAAAATTTCTTGAATCACTTGTAAAACCAGTTCTATTTACCTACCTCCTGTCCTACATCATCGTCTTAAATATTCACAGTAGAGATAATCAGATAACTCCTAAGTTAATTGCAGAACTTTTTATATCGACATCATTTTTTCTAATGATTTATATGATACAAAGTTATTTAGCGTGTAAATATATATATGACCGCCTAATGTTATCTGTCATTACTTATGAGGAATCAGGTTGGTACGATGGTCAAACCTGGATCAAATCTAAAGAAATGCTAGTTCAGGATAGACTAATAGGAACATATGAACTTCTACCAAAGATTGAAAAACTAAAGAGTATTGTAATATCTTTGTTTATTCTTTCAGGAATAAATTCATTTATTTATATACTTAGTTAAAAACTTAACTGTAAAAAAAAATTCATGCTATAATAAAATGCACTATACGCGGGGTAGAGCAGTCTGGTAGCTCGTCGGGCTCATAACCCGAAGGCCAATGGTTCAAATCCATTCTCCGCTATAAGTTTTATTCAAACAGTAGTCGAAAAGCTCAAAAAAGTGTTATAATATAAGTACATATATAAAAAATTTATTATGAGTGAAACATTAAATTTACAAATCCCGTCTCCAACATTCGAAGGTAGCACTGGTGGTTGGCTTCGAGCAGCAGAGACCGAAGAAAAATATGCGATAACTTGGACAAGTCCAAAAGAGCAAGTATTTGAGATGCCAACTGGTGGTGCAGCTATCATGAGAAAAGGTGAAAACCTATTATATCTAGCACGCAAAGAACAGTGTTTGGCATTAGGAACTCAAATAAAAATATCTTTTAAGATTACGGATTACAAGATTTACAGAATCTTCCCAAGTGGAGAAGTACAGTATTTACATCCGAAAGATGGGGTATTCCCAGAAAAAGTTAACGCAGGACGAGTTGGAGTTGGAAACGTTTCCCATTCCATAGGAAAAAATCTAAATCCTGCTCAAGTTAAATTTACAAATAAAAGCATCAATTAATATTGTTTCCAATGCACTATAAATGCTATAATTTATAGTGTTAACTTTGGAGAGGTGGCAGAGTTGGTCGAATGCGTCTGATTTGAAATCAGAAGAGACTTTGCGGTTTCCGTGGGTTCGAATCCCACTCTCTCCTGTAAATATATGAAGTAAATAGCCTCGTAAGAAAAAAATCATATTAATAATAGTGAAGAACGTATAAAAGCGGGTGACGCGATTCGAACGCGCGACATCAACCTTGGCAAGGTTGCGCTCTACCACTGAGCTACACCCGCACTAAACCTTGTTTGGTCTATTGCAATATATACATTATTATCTAGATGAGTCTAGTTTGTCAATTAAGATTTGACAGAATTGCTAATAATTTAGATTAGATTGTATAAATTTTCTATGTAAATCTAATCTAATCTAAATTATTACAGACTTTTTTTAAATAATGAATGAGTTAAATGCTGCAGTTACGATAACTAATCCAAACCACAACCCTGCCCCTGTATATACTAGACCTTTAGATTTTTCCCATTCTCCAGGAGAAACCAAGACTACAGGAACACCTACAACAAGAGCAAAAGACAACAGTATAAGAACACTAACAAGCAGTTGTAAAATAGCTACCATATCCTTTTTCCTCAGAAATAAAATTCACATTTCAAATAAATCTTTATTCTTTAAATTAACTTGTACCTATACAAGAATCTATAAAAAAAGATTGTTCTCATACATGTTATACTATCATTTTCTATTTGTGACGATTATTTCATAAATAAAATAGAACTTAAAAAAAGGAAACGGCTACGTAAATTTTAAAAATTATTCTATGTACTTAATTACCCTTAAATTAAGGTATATTGTACACTATATAATAGATGAATCAAAGATTGAAATGTATCGTGCAATCTTTTATTCAGCCTTTACAAACTATAACAAGTAAAGAGGTCACACAATATGACAGAAATCTTATTTTTAGCTAAATTACCAGAAGCTTACGCTATCTTCAAACCCATTATAGATGTAGCACCTGTAATCCCAGTATTTTTTCTTCTGCTAGCTTTTGTTTGGCAAGCAGCAGTAGGCTTTAGATAAATAGAGAAGTTAGAACACTCCTAAAAATAAAGCAGACTTTTTTCACTTCTTTGAATAAAATGTTATTAAGCAAAAAATTATAGATTATATTTTTATTGTAAAGATAACAAAATTATAGTTCGCTTATCCATAAATAGACTTATTATAAAAATACTAGAATGATAGAACCCCTACTGTTTGGAATAGTACTTGGACTTATCCCTGTAACTTTAGCAGGCTTATTTGTAGCTGCATATCTTCAATATAGACGAGGCAACCAATTCGGTCTATAATAATCGAATTTAATAATAAAACAAAAAAGTAGCATTCTATAACTAGAATGCTACTTTTTTGTTTTACCAACTTGATTTAAATACACCCGGTAAAAGACAATTATGAGCCATCTCTCTAAGAACATGGCGAGATACTCCAAAATATCTGTAATATCCCCTACTACGACCAGTCATCCAACATCTATTTCTGAGTCTTGATGGGAATGAATTTCGAGGTAGTGCCTGAAACTTACCGTACAATTCAAGCTTTTCCTGAAACGACGATGCGTTTTTTATAGAGTTTTTAATATCTATTCTTTTTTTACTGTATTTAATTACTAAGTTCTGGCGCTTTTTCTCGCGCTCGATCATGTTCTTTTTTGCCATATTTTTTACACTAATTATTATTCAGTTACATACAAGAATAGCAGATATTCTTTTAATTTAATCTAAGATTAGGAATTATTTGTAACTGATAAATATTCAGATTAGTAATAACTACATTTGTAGTTATTACTAATAAAGAAATACTTAAGACAATATTATCCAAACTTACCAGTTGTAGATGCTATCACAAATGCCGCATAAGTAAAAATGTACCCAACAGTAAAGTGAATTAAACCTACAAGCCTAGCTTGAACGATTGATAAAGCAACTGGTTTATCTTTCCATCTAACAAGGTTAGCTAGAGGAGTTCTCTCGTGAGCCCATACAAGAGTCTCGATAAGCTCTTGCCAATAACCTCTCCAAGATATTAAGAACATGAATCCTGTTGCCCATATTAAGTGACCAAATAAGAACATCCATGACCACACAGATAAACTATTCATTCCATATGGATTGTAACCATTGATCAGTGGAGATGAGTTTAACCATAGATAATCACGTAACCAACCCATAATATAAGTAGAGGACTCATTAAATTGACCAGGGTTTCCTTGCCAAATTGTCACATGTTTCCAATGCCAATAGAAAGTTACCCAACCAATAGTGTTTAACATCCAGAACATAGATAGATAAAATGCATCCCAAGCAGAGATATCACAAGTACCTCCTCTACCAGGACCATCACATGGGAAACTGTACCCAAAGTCTTTCTTATCTGGCATCAACTTTGAACCTCTAGCATCTAATGCTCCTTTTACCAGAATTAACGCAGTAGTATGTAGAGCTAAAGCGATAGCATGGTGAACTAGGAAATCACCTGGTCCAATAGGTAGGAATAATGAGTTTTTACTATCATTAATAGCGCTTAACCAACCTGGCAACCAGATATTATTGCTAGCATTGGCTGCTAAGCTTCCAGATGAAGATAAAAGTACATCGAACCCATATAAAGCTTTTCCTGAGGAAGCTTGTATCCACTGTGCAAAAACAGGTTCAACTAAGATTTGTTTCTCAGGTTGGCCAAAAGCTACAACCACATCATTATGAACGTATAAACCTAATGTGTGGAAACCTAAGAATAAAGAAACCCAGCTTAAATGAGAAATGATAGCTTCTTTATGATCTAGAATTCGAGCTAAAACGTTGTTTTTGTTTTGTTCAGGGTCGTAATCACGAACGAAGAAAATTGCTCCATGGGCAAAAGCACCCACCATTAAGAAACCAGCTATATATTGGTGATGTGTGTAAAGTGCTGCTTGAGTCACATAATCTTTTGCAATAAATGCATAAGAAGGTAAGGCATACATATGCTGTGCAACTAAGGATGTTATTACACCTAAAGATGCTAATGCTAAACCTAATTGGAAGTGAAGAGAATTTGTCAAAGTCTCGAATAAGCCTTTATGTCCAGCACCTAATCGACCTCCAGGTGGTCTGTGTGCGTCTAAAATCTCTTTCAAGCTATGACCGATACCCCAATTCGTACGGTACATATGTCCTGCAAATATGAAGACAACACCGATCGCTAAATGGTGGTGCGCTATATCAGATAACCAAAGCGCCTGAGTTTGAGGATGGAAACCACCTACAAACGTTAAAATTGCACTTCCTGCACCATCACTTGTACCAAAAATGTGATTAGTCGTATCAGGGGAAGAGGCATACGCGCTCCAATTACCTGTAAAGAAAGGTGTTAATCCTGCAGGGTGTGGTAAAACTTTTGTGAAATTATCCCAACCTACATGTTGTCCTCTAGATTCTGGTATAGCAATATGTACAAGGTGACCCGACCATGCTACAGAGCTAAAACCGAATAAACCAGATAGGTGGTGATTCAATCTAGACTCATTGTTTTTAAACCAAGATAATCCAGGTCTAAATTTAGGTTGTAGATGAAGCCAACCTGCAAATAGAAGAACAGCAGATAAGAATAATAAGAATAATGAACCTGCGTACAGATCATTATTATTTCTCATACCAACTGTATACCACCAATGATAAACTCCAGAAGTAGAAATATTTACAGGATAAGAAACTCCACCCTTAGTAAAAGCTTTAACAGCTGGTTGTCCAAAATGAGGATCCCAAATCGCATGAGCGATTGGCTTAACCTTCAATGGGTTTAGTACCCACTGTTCAAAATTACCTTGCCACGCAACGTGGAAAAGGTTCCCAGATGTCCATAAAAATATTACCGCCAAATGCCCGAAATGGGATGCGAAAATCTTTTGATAAAGATTCTCTTCTGTCATTCCGTCATGACTTTCAAAATCGTGAGCTGTCGCTAACCCATACCAAATCCTTCTAGTAGCAGGATCTTGAGCCAGGGCCTGACTAAATTTAGGAAACTTTGTTACCATAATTCTCCCTTAAATACTAATTGCTATTATCCTACAGAAATAATTCGAGCTAGGAAAAATGCCCAAGTTGTACCGATACCTCCTAAAAGATAATGTGCAAGACCTACGGCACGACCTTGTGTGATACTCAATGCTCTAGGCTGAATCGCTGGAGCTAAATGTAGCTTATTATGAGCCCAAACAACTGACTCAATAAGCTCTTGCCAGTATCCACGACCACTGAATAAGAACATTAAACTGAAAGCCCATATAAAGTGTGCACCCAAGAAAATCAATCCATATGCAGATAATGCAGATCCATAAGATTGGATAACTTGAGACGCTTGAGCCCAAAGGAAATCTCTCAACCATCCATTTATTGTTATGGCACTTTGTGCAAAGTTTCCTCCAGTAATGTGAGTTACATCTCCATTAGGTCCAACAGTACCCCAAACATCAGATTGCATTTTCCAGCTGAAATGGAAAATTACAACAGATATACAGTTGTACATCCAGAAAAGACCTAAGAATACAGAGTCCCACGCGGAACTTTGACAAGTACCACCACGTCCTGGTCCATCACAAGGGAATCTAAAACCTAAGTTTGCTTTATCAGGTATCAAACGAGAGTTTCTAGAGAAAAGTACACCTTTAAGAAGAATAAGAACAGTTACATGAATAGTAAACGCATGGATATGGTGTACCATGAAATCCGCAGTTCCTAGACTAATAGGCATCATAGCTACTTTATTTCCTACGGCAACAATGTCGCCTCCAAAAGCATAACTAGCTGTGGATAGTGCATTAGGAGTCGTGTTTCCTGGAGCTAATGTGTGTATGTTTTGAACCCATTGAGCGAAAACAGGTTTTAATTGAATTGCTGTATCAGAGAACATATCTTGAGTTCTTCCAAGAGCTCTCATAGTATCGTTATGAATATATAATCCAAAGCTATGGAAGCCTAAGAATATGCATATCCAATTTAAGTGAGAAATGATCGCATCTCGGTGTCGGATAACTCTATCAAGCAAATTGTTATAGTTTTGTGCTGGATTGTAATCTCTTACCATAAATATACCCGCATGAGCAGCTGCACCCGTTACACAAAATCCTCCAATCCACATATGATGTGTGAAAATAGATAATTGAGTAGGATAGTCTGTTGCAATATATGGATATGGAGGCATAGCATACATGTGATGTGCCACAATTATGCTAACAGATCCCATCATAGCAAGGTTTATTGCTAGTTGAGCATGCCATGAGCTTATTAGGATCTCATACAATCCTTTATGACCTTCACCAGTAAATGGACCTTTATGTGCTTCTAGAAGCTCTTTCATACTATGTCCAATACCCCAATTTGTTCTGTACATGTGACCAGCCACAATAAATAGGACAGCTAAAGCTAAATGGTGATGAGCTGTATCACTTAACCATAAACCGCCTGTAACAGGGTTTAAACCACCTTTAAATGTTAGGAAATCAGAATATTCACCCCAATTTAAAGTAAAAAATGGAACTAGACCTTTAGCAAAGCTAGGGTAAAGTTGTGCGATCAAATCTCTATTTACTACAAATTCATGAGGTAGTGGAATCTCTTGCGGTGCTACACCAGCATCAAGAAGTTTGTTAATAGGAAGTGAAACGTGAATCTGGTGTCCTGCCCACGATAAACATCCCAAACCTAGTAAACCAGATAAGTGATGATTTAACATAGACTCTGCATTTTGGAACCATTCTAACTTAGGTGCAGCTTTATGGTAATGGAACCATCCAGCAAAAATCATTAAACCAGACATAATAAGTCCAGCTAATGCAGACCAATATAACTCCACTTCGTTTGTAATTCCAGAAGCTCTCCATATTTGGAAGAAACCAGAAGTAACTTGAACACCTTGGAAACCACCACCAACATCGCCATTCAATATTTCTTGACCAACGATAGGCCATACAACTTGAGCGCTTGGCTTAACTGCTGTAGGATTGCTTAACCATGCAGAATAGTTAGAAAATCTAGCTCCGTGGAAGTACATCCCACTAAGCCATAAAAAGATAACAGATAACTGTCCGAAATGAGCACTAAAGATCTTACGTGATATATCCTCTAATGAACTAGTATGACTATCAAAATCATGCGCATCAGCATGTAAGTTCCAAATCCAAGTAGTAGTTTTTGGTCCTTTGGCCAATGTTCGAGAGAAATGACCGGGTTGAGACCATTTTTCAAATGATGTAGGAACCGGATTTCTATCTACTGCGATCGAAACTTTTTTTGCCTCTTGCTCTGTTGAGCTAATTGTCATTGAAGTTCTCCTCTTCTGAGACAAGAAACTAAAAACTCTTACTTAAATGTTAATACTTAATATTTATTTGAATAAAGTTATAAGCTAAGTAAGTTTTTATTATTATTATTTCTATAATAACATTATTAAAGAATCTTTCGAACTATTCCATACAACGTAATTTAAACATTCTTAACACAATTAAATATGAGCGAACTACATTGTAATAGTATTTGTACAAATTGAATAATTATTATTTATTTCCTATACTTTTTCTAAATAGATAGTTACAGATAAAATACAAACTTATGACTGAACAAGAAATATTTACTAAAGTACAAAGTATTATTGCAGAACAATTAGGTGTAGAGAAAAGTCAAGTAACAAAAGAAGCAAATTTTGCTAATGATCTAGGAGCTGACTCTCTAGATACAGTAGAATTGGTAATGGCTATGGAAGAAGCATTCAACATAGAAATACCTGATGAGACTGCTGAACAAATTTCTAACATGCAACAAGCAGTAGATTTTATCAGACAAAAAGTGGCTGCATAAATATTCAACACCTACTTTCTAATAAAAAGTAGGTAACTAAAAAAATAATTTAAAGGCAATAAAATCTGAACTCATAAAAGTTAAATATTAAAAGATCTTTTCAATTTAAAAGAATTCATATACTTTTTTTTTATTCCCAAAATTACATAAGAAATAAATACAAAAAATCACATTAACCTTATTAAACAATAATGTAATAATGCTATATTGTATTATCTTGAAAATTAAATCTAATGGAGATCGAATATGAAACTTGCCTACTGGATGTACTCAGGGCCTGCTCATATAGGAACACTACGTGTAGCAAGTTCGTTTAAAAATGTATTATCAGTTATGCATGCACCTCTAGGAGATGATTACTTTAATGTTATGAAATCTATGCTAGAGCGTGAACGTGATTTCACACCGGTTACAACAAGTATTGTAGATCGACATGTTCTTTCTAAAGGATCGCAAGAGAAAGTTATTTCTAATATAGTCAGAAAAGATGCAGAGGAACAACCTGACTTAATAATTATAACACCAACCTGTACATCAAGTATTCTTCAAGAAGACCTTCAAAACTTTGCAACAAAAGCGTCTCTTGAATCTAAAGCTGATATTCTTTTAGCAGATGTAAATCACTATAGAGTCAATGAACTTCAAGCTGCGGATCGTACTCTAGAACAAATTGTGGATTTCTATATTACCAAAGCAAAAAAATATAATTTGCTAAAAGAAGAAAGAACCAAATATCCATCAGTTAACATTATTGGGACATGCTCACTTGGGTTTCATAATCAACATGATCTCTCTGAACTAATAAAACTCCTTAAAGAATTAAACCTGGATATTAACGTATGTATACCCAATGAATCCAGCGTAAATGACATAAAATACCTACCGCAAGCATGGATAAACATTGTTCCTTATCGAGAAATTGGTATAAAAACAGCAGAATACTTGAATAGAGAATTTGCCACACCATATATTACAATTTCTCCAATTGGAATCATGGAAACTGCAAATTTCATAAGAAAAATCCAATACACTCTTAAACTACAAAATTACAATTTAGAAGTTGAACCTTATATATACTCGCAAACAAAGTTCATTTCAAGTTCTTCATGGTTTTCAAAATCAATAGACTGTCAAAATTTAACAGGAAAGAGAGCAATCGTATTTGGTGATGCAACTCATGCAGCAGCTATTACAAAAATTTTAACAAGAGAAATGGGAATTCAAGTATCTTGGGCTGGAACATACTGTAAACACGATGAGTCTTGGTTCCGAAATCAAGTAGATGGACTATGTGATAATGTGATCATAACGGAAGATCACCAGCTTGTAAAAGACTTAATAATAAAAAGTAATCCTTCTGCCATTTTTGGTACACAAATGGAGAAACATATAGGAAAACGACTTGGGATTCCATGCGGTATAATATCAGCTCCCTGCCATATACAAGATTTTCCTCTTAGTTATAAACCTTTTATAGGTTATGAAGGAGCTAACCAGATTGCAGATCTGATATACCACTCATTTACACTAGGAATGGAGGAGCATTTGCTGGAACTCTTTGGGGGCCACGATATCCCTAAAAAGAACCTAGATCAATATAATACTAAAAATGATTTATGGTCTAGTGAGGCTCATGATGAGTTAAATCAAATTCCTGGTTTTGTCCGAGAAAAAGTAAAAAAAAATACTGAAGTCTTTGCAAAAAAACATAAGATAACAAAAATAACACCTCAGGTGATGTATAAGGCTAAGGAATCATTAAGCTCATAGAATAATATTATCTTTTTTGTTTGATAATAAAATCACTATGTTTATTAGAGAAAGAAATCATTTCTAAACAAATCTAAATAAAAAATTATGTACTAAAACTTAGAAGTTTTAGTACATAATTTTCAGTTTCTTAAGTAATAACTTTTCTTAGGTAGAAAAAGTATTTAAATTTGCATTTTTATTAGACTACCTTATTTAGTTTCTGAAAAATCGGCATCAATTACAGAATCATTTGTTGATTTTGACTCTTGTGATGTATTATTTTGTGAATAAACTTTTTTTCCAGCTGCCATTAATCCATCCTGTAAGCTTTTACTCAAAGATTTAATCTTTTCATAATCATCATCTTTTATAGCTGACCTAAGTTCAGTTATCATGGTTGTAAGACTATCTTTATCCGTAGAATCAATTTTTTCTTTCAATTCTTCTATCTGTCTTTCAGACTGGTAGCATAAAGAGTCAGCCTGGTTTTTTAAATCAATTTTTTCTCTTTTTTCTTTATCAGTAGCAGCACTTTGTTCTGACTCACGAACCATCCTTTCAACCTCATCACTAGGTAAAGTGGAAGCTCCGGTTATCGTAATAGACTGTTCTTTACCACTTCCCTTATCTTTAGCCGTTACCGATAAGATTCCGTTGGCATCGATATCAAAAGTTACCTCAATTTGAGGTATCCCTCTAGGTGCAGGTAAAATCCCATCTAACCTAAATGTTCCTAGGCTCTTATTATCTCGAGCAAATTCTCTTTCGCCTTGAAGAACATGAATCTCTACATTGGGTTGATTATCTACCGCTGTAGAAAAAACTTCCGATTTTTTAGTCGGTATAGTCGTATTTCTAGCAATAATACGAGTTGTAACCCCACCTAACGTTTCAACACCTAGTGATAAAGGAGTTACATCCAATAATAAAATATCTTTTACCTCACCAGCTAAAACTCCAGCCTGTACAGCTGCTCCTACAGCAACTACCTCGTCTGGATTTACGGTTTGATTAGGATCTTTACCTAAAATTTTCTTAACTAACTCTTTAACTGCTGGAATTCTCGTTGAACCACCAACTAAAACAACTTCATCTATTTTGCTAGGATCTAATTTTGCGTCTTTTAGAGCACTATCTACTGGAGTTTTAGCTCTATTTATTAATGTTGAACACAGCTCTTCAAACTTAGCTCTAGTCAAAAGTCTCTCTAGATGTTTAGGACCAGTATCTGTAGCTGTGATAAATGGTAAATTAATTTCAGTTTGAGTTAAGCTAGACAGATCAACTTTGGCTTTTTCAGAAGCTTCGGTCAATCTCTGTAACGCTTGACGATCATTTTTTAAGTCGATTCCACTTTCAACTTTGAATTCAGATAAAAGCCACTTTACAATCTTGTCATCGAAATCATCACCACCCAAGTGAGTATCACCGGCTGTAGATAAAACTTCAAAAACTCCATCCCCAACTTCTAAAACAGAAACGTCAAATGTTCCTCCTCCCAGATCAAATACTAGAATTGTTTCATTATTTTTCTTGTCCAACCCATATGCAAGTGAAGCAGCAGTAGGTTCATTGATAATTCTAAGAACTTCTAAGCCAGCAATTTTACCTGAATCCTTTGTTGCTTGTCTCTGAGAGTCATTAAAATAAGCAGGTACTGTGATAACAGCTTGCTTGACTTGTTCACCCAAATATTTGCTTGCATCATCGACAAGCTTTCTTAAAACCTCTGCGGACATCTCTTCAGCGGCAAAATCTTTTTTAAGAGCTGGACACTCTAATTTAATATTTCCTTGCGAATCTGACTTCACTATATAGGAAACCTGTTTCAATTCTTCTGACACTTCTTCAGACTTTCTACCGATAAATCTTTTTACAGAATAAAATGTATTATCTGGATTAATCACAGCTTGTCTTTTTGCGATCTGACCTACTAGTCTATCTCCATTTTTTGTATACGCTATAACAGAAGGAGTAGTTCTAAATCCCTCCGCGTTGGGGATTACTGTTGGCTTCCCACCCTCCATAACTGCCACTACAGAATTGGTTGTTCCTAAATCTATTCCTACAACTTTTCCCATAAGATTTGAATAAAGCTAAATAAAAAATTTTTAAAATTTATATATTTCTAATATCTCATCTCTAATCGATTCCCACAAGTAGGGTTTACCGCCCCACCGAAGAAGACAAAAAATAGACCTAAGTTTAAAATATATTGAAAGAGTTTTAAGTGAATACTAGTATGATATTTTAGTGTATTAAATATAAAAAATAACTATAATCGCCACTTGTAGAAAACTTTTTACTAATAAATTTTTATGAAAATAGGTATTCTAGGTACAAAACTAGGAATGACACAAATATTTGATGATTCTGGTCTAGCCATCCCCGTTACAATCATTAAAGCAGGACCGTGTGTAGTAACGCAAATAAAAACTTTAACTAGTGATGGATATAATGCTATCCAAGTTGGATATTCTGAAACTAGATCTAATCTACTTAACAAACCCAAACTAGGTCATCTAAAAAAAGTAGAGCTACCACTAAAATATCTAAAAGAATATAGAACAGATTCTAATCCTACCGAAACAATAGGTGCAAAAATTAGTGTTGATTCTTTCAGTGTAGGAGATAAGATTGCAGTTACGGGCAAAACAATAGGAAAAGGATTTGCAGGTACAGTTAGAAGGCATAATTTTACGAGAGGTCCTATGACACATGGATCGAAAAATCATAGAGAACCTGGTTCCATAGGTATGGGTACTACTCCAGGAAGAGTATATCCTGGAAAACGAATGGCCGGTAGACTTGGAGGCAAAAACGCAACTATAAAAAATCTTCAAATTTTACTAGTTAATCCCGAAAATAACTTACTAGTTGTTAAAGGTGCAGTCCCTGGCAAGATGGGCAATATCATAAGTATAAAAAAACTATCCTAATTACAATTTTATATTAATTATTCACAATGACATTACTAAAAGAACTTCAATATAACGTTTTAGATAAGGAAGGCAATGTCTTACCTAATAAATCCATAGCTATCTCTGTGAAAGTTGATACTGTGACATCAAAATACTTAATCCACAAATCTCTTGTCATTCAAGATTTAAATAGAAGACAAGGCACAGCTTCCTCTAAAACACGAAGCGAAGTCAAAGGTGGGGGTAAAAAACCTTGGAAGCAAAAAGGTACAGGTCGAGCTCGCTCGGGTTCAAGTAACTCACCTTTATGGAAAGGTGGGGGAGTTACTTTCGGCCCAAAACCAAGAACTTATAATAAGAAAATCAACTCAAAAGAAAAACAATTAGCTTTACGAACAACTTTATACAACAGTACACATAAGACAAAAGTTTTAGATAATAGCTTTGAAAATCTAGAAACTATGTCAACAAAAGACGTTTCTAAAATTATAAATAAAATAACTTCATTAGATCGAGAAAAAAGAATACTTGTCGTAGCATCTAACCCAAATAACAATTTAAAATTAGCAATTAGAAACTTACCCAATGTTCAACTCTCATATTCAAATAGTGTAAACTTACGTGATTTATTGCTATCAAAAGAAATTTTAATCACAGAAAGCGCGTTAAGACACTTTTCGCTACAAACACAGTAATATCAAAAAAATATGAACTTACAACAGTTAATTGATTATATTAAATATCCTATCATAACAGACAAAGCTACGAAGTTACTGGAATCAAATCAATATAGTTTCGCAGTCAATCCTCAAGCAACTAAACCGGATATAAAGATAGCTATTGAATACTTATTTGCTGTCAAAGTAAAATCCATTAATACATCTAATCTTCCTGTTAAACAAAGAAGAATTGGAAAGTTTTTAGGTAACAAACCTCATTATAAGAAAGCTATAGTCACTCTGCATAATGGAAATTCTATAAACCTGTTCTCAGAAAACTAAACTACAAATTATATAATTGACTACAAACTATTATGCCAATACGAATATATAGACCATATACAGCCGGTACGCGTAACAGATCTGTTTCTGATTTCTCCGAAATAACGTGCTCAGATCCTGAGAAATCGTTGCTAAGAAAAAAAACTTCCACTTCTGGTAGAAATAATCGTGGGGTTATAACTACAAGACATAAAGGAGGAGGACATAAACAACGATACAGAGTAATTGATTTTAAGAGAGATAAACAAAATATCAATGCTGTCGTAGCTACAATTGAATATGATCCTAATCGAAATTCTCGTATTGCTCTATTGCATTACAGAGATGGAGAAAAAAGATACATTCTACATCCTAAATCCTTGTCAATAGGTTCTTTGGTATGCTCAGGCGAAAGCTCTCCATTAGAAGTAGGGAACTCTTTACCTTTAAAATCTATACCTTTAGGTACCGATGTTCATAATGTTGAGTTAATACCTGGTCGTGGGGGCCAAATAGTGCGTTCTGCGGGAGCCTCAGCTCAAATAGTAGCAAAAGATGGAAGTTTTGTTACATTAAAACTCCCTTCAGGTGAGGTAAGAATGATTCGAAAAGAATGTTATGCAACTATAGGACAAGTTGGAAATCTAGATCATAGTAATATTACATCTGGAAAAGCGGGTCGAAGTCGCTGGTTAGGGATTAGACCAACTGTACGTGGTGTGGTTATGAACCCATGCGATCACCCTCATGGGGGTGGTGAAGGACGATCTCCAATTGGTAGAGCTCGTCCTGTAACACCATGGGGTAAACCAGCACTTGGCGTTAAAACACGATCAAAAACAAAATACAGTGATTTCTACATAATTCGAGGAAGAAAATAAAACAACTAAACGCTATAAAAAATAAACAATATTTATAAAATTAAATCATGAGTCGTTCACTATCTAAAGGTCCTTTTATTAGTGCATCTTTATCAAAAAAAATAGAATTATTAAATAGCACAGGAAAGAAAGACATAATAAAAACATGGTCTCGTTCCTCTACAATTTTACCTTCAATGGTAGGTCACACAATCGCTGTTTATAATGGGAAACAACATGTTCCCGTATATGTAAACGACCAAATGGTAGGTCACAAACTTGGAGAATTCTCTCCAACACGTAACTTTAGATCTCATGTGAAAAGTGATAAAAAAGCAAAAAAATAATTATATAGAAGAGGCTCTAAAATGTCAAAAGCAATCGCCAAATATATTAGAATGGCTCCAAACAAAATTCGACGCGTTTTAAATCAGATAAGAGGAAAGTCTTATAAAGAAGCTGTTATGATTCTTGAATTTATGCCATACTCTGCCTGCAAACCGGTACTTCAAGTGTTACAATCTGCTGGCTCAAATGCTGAAAATAACGAAGGGTTAAAAAAATCTGATTTATCCATTATTGAAGCATGTGCTGACCCAGGTCCTATACTAAAACGTTTCAGACCTAGAGCTCAAGGACGAGGATATAAGATTCAAAAACCTACTTGTCATATAAGAGTTCGTCTTTCCAAAGTATAGTCAAAAATCTACTAGTATTTCATACAAAAGAGGTAAATAAATGGGACAAAAAACACATCCTTTAGGATTTAGGTTAGGGATTACTCAACAACACAGATCTTCATGGTTTGAATCAAAAGAAAGCTACTCTATAACTCTAGAGGAAGATTATAAAATAAGAAAACATATAGAAACAAACTTGTCGAGTGCTGGTATATCCAAAATTGAAGTTCATAGAAAATCTGATCAAATAGAACTAAATATACACACATCAAGACCTGGAATAATAGTTGGAAAATCCGGCTCTGGGGTTGAAAAATTAAAAGAAGAACTTTCTAAATCTCTAGGTACTAAAAAACAACTACGTATAAACGTTAGTGAATTGTCGAAAGCTGACTCAGACGCTTCTCTAATTGCAGAATTTATAGCTCAACAGTTAGAGAAACGTGTCGCATTCCGTAGAGCAACTCGTCAAGCTATTCAAAAAGCTCAAAGGCTAAACGTTCAAGGAATCAAAGTTCAAGTTTCAGGTAGACTGAATGGAGCTGAGATCGCAAGGAGTGAGTGGGTTCGAGAAGGTAGAGTACCACTGCAAACTCTTCGGGCAGATATAGATTATTCAACTAAACGAGCACAAACAACTTATGGTGTTCTTGGCGTAAAAGTCTGGGTGTTTAATGGAGAGATAACACCTAAACTTAGAAGTTTAACGAACACTATGGAATCGTAATATAATTACACATCAAACATTTAATTCGAACTTATCATATGCTTAGTCCTAAAAGAACAAAATTTCGTAAACCACACAGAGGTAGATTGGGTGGTGTAGCAAGCAAAGGGAATACTATTGTATTCGGAGAATATGGTTTACAAGCATTAGAACCAGTTTGGTTAACATCTCGTCAAATAGAGGCTACAAGAAGAACAATCACCCGATATGTAAAAAGAACAGGTAAACTTTGGATCAGAGTTTTCCCGGATAAATCCATATCCTCAAAACCGCCGGAGACTCGTATGGGATCTGGTAAAGGAGCTCCAGATTATTGGGTAGCAGTTATAAAACCAGGACACATATTATTTGAGATGAATGGTGTGCCTCAATCTTTAGCTTACCAGGCTTTAAAAAATGCTTCTTATAAACTTCCCATAAAAACTAAATTTGTATCTAAGGAGTAAGAATCACATGGCTTTTGAATCCTTCAATAATTTAAAAAACATAGACCTAGAAACACTATCCAAGGAAATTGTAGATACAAAAAAAAGTTTGTTTAATCTAAGATTAAAAAAAGCAACTAGACAATCTTTTAAACCTCACTTATTTAAACATCAAAAACGAAAAATAGCTCAACTATTGACTATAGAATCTCAAAAAAAACAATCGATAAAATAATTTTTATTATGCCTATCAAAGAAAGAACTGGAATTGTAGTTAGCGATAAAATGGAAAAAACCATTGTTGTATCTATAGAAAACAGAGTTACACACAAGAAATATGGGAAAGTTATATCCAAGACTAAAAAATATAAAGTACACGATGAAACGAATCAATGTCAAATAGGTGACATCGTTACAATTATCGAGACAAGGCCATTAAGTAAAACAAAACGTTGGAATCTGAAATTAGTAAAACAAAAATCATCAAGAATTAATATTTCTAACCTAGGAGAATAGAAATTATGATACAAACCCAAACCTATTTAAATGTAGCCGACAATAGTGGCGCAAAAAAGATAATGTGCATAAAAGTTTTAGGAAGTAATCGACGGTATGCAAACATAGGCGATGTGATAATTGCAGTAGTAAAGGATGCCTCTCCAAACATGCCTGTGAAAAGATCCGACGTTGTTAGAGCAGTAGTATTGCGCACAAAAAAGACTATTCGCAGAAATGATGGAATGTGTATTAGGTTTGATGATAATGCGGCTGTAATTATAAATAAAGAGAATAATCCACGTGGTACTAGAGTATTTGGTCCCATAGCTAGAGAACTAAGAGATAAAGACTTTAGTAAAATTGTATCACTTGCACCGGAGGTATTGTAATGTCTACAACAAATAACTTACAAATAAAAAAAGGGGATACAATCAAGGTAATTTCTGGACGAGATAAAGGTAAAATTGGCGAAATTATTCAAATTTTACGCACAACAAATCAAGTTATTGTAAAAAATGTAAATATTAAGAAGAAACACATTAAACCAAAAAAGGAAGGCGAAGTTGGAAAAATTTCTCAGTTTGAAGCTCCTATAGATAGATCTAACGTAATGCTATATAGTACAGAAAAACAAATCGCAAGTCGAATATCCATACAAATTGACCAAAGTGGGAAAAAAACAAGAGTACTAAAAAAGCTACTTTAAAATATACTTAAAAATTTATGACTCAAACTTTACGGAATTATTATAAAGAAAAAGTTATCCCTTCACTCCTAGAACAGTTTAAGTACCAAAATGTACACCAAGTTCCAAAAATTGTCAAAATAACGATTAACAGAGGTTTAGGTGAAGCCTCAAAAAATAACAAAGCACTCGAAACAAGTCTACAAGAATTATCTACTATAAGTGGACAACAACCAGTTATCACAAAAGCTCGTAAATCCATAGCCGGATTCAAAATCAGAGATGGGATGCCTGTGGGAATTGCAGTTACTTTAAGAAAACAACTGATGTACTCATTTTTAGAAAGATTCATTCACTTATCTTTACCACGAATACGAGACTTTAAAGGAATCAGTGTAAAAGGGTTTGATGGTCGAGGAAATTATAATATAGGTATAAAAGAACAACTAATATTCCCTGAAATAGAGTATGACAAAGTTGATCAAATTAGAGGTATGGATATATGTATAACAACTACAGCCAAAACTCAGCAAGAAGGTATAGCACTTCTAAAATCCTTAGGAATGCCTTTTAATGATAATTAAATAATCAAAACTATAATAAAATATAAGGAGATTTTGTGGTCAACGATACAATATCGGATATGCTTACTCGCTTACGTAATGCTAATTTAGCAAAACATCAAATAGTTGAAGTTCCTTCAACTAAAATGACACGTAATATCGCAAATATTTTACTAGAAGAGGGATTTATACAAAGCTTTGAAGAAATTAGTGAAACAACAAGAAGTCAATTGTTACTTTCTTTAAAATACAAAGGCAGAAGAAGAGATCCAATAATAACAGCTTTAAAACGAATTAGTAAACCAGGGTTACGAGTGTATGCTAACCGAAAAGAACTACCAAGAGTGTTGGGTGGATTAGGGATTGCAGTAATATCTACATCCCAAGGAGTAATGACAGATAGTAAAGCTCGCCACCAAGGATTAGGTGGAGAAGTTTTATGCTACGTATGGTAAAAATTATATAATCAATTATGTCTCGAATCGGTAAACTTTCAATAAATGTACCAGATAAGGTAAATGTAATAATAAGTCCTGACAAACTATCAGTAAAAGGCCCTAAAGGTGAACTTTCAAGAAATATTCCAAACGCAATTAAAGTAGTTCAAAATGACAAATTAATTCAAGTTTTACCTTCCGAATCAATATCAACTGGAAGACAACTTTATGGAACTTATAGAAGTCTTATAAGTAATATGATTCAAGGTGTTACAGAAGGCTTTCAAAAGAAACTTGAACTGCAAGGAGTTGGTTATAGATCTCAATTAGATGGAAAAAATTTAATTTTAAATGTTGGCTACAGCCACCAAGTGAAAATTATTTCTCCAGATGGGATTAAACTTGCCGTAGAAAATAACACAAATATAACAGTTTCAGGAGCAGATAAAGAATTAGTTGGTCAAATAGCTGCAAATATAAGAGCTATCAGACCTCCAGAACCTTATAAAGGAAAAGGTATTAGGTATCAAGGGGAATATGTCCGTAAAAAAGTAGGAAAAGCAGGTAAAAAATAAATAAAATTCATATGACAAACCAATCTATAGAAAAAGTAAAAAGAAGAATTCGTCAAAAAATAAAAGGTACTTCTGAAAAACCAAGATTATCTGTATTTAGGTCTAATAATCATATTTATGCTCAACTTATCGACGATGTACATGGAAAAACCATTCTGTCTAGCTCGACAATAGAAAAATCCATATCTTCTGAGATATCTTCCACAAATACCTGTGAAGCTTCAGTGTTAGTCGGAAAATCAATAGCAAAAAAGTCGCTTGAAGCAAAAATCGAAAAAGTTGTTTTTGACCGAGGTGGTCGAATATACCATGGCCGAATTAGAGCTTTAGCAGAAGCTGCAAGAGAAGCAGGGCTTAAATTTTAACAATAAAATCAACTATGTCTAGTCGCAAAAAAACAAATAAATTAAAAGAAAAAGAAACAGATTGGCAAGAAAGAATAGTTCAAGTAAGAAGAGTTACTAAGGTTGTAAAAGGTGGGAAAAAACTAAGTTTTCGAGCTATTTTAATCATTGGAAATGAAAAAGGACAAGTCGGAGTTGGAGTTGGAAAAGCAAGTGATGTTATTGGAGCTGTAAAAAAAGCGGTTACTGACAGTAAAAAACACCTTGTTAATGTTCCAGTGACAAAAAATAATTCTATACCTCATATAATAACTGGACAATCAGGTGCTGCAAGAGTAATTATTCGACCATCAGCTCCTGGGTCAGGCGTTATTGCTGGGGGTGCAGTTCGAACAATTCTTGAACTTGCAGGTGTAAAAAATATTTTAGCCAAACAATTGGGATCTAGTAGTCCCTTAAACAATGCGCGAGCAGCTACAAATGCACTGCTGAAATTGAAAACTTTTTCTCAAGTTCGTGAAGATAGAAACTTAGCATAGAGCATTTCTGAGAAAAGTTACTAGTTAATAATATAAAATAGACTTAGAATTAAATCACTATCTAAGTCTATCTAGTTAGTGGTTTATACGACAATCTAAACTTAACTATTTAATAATGTATAAGACAAAAAAAAATACAAATGATATACAATCTAGACTTTTAACAACTGTTGGTCTTCTTATATTATCTAGATTTGGAACGTTCGTACCGATACCGGGTGTAGACCACGATGCCTTTTATCAAAGTATATCTACAAATCCACTCGTTAGTTTTCTGAATATTTTTTCAGGTGGAGGCTTTGCTTCAATTGGTATTTTTGCATTAGGAATAGTACCTTACATAAATGCCTCAATTGTTATCCAACTTGCTACTACTTCTATCCCATACCTAGAAAAACTGCAAAAAGAAGAGGGTGAATCTGGACGACAAAAGATTTCTCAAATAACAAGATATCTGGCTCTTGCTTGGTCTATCATACAAAGTCTTGGGATTGCTTTTTGGGTGCGACCCTATGTCTTTGACTGGAATGCTCAATTTATTATAGAGATGGCAACTGCTTTGACTACGGGTTCTATGTTAGTTATGTGGATTTCTGAACAAATTACTGAAAAGGGAGTTGGAAATGGAGCCTCTATTCTTATTTTCGTAAATATCATATCTGGCTTACCAAAACTGTTACAACAAACTTCCTACTCATCAAATAACTCTGCTACATTCTATCAATTAATTCTTCTTGCTGCAATATTCTTCACAATGATCATAGGAATTATATTCGTCCAAGAAGGAACACGTAGAATACCTATTGTATCAGCTCGACAACTTGGTAAAGGTCAATCTCAGAATAAAACAAGTTACTTACCTTTAAGACTAAATCAGGGTGGGGTTATGCCAATAATCTTTGCATCTGCGTTTCTCGTTTTACCTGGCTATATAAGTCAAATAACCACTAATAAACAAATCTTAAGCTTATTAGCATCGCTATCACCAAATGGAGGAAACAAAACTATTTATTTATTATTTTATTTTTCACTGATACTGTTTTTTAGTTACTTCTATGCATCCTTAATTTTAAATCCTTCAGATATTTCAAAAAACCTAAAAAAAATGGAATCTAGCATACCAGGTATCAGACCTGGAAAAGCTACAACGGATTATTTACAAAAAACATTGAATAGACTAACATTCTTAGGGGCTTTATTTTTGGCATTTATAGCAGTAATTCCAAGCATAATTGAAAGTATTACAGAAATATCAACCTTTAAAGGGTTAGGAGCTACATCCTTACTAATATTAGTCGGTGTTGCCATAGATACTTCAAAACAAATTCAAACGTATCTTATCTCGAAAAACTATGAAAATATAATGAGATAGATATCCCGTGATAAAAAGCTTTCCAATAACTCTTCATCTCATAAAATTTTCTAATCATCTAATAATTAATATGTACTTTTAACCTAAAATACTTTAATCCTCACAACTATGAAAGTCGTAAGCTCTATAGGTAGCCTTAAAGAACGAAGCAAAGATTGTCAAGTCGTTAGAAGACGTGGACGTTTATATGTAATAAGTAAAACAGACCCTCGTTTAAAAGTTAGACAAGGTGGCGCAAAAATGAAACGTAAATAAAAGAATAAAAATATACTTACAGGAGAAAAAAGGTGGCACGTATAGCGGGAGTAGACCTTCCTAGAAACAAGAGAATCGAAATTGGCCTAACGTATATATACGGGATAGGATTATCAAGTTCACAAACCATTCTAACTAAAGCTAATGTAGACGCGAATATACGGTGTAAGGATCTGAGTGATCAAGACATAAGTGTTATAAGAGAAATAATTGATCAAGAATATCAAGTTGAGGGTGCTGCAAGAAGAATAGAATCTATAAATATAAAAAGATTAATGGAAATTAATTGTATTCGAGGACGCAGACACCGAGTTGGCCTTCCTTTAAGAGGTCAGAGGACTCGTACTAATGCTCGAACTAGACGAGGTAGTAAAAAAACTGTTGCAGGTAAAAAGAAAATCACTAAATAAGTAATTAGATATACATTAATACTATAACAACTACTAGTCATGGCAATACAATTAAAAAAATCAACGGTAAAAAAAAACAAAAAAGCTGCACCAAATGGTGTTGCACACATCCAATCTACATTTAATAACACAATTATAACAATAACTAATTCCACTGGTGAAACGATATCATGGGCATCAGCTGGCGCAATAGGATTTAAAGGAGCAAAAAAAGGAACACCTTTTGCAGCACAAATCGCCGCGGAAAAAGCAACAAAAGAAGCTATCGGACAAGGAGTTAAAAAAGCAGAGGTATTAATATGCGGTCCAGGAGCAGGAAGAGAAACTGCAGTCAGAGCCTTGCAAGCAGCGGGCTTAGAAATAACTTTAATAAGAGATATAACTCCAGTTCCTCATAATGGATGTCGACCTCCTAAAAAACGACGTATCTAATTATCTAATAACCATTAAATCTTATGAATTCATATGGTTCAATTTGGAATAGAGTGCATAGAATCAAAAGTAGATAATCCACGTGATCATTACGGAAAATTTATATTAGAACCACTAGATCCTGGTCAAGGAATTACAGTCGGGAATGCTTTACGAAGAGTCTTATTATCGGATCTTGAAGGATCTGCTATTGTTGCAGTGCGGATTGCTGGTATAAACCATGAATTTTCGACTCTACCCGGAATTCGAGAAGATGTTTTAGAGATTTTATTAAATTTAAAAGATGTAGTTCTCAAGTCTCACAGTAGAGAACCTACAGTTGGACGGTTACGAGTTCAAGGGCCTGCAATAGTAACAACAGCAAATTTTGAACTACCCTCAGATGTTGAGATAATAGATTCAAAACAATATATAGCTACAATATGTAGTAATAACATCCTTGAAATGGAATTCAAAATCGAGACAGGAAGGGGATATCAACTTACTGAGAAATTTATCGACGATACATCCATAGACTTTCTTCGAGTAGACGCTATTTTCATGCCTGTAAAAAAAGTTAATTATTCTATCGAAGAGATACGTCATAACTCTTATACGCTAAAAGATAGATTAGCTCTGGAAGTCTGGACAAATGGAAGTATTTCACCTCAAGAAGCTATAGGTAAAAGCTCTACAATTTTAAGTAATCTTTTCACCCCTTTAAAAACAATTCACTTCAAGTCCGAAGAGGAAAAAGTTCTACCAGAGGGTACTCGGATTAATCAGATTTTAATTGAAGAACTTCTACTATCAGTTCGTGCTTATAATTGTTTAAAAAGAGCACAAATTCATTCAGTAGCAGATTTACTGGACTACTCACAGGAAGACTTATTAGAAATAAAAAATTTTGGCCAAAAATCAGCGGAGGAAGTTATAGATGCTCTACAAAAACGATTGGGCATCAACCTACCAAAAGAAAAAGCAAATCAAAATAGTAAATAAAACCAGAATTAATAACCCGAAAATAAAAACTTTACCACATGAACAAAACTACATTCATTACTAAAGAAGATAATAAATATGATTGGTTTCTAATCGATGCAAATTCAGCAACTTTAGGTCGTCTATCGACAGAAATTAGTCGTATATTACTAGGTAAAAATAATCCACATTACAATCCAAGTCAAAATATTCACCAAGGAGTCATAATAATTAATGCAGAAAAGATTAATGTGACAGGGAAAAAAGAGACCGACAAGTTTTATTATAGACACTCAGGTACCCCAGGAGGCTTAACAATCGAAACATTTCGAGAATTGCAAAATCGTCTTCCTACACGAATAATCGAAAAATCTGTTAAAGGTATGTTACCAAAAGGATCTTTGGGACGTGAATTATTTACAAAGCTGAAGATTTATAAAGGTCCAAGTCATCCCCATATAGCTCAAAATCCTAAAAAAATTAATATAAATTAAATATTTGATTATGAATCAGGTCACTTACACAGGCACAGGTCATAGAAAAAACTCAATTGCAAGAGTTCGATTAACACCAGGATCAGGAAAACTTGTCATAAATGGAATAAACGGAGACTCTTATCTCCAATATAGTCCAAACTACTTACAAATTACAAAATCCCCTCTATCAAGCTTAGGCTTAGAAAATAAATATGACGTTCAAATAAATGCTGAAGGAGGTGGACTGACTGGCCAAACAGAAGCAATTCGACTAGGTTTAGCACGGGCTTTATGTAAACTGAACCCCGAAAACAGAATTGCATTAAAATTCGAAGGATATTTGACAAGAGATTCCAGATGTAAAGAACGTAAAAAATACGGTCTTAGAAAAGCTAGAAAAGCTCCTCAATTCTCTAAACGTTAAAATAAAAAGTTATCATTTAATAACAAAAAACATGCCTAAAAAAGACATTCACCCTACATGGTACCCCGAAAGCAAAGTCTATTGTGATGGACAACTTATTATGACAGTAGGCTCTACTCGACCTGAGTTAAACGTGGATATTTGGTCTGGAAATCATCCATTCTATACAGGATCCCAAAGACTTCTAGATACTGAAGGAAGAGTGGAAAGGTTTTTAAAAAAATATAAAATAAATTCTCCAATCTCACGTTCTTAATATTTTTATACACTTATTATGCCAACAATTCAACAACTAGTCCGATCCGAAAGAGAACAGATTAAGAAAAAAACAAAATCTCCAGCGTTAAAAAGCTGCCCTCAACGTAGAGGAGTTTGTACTAGAGTATATACTACAACTCCTAAAAAACCTAATTCAGCCCTTCGAAAAGTTGCCCGCGTTCGTTTAACTTCAGGGTTTGAAGTAACAGCATACATTCCAGGAATTGGTCATAATATCCAAGAACACTCTGTTGTTTTAATTAGAGGTGGACGAGTTAAAGATTTACCTGGGGTTCGCTATCATATTATCAGAGGAACTTTAGACGCTTCTGGAGTAAAAGATCGGAAACAGAGTCGTTCTAAATATGGAGCGAAAAAACCAAAATAACTTCATTTCTTACAACTAAATAAATAACCAATATGTCAAGACGCACTACAGCAAAAAAACGATTAGCACTACCAGATCCAATTTATAATAGTAGACTTGTTACAATGCTTACTGTAAGAATTCTACAAGAAGGCAAAAAAAATCTAGCTCAAAGAATTATATATGAAGCGTTAGAACTAATAAAAGAAAAAACAGGAGAAGAACCTTTACAGGTACTTGAAACTGCAGTCAGAAAAGTAACTCCTCTTGTAGAAGTAAAAGCGAAACGAATTGGAGGATCTACATATCAAGTTCCTATGGAAGTCAGAGCTTTTAGAGGAACAAATCTAGCTCTAAGATGGATAACAAAATTTTCCAGAGAAAGATCTGGTAAAAATATGTCCGTAAAACTTGCTAACGAACTAATGGACTCAGCAAATGAAACAGGAAATTCCATAAGAAAACGAGAAGAAACACATAGAATGGCCGAAGCTAATAAAGCTTTTGCTCACTATCGATTCTAATCTAAAGTACTAATAATAAGCACAAAAGCAATGAGACTGTAAATCAAACTTAAAATTTTATTATTACCATATGGCAAGAGCTAAATTTGAAAGATCTAAACCTCATGTGAACATAGGAACTATAGGACATGTCGATCATGGAAAAACAACGCTAACAGCAGCAATATCAGCAACTCTAGCGTCTTATACAGGTATTACAAAAAAATTTGATGAAATTGATTCTGCGCCTGAAGAAAGAGCAAGAGGTATTACAATAAATACCGCTCACATTGAATATGAAACAGAAAAACGTCATTATGCACACGTAGACTGTCCTGGTCACGCTGACTATGTGAAAAATATGATCACTGGAGCAGCTCAAATGGATGGTGCAATTTTAGTATGTTCAGCCGCTGATGGACCAATGCCTCAAACAAGAGAACACATATTACTTGCTAAACAAGTCGGTGTACCTCACATCGTCGTATTTCTAAATAAAGCAGACATGGTGGATGATGCAGAACTTTTAGAGTTAGTACAACTTGAGGTTCAAGAACTTTTATCAAAATATGATTTCCCAGGCGATGAGATACCATTTGTCTCAGGATCTGCATTATTAGCTTTAGAGGCTTTAACAAAAAATCCGAAATTGACTCGAGGTCAAGATAAATGGGTTGATACTATTTATAGCTTAATGGATAAAGTAGATTCATATATACCAACACCTGAAAGAGAAGTTGATAAGAGCTTCTTAATGGCTGTTGAAGATGTTTTCTCAATTACAGGTCGAGGAACTGTTGCAACAGGTAGAGTAGAAAGAGGAATCGTAAAAGTAGGCGATACAATCGAAATTGTAGGCTTACGCGAAACTCGAAATACTACAATTACAGGCCTAGAAATGTTCCAAAAAAGCTTAGATGAAGCTATGGCTGGAGATAACGTTGGAATTCTACTTAGAGGTATTCAAAAAGTAGATATAGAAAGAGGAATGGTACTATCAAAACCAGGCTCCATAACTCCCCATACAAAATTTGAAGGTGAAGTATATGTACTTACAAAAGAAGAAGGTGGTCGACACACTCCATTCTTCACAGGTTATAGACCTCAATTTTATGTTCGTACAACTGATGTAACAGGAACGATCACACAATTTACAAGTGATGATGGTGCAGCAGCAGAAATGGTAATGCCTGGTGACAGGATAAAAATGACAGCTCAGCTAATTCATCCTATCGCTATTGAAAAAGGAATGAGATTTGCTATCAGAGAAGGAGGAAGAACAGTTGGGGCAGGTGTCGTATCTAAAATTCTTGAATAATAAAATTTTATTCGGCATTCAACTCAAACTATGAAAAAACAAAAAATACGGATCAGATTAAAGAGCTACGAAACATCGCTTCTAAATTCTTCCTGTGAAAAAATTATCGATACTGCACATAGAACAGAGGCACTAACAATGGGTCCAATCCCGATGCCAACCAAAAGAAAGATTTATTGTGTGTTAAGGTCACCACATGTAAACAAAGATTCACGAGAACACTTTGAAACAAGAGTACATAAACGAATAATAGATATTTATGAACCATCCTCAAAAACAATTGATTCTCTTATGAAACTAGATTTACCATCAGGTGTACATATTGAGGTAAAAATATAAAAGAAAACGATCTAGATCGATGATCTAGATCGTTTTTCTTTTTAATATAAAGATTCTTCTTGGTGAGTTAAAATTGTCGCATTAGATGTAGGATATGCAACACAAGTTAACACAAAACCTGCAGCGATTTGACTATCATCTAAAAATGATTGGTCAGATTGGTCCACAGTACCAGAGGCTACTTTACCAGCACATGTAGAACATGCACCAGCTCTGCAAGAATAAGGTAAATCAATTCCTTGCTCTTCAGCTGCGTCTAGAATGTACTGATCATCTGGACAATTGATAGTTGTATCTACTCCAGACCCTGTTAGTTTAACTTTGTATGTTGCCATGGTAAAACTCCCTAAAATTGTAAAGTAATATGAATTTCAAACTTAAAAATTAAAAACACTTTATAAAATAAAACACTATCATTTGCGCAATTCCAGTGCGGTTATGTTTTTCTTTTTATTACTACTTGATAGTATTATCAAACACAAAATTATAGACTCTTAAAAGTTATAATCCGCACTAATATACTACACGATAGTAATAAAATCAATCTTGAAAAAAATTACTTCTCTAAATAATTACCTCATTGTGAAAGTTTCAATATATAATTTCTAGTTAGGTAGAATAAAAGTTACCAATTTATGTAAGAAAGTTACACTATAAACTTTAAAGGAGGAATGTATTCAATGGGTTTACCTTGGTACAGAGTTCATACAGTAGTTTTAAACGATCCAGGAAGACTAATTGCCGTTCACTTAATGCACACTGCTCTTGTAGCTGGTTGGGCTGGTTCTATGGCTTTATATGAGTTAGCGGTTTTCGATCCATCAGACCCTGTTCTTAACCCAATGTGGAGACAAGGGATGTTCGTTATGCCATTTATGGCACGTATAGGTGTTACAGACTCTTGGGGAGGATGGAGTATTACTGGCGAGAGTATATCTAATCCAGGATTCTGGAGTTTTGAAGGGGTTGCTTTAGCTCATATTGGCTTATCCGGTCTGCTATTCCTTGCAGCTATATGGCACTGGGTATACTGGGATCTAGAATTATTTAGAGATCCTCGTACAGGAAACCCAGCACTAGACTTACCAAAAATTTTTGGTATTCATCTTTTATTATCTGGTGTGTTATGCTTCGGTTTTGGAGCATTCCATGTAACTGGAGCTTGGGGTCCAGGAATATGGGTTTCAGATGCTTACGGTATTACAGGAAAAGTACAACCAGTAGCTCCTGCTTGGGGACCTGAAGGTTTCAACCCATTCAATCCGAGTGGCGTGGCTTCACATCATATTGCTGCAGGTATCTTAGGATTCATAGCTGGTATTTTCCATATTGCAGTTCGCCCTCCTCAAAGACTTTATAGAGCTCTTAGAATGGGTAACATTGAAACTGTACTTTCAAGTAGTATTGCGGCTGTATTCTGGTCAGCATTCGTGGTGACAGGGACAATGTGGTACGGAAGTGCAACAACACCAATCGAACTATTTGGACCGACTAGATACCAATGGGATAGTGGATATTTCCAACAAGAAATTGAGAGAAGAGTTGAAAACTCACTTAACGAAGGACTTTCTTTAAGTGAAGCTTGGTCTAGAATCCCAGATAAGTTAGCTTTCTATGACTATATTGGTAATAACCCGGCAAAAGGTGGTCTATTCCGTGCCGGTCCTATGAATAAAGGAGATGGAATAGCAGAAGCATGGCTTGGTCATCCAATTTTCCAAGATAAAGATGGAAGAGAACTTACAGTTAGAAGAATGCCAGCATTCTTCGAAACATTCCCAGTAGTTCTTGTTGACAAAGATGGAATCATTAGAGCTGATATCCCATTCCGAAGAGCTGAATCAAAATATAGCATAGAACAAGTTGGAGTAACTGTAAGCTTCTATGGTGGTAAACTAAATGGGCAAGTTTATACTGATGCCCCAACTGTTAAAAAATATGCAAGAAAAGCACAACTAGGTGAAGTACTTGAATTTGATAGAACTACTTTAGAATCTGATGGTGTATTTAGAAGTAGTCCTAGAGGATGGTATACATTTGGTCATGCAAACTTTGCCCTATTATTCTTCTTAGGACATTTATGGCATGGATCTAGAACTCTATTCAGAGATGTATTTAGTGGTATTGGTGCTGAAATTACTGAGCAAGTAGAATTTGGTGCATTCCAAAAACTTGGTGACAGAAGTACTAAAAAACAAGGCGCAGTATAATTTAGACACAAAAAACATAAAACAAGCTTTATGGAAACATTAGTATACGTTTTCTTACTGGCAGGAACTCTAGGAGTTATCTTCTTTTCAGTTTTCTTTAGAGACCCACCAAGAATTGCGAAAAAATAATAAAAATAAAGGAATGAAATTTGAATAAATTTCATTCCTTTATTATCACTCTATGAATTTAATCTTGTTAAAATCGACATTAAAATGCCTTTTCTTCAAAACCGTACATGAGACTTTCACCTCATACGGCTCCTTGGTTAATCGTGTTTAAAACAAACATCTTTTGCCAAACAACAAATCCGAATAATACTTTTTCAAATTTTATTATTAGCGAAAACCCATAGCTATCTATAAAATTTTAACCATTGGTAAAAGCAATTTTTTACTATATGAATTAGGATAATCTGTTTTCCCTAATAACTGGGATCTAGAGACCTAAATCTAAAAGATTCAAACAAAATCTTTTTCTCTAATATCTTTAATGATTTAGAATACTTGAGAACTGACCTTCTAATAAAATAAAATTTACTTTTCAAGACACATCTAGAAATAGACCGATATTTATGAAACCATTTATTATGTAATGAATTTATTTTATTTATTTTAGAGTTACTATTATGATAACTATTCAAAAAGGATTTAAAATTTCTTTTATATAAAACCCAATCATTCTGACTAACAGAAATATAGACTTTTTTATTAGGTCTTCTTTTTAAGAACCAACCAAAAAAATCAAAACCCTGCTTTAAAGTTGAAATACGCATTGAAGATAAATCTAATTTTAATCCTCGATTCTTGAAATTGTTTTTTATCTTATCCACACAGTGATAAAAGTTAACTCCTTGTTTAAGAAAACAGAAAACATTTCTTGAGTATCCAAAGGTTAATCTTTTTAAAGCGAAATCAGATTCAAAGACTCTCTGGTTTTCAAAAGATCGATTAAAACTAACTTTTTTATCAAGAAGAAGACTTGTTAAAAAATTCATCCATACCTGATTTACTGTGCCGTTGTCGAAATAATCACTTGTCAAACTTTTATAAATAAATAACTTATAAAAATTAGGTAGAGAAAGAATCTTCATGATAGAACCAGACTTCATATCTTTTAAAGATAATGTAACTTCAAATTGTAAAATTTTTTCCCAATTAGATTCCGATTCTTCTTCAAAATAAGACTCCATATCTTTCATTATTTTTATCGACTGACCTTTTTTTTCTGACATAAGCCAATTCGACTTTTCATAATAAATAGGTTCTAAAGCCAACCTCAAAATGTATTGAATAATTAGTATTTTTTTAAATTCTAAATTTCTACAAGAACCAGTTAAACGAAGCTTATTTAAAATGGACTTGTTTTTTAAAATAGCCCGAATGCCCGAAGCTAAAATGTACTTTTCATCTTCAGCCATACGATATTCTTTAGAAGAGTCAGATAATAATTTTGTAGAAATAAAATGAGAAGAATTGCTATAAATCAAAAGCTTCTGTAATCTTCTCAACAATTTAAAATTACCTTTTTTATGCGCTTCATATATTTTACATTGCAAGTGAAAAATTCTTCTTTTAAATAACACCCATGGTAAATTTTTCCAGGAAATACATAAATAGTCTTGTTCCATACTTTAAACATGCAAAATATATCTTATTAACCTGTAGAGAATTACCTCTCATCCTACCCGATTGTCAAAACCAGAATAACCTGAAATAACGGATCGTTTTTATTTGTTCCGTAGATTAATTTTTCTGTTAACTTAGCTAAAATCACATATACCTACTCAATTCTTAGGGAGGCATTTACTATCATGAAAGCAATGCAAGAAAATCTGAGTTGTAATACAAATAAAAAATCTGTGTATTGTATCTTCGAATTAGATATTTTCACAAATTTAGCTTATTAACCTGCGGTGCTCCAGTGTCCATTACACAGAAATGGTCTGATTAAGCTATATCTCCCAGCTATCATGATCTAAATCATGTGGGTATATTCGCATTAATTTCTCCCCTCAACAGTAGGATTTGATAAATCTCACCTACATTAAACTACAGTTATGAACTATTTTCACCCCAACTTATCCAGTCACAAGTTTTAGTTGAGAACAAATCGCACCATGATCTTCGAATGGATCTCTTAAGTCTTTAGACCCTGGTCCAAAAGCTGTATACATAGAGTAACCCGTCACGCCAAGAAGTAAGCTAGCTATGAAAATAATAAGAACTGTTGCAGTTTCCATAATACATCTAACATTGAAATCCGTTATTTTTTATAATACTATTAGTATAGTACTGTAAAAACAAAAAATTTCGTTACTAAGTATACAAT
>JACCDO010393603.1_pt1 | contig 80181 bp, 65 predicted proteins | sample 7446101 | NCBI WGS metagenome assembly JACCDO01 (sample SAMN15323440, study PRJNA562643) | freshwater metagenome | isolation source: river surface water | place: USA:Blue River Watershed | collected 2017-08-16
GTATTTACTTCTGTATTTACTTCTGTATTTACTTCTGTATTTACTTCTGTATTTACTTCTGTATTTACTTCTGTATTTACTTCTGTATTTACTTCTGTATTTACTTCTTTTTCATTTAATTTCTTTTCTGATGATATATTTCGCTTATTTAATTTAAATTCTATATCTTTCATATGATCTCCTAATATTAAATTATATTCATTATTTATATCACTTTGATTAGCATTTTCTTTAATTCTATTACTATTAAGTTCTATTTCCATTAAATTTTCTAGTTCATTATCTATTTCTGTATTATTAATTAATTTAATAAAGTCGTCATTCATGTAATAATTTCTATTATTTTCATAAATTCTACTTCTATCTCGACGTTTATTCATTGGTCTATCCTGATTTGGTAAATATACTTTATTAAATAAAGATGGTATTCTAGTCAAGCTTGTAAAATTGTCAATTTTACCATTATTCATTAGGATACCTATTATTAATACTCCTAGCAAAATACATAAATAAATATTAGTGTTTCCAAAACATATTATAACAATAAATGCAACTATTAATAATCCAATTACATCATTATTGTTAAATGTCATTTAAATTATTTGTATATATTATTATTATTTAATCTTTTTTTTCATCAGATAAATTATTTTCTTGTACTTCATTGTTACCACTATTATCGTCACTACTATCTTTACTATTATCATCACTACTATCATCATCGTTATCTTCTTCATTGTCATCGTTATCTTCGTCATTATCTTCGTCTTTTTGAATTCTTTCCAATTCATTAAAGTTCTTTTCAACGTGTTTAAATAATGTTTTAATTCTTGGATCGGAATTGTGTTGAGATGCCAATTTCCTATAATAACTAATAATAGTTCTAAATTGTGCAGTGATCTTAGGAGTTGCTTTAGTATGTTTAGAGACATCTAATACAAAATTTTCCATAATAATTGCAGTATTATTATTACTTGATAAGAAATCTTTATAATAATCATCAAAATTATTTTTAAGAATATCGACACTTTCTACAATTTTATCAAAAGCTTCATTACATCTTGGAATATGTTTCTTAATTTGATCAATTGAATTAACTATAATAGATACAAAATCATTGACATCGACATCAGGACTTGACAATACTTCGTATGTATTATAACTAATTTCATATAATTTCGAAAGAAACATTAGAGTAAAAGTTCGATCTCCATGTGAAATAGAATCGTTATTATAAATCTTTTTGAAATTTAATTGAGGAAAGTCAGGTAAAGGATCAAAAACATTTCCTGCTGTTTTTGTTAAAAAGGTATCACTTAATTGCGTTTTATCTTCAATAAATTTTTTATACTGTAATAAATTTTTACAGGTAACAATAATAATGTTGACAATATTACATTTTTTAACTAAACTAAATACTTTAGAAAATTCTTCTTTAACATCGGGAGGAACTAATTTATAATCATGCCCGGCAATTGTTTCCATTTCTTTTAAACAAAATTGTTCTAAATCGGGTGCAGTAAATGATTCTTTAAAGTTTTTTTCAAGTGATACAATATATACATTTAATTGTTCCTTAAGATCAGGAAATACAGACATTGTCAAACTATCTTTAAACATAGTTAGTAATCTAATAAATCTATTAACATGAATTGTTAATTTAACATATTTAGGATGAGCAATTGGCAAATACGCATTTGTTTCCGAACTTCCTAAAAGTTCTTGAAAAGTATCTAAAATGTCTTTATTATTAAGAGTTGATTTTATGACTTTCGATTTAATCTTCATTTCGTATAATATTATAATACATATAGCACGAGTGTTGAATTGACAATATTTATAATTACATTGAAATAGTTAAATTGAAAATAATAATAATAATCTATATAGTAAATAATGTCATCGAATAATAAAAACAAATACATTGATTCATTTTTACATAATCTTAAAATTATAATTAAGGAAGCATTGAATTATATTCCAGATGATCCTAAAATCTATAGAGTTAATAAACGAATTATGTTGGCAATTCAATATGATCCTGCATTTACATTTGAAAAAGTAGGTTCATACTTATACAAATATAAGGATTTTATTTATGATTCTTCAACTGAGGATCTATTACTTGCATGGGAATTTCCAGAAGCAAAAAGTAAGGATAAAGAAATAGAAGATGTTAGTATCTTAGTAATTTCAGAATTAAAGCGTTGTTTGATGAATATGAATAAAGAACAAAGGGATTATTATAGAAAATTAGTATCTAGTTTATTAGATGATTATTTAGAATATAAATGTTAATCCGTTATTTTAACTAGTGATATTTTTTTTAGTTATAATATATAAAACCTATAAAATGTCAACAGGAATTATAATTGCGATTATAATATCTAGTATTACAATTTTATCTGGTATAATAGGTATTATTATATCTAAAAAAGATACAACATTAGCAGTTACAGGTACACAAGACGATATTGTATGTAATGCTGGATTTTTTAATACAGATAATAAATGTGAGAAATGTCCGACTGGGACATTTTCAATGAAAGGATCTTATTCATGTATAAATAATCTTATTAATGAACCGTCTTCAGATAGTATAACTAATTGTCCTACTAATGCATCTACTACTATTTCTCCATTTCCATTGACAGAATATCCAGGATGTTATTGTATATCTGGAAAAAAATTAAATCCAACTGGTAAAAATTGTATAGATATAATATGTCCAGTAGATTCTTCTACAACTCCTATATATAATATGGGTTTAGATGGTAACTATCTCGGATGTTATTGTATATCTGGAAAAAAACCAAATGCCACTAAAGATGGATGTATAAATATATCATCATGTCCAACTGGAGCATCTACTACAGTTTCTACAATTCCATTATCAGGAGAATTTTTAGGTTGCTATTGTAACTCTGGGTTACGATGGAATCCTGATCAAAAAGATTGTAGGGAATTAATATGTCCTACTGGGTCATCAACAAATACTACAAGATTTCAACTAACTGGAGAATATTCAGAATGCTATTGTTTACCTAATAAACATCCAAATATTAACGGAAATGCATGTGATGATATTTTATGCCCAACTGGAGCATCTATAGTTCAAACTAGATACGAATTAAGTAATAATTTAGGTTGTTATTGTTTGCCTGGAAAGAAACCAATTATATCTGGAACAGGTTGCATAGATATAGTATGTCCAACCGGAGCAACAACTGAACCATCTATTTTATCATTGGGAGGAGAATATGTAGGATGTTATTGTCCATTTAACACTACATGGGATAGTTCAACTAATTCATGTGTAAAAATATGTCCTACTGGAGCTACACTTTCAGCAGTTGGTACTCCGAGAATACCAACAGGGGATCCTGTAGATTGTTACTGTATGCAAGGTAAAACATGGGATCCCACTAGTTATATGTGTAAAGATACTACTTGCCCTCCAGGATCTTCTACAAATTATAACACAATTGCTGAAACATCTACTCCTGGATGTTATTGTTCTGAAGGAACTATATGGTCAAATAATCAATGTTCTGGATGTCAATGTGGACAATACATAAGTCTAGGACAGTGTCAAAATTGTCCTCCAGGACAAAGATTTATTGATGGACAATGCGTAGGATGTCCAGATGGTCAGATTCTAAATCTAGCAACGTGTTCTTGTGTAAATGATGTGATACCAATTAATTGCCCACCTGGGCAATATTCTAATGGGGTAAATTGTTTGGAATGTCCAGCTGGTACATTTAATCCTAATAGTGGACAAACATCGTGCGAATTATGTCCTTTTAGTACATATAACCCCAATACAGGAAAAACTAGTTCTAATGATTGTATAGCATGTCAGTTTCCTAATTGGTTTTCTTATAGAGGAAGCACAAGTATTACTGACTGTAAAGCTGGTGCAATTGGATAATAAATAATTATTTAGTTTCAGATACTCTATTCCAATATGCTTTTTCTAGTAACATATCTTGAGGATCATCTTCGGGATCATGTTCTATTTTAGAAGGATCTATATTAATACTTTCTTCTTCTATTTCTCCTTTAATATTATCTTCTCTTTCATAATCGGAATCATTTTTTACATTACCTATTGATATTCTGTTATTTAACGTTTTTTCATTGTTACTATTTTGTAGTTGTTGAAAAATTACATCTTGTATTTTTTTTGATTCTATGACATTAGATTCCCTATCCTCAATTGTTCTAGTTTTGTTATTAAAAACACTTCTTTTATCTACATTTCTTCTATTTATCATATGTTTATATGAATCCATCATCATGTTATCTCCTACTTCACCAAATGGAATATCATCTTCATCATCATTCTTATTAGCAACTTGAAGCTGATTAGCTATATATGAATGTATTTGCTCATCATCATCTATAGGGGCATATTTTTCTTGCTGATTATATTGTGAATAATTATTCTGTCTTTGTTTTTCTAATTCCATTAGTTTCATTCTATTTTCTCTTTCTAAGAACTCTTGTTGCATTTGTCTTTGTCTTAATTGATACATATGTTTTTGTTGTTCTACTGTTTTTAGATACATATTATATTCATATATGTTATTATTGTAAATATTTACAATATCCCTTATACCTTTATATATTTTATTCTCTGTAACTAAAATAGGAAACATATTTATATTTTTATTTTTTAAAAATGATTCAATTTTTGGATCATTTAATTGATCGGGCAAAATTGGTATAATTGATATGGTAACTCCCATATTATTAATAATTGGTTTATTTCTTTTGATATATGATAAAAAATCTACATTTTTATCATAAAACATGGGATGATCCAAGATATAAATATTATGACTAACCATCAATTTATAATTATATATAAAAATTGATTATTATATTATCAATTGATATTATAACTAATATCAAATGACGACAATAGAACTGATTTCCTTTACTATAAATAGAAAAGAAATTTCTTACAAAAATATACCTAATATTAAGAAAATAATAGGTATCGATGAACTTCCTTTATGTAATACTTATGTATCCATAGAACTAAAAGGAATTTCTACCGCATATATGAATGCATTTAGAAGAACATCAATTGATGAGATGACAGGTTATGCTTTACAGGTTCCATCTAATATGGACTGGAGAGATACTACTGATGAATTTATGTTACCTCAATTTGTTATACAACGTATTTCATTAATACCTTTAAAACTTAATATAGGTAATGATTTTAATAAAATCGAATTTGAACTTGTGGTAGAAAATAATACTACATCTGTATTACCTGTATATTCGAAAGATCTTAAACTAGTATCAGGCAAATTATCTGAACCAATATTTAATCCAACATTTAAAATATGTATTTTACAACCAGGTCGTAAAATTGCTATTTATGGTATATATATTGGATCTGGGATTGGAAAAGACAATACGGCATTTCAAAGAGCTAGATGTGGATCGTATAAACATTTAGATATACCACAGTATGAACGTAAAGAAACACATGAACCTGGTGGTAAAGCTGTTGATTATAGTGGGTACAAAATTTCATCTATGGAATCAAATCCTAAACATCATTTATATACATGTACATTAGTTTCAACTAATGAAGATAAAGCTGAGATTAAAACATTGTTTATTGATGTATGTATTAATCTTAAAGAACGTTTACGATATATATTATCTTATATAGAGTCTACTATTAATAATGAATCATTTAGTCAAGGTATAGAATATAATGTGTTCCAATTAACAGATGGAACATTTGAAGGGATTTTACAAATTATAAATGAAACACATACGATTGGAGAATTATTAAAAAGAACAATTTATGATCTATTTCCTGATATTATAAATGTAAAATATATAATAATATTACATGACGATAAATTAAAAATAACTATTCAATATAAAGAACATATAACAAGTATATTAGTTAAATCATTAAAATATTGTTTAGCTACATTTGATTCTTTGCAGCAACAATTTATACAATATAAATTATAGTTACTATAACAATGTACAACTTCACAAATAACTGGTTTGAATATTCAGAGATAAAAAGAGAAATAGAAAAATATGTAGATAAAGATAATATTAATATTTTTTTAGAAATTGGATCATATGAGGGTGCATTTACATGTCATATTTCTGATAATTATTTGGATTCAATGGGATCTAAAATAATATGCGTAGATCCATTCGACATATCAGATAATACCTCTCCAGTTTATAATTGTGTCAAAAAAGTTTTCGTAAAAAATATAACTAGTAGTAAAAATTGGCAAAAAATTAGATTATGTGAATTATATTCGACTAATTTTTTTAAAAATAATAAACAATTGTTTACTTTTATTTATATCGATGGTTCTCATATTTGTGAACAAATTAAAGAAGATTTTATAAATTCATTAAAAATAATAAAACAAAATGGAATAATTTGGTTAGATGATTATGCTTCTAGTGAAGAAGTTACTAATGTAATAGATGAAATATATAATAATAATTTAGATTCTTTAGAAATAATACATAAAGGTTATCAAATTGCTTTTAGAAAAAAATAGTAGTTATTGAATAGTATTATGATAATTATTGAATCTATAGATATTCAAAATATAATAGTTTCATTTTTAGATAATGAAACTGATTTAATATCTTGGAAACATGTTTGTTCTAAAACAATGCTTAAATTTAACTGTTTTTTTATTTGTAATAGAGTGAGTAATATATTTAATGCAACATATCTAGTATTATTATCTAATGAAATAACAAACAAAAAAATTAATAAATACGGTTCTTATTTAATTTATCTAGATTGTGGATATAATATAGAAATAAGTAATATTAACAGTTTATCTAACTTAATAACATTAAAATTTTCACATAACAAAAAGATAACGAAAATACCTAAAAACGTATTAAATTTATTTTGTGGTTGGAATAATAATATTAATGATACTAGTATATATCCATTAATTAACTTAAAAAGCTTACATTGTGATTTTAATACATCAATAACATCTAAAAGTATAAGTACTCTAATAAATTTAGAAAAAATAGAATTTGGAATTAATACAAATATTTCAAATTCTACATTTAAGAATTTAACAAAATTATTATATTTAGACTGTGGATCAATACAAGTAAATGATATAATATTATCATATTTACCTAATTTGGAATATTTATATTGTGGAAGAAATAATAATTTTAGTGATATTGGCCTATCTTACGTTTCTAACTTAAAAACTCTAGATTGCGGGTTATCAATAAATATAACTGATAATGGTTTTAAATACATTCCTAATTTAACATATTTAAACTGTGATGGTAATTATTTACTAACCGATGATGCATTACAATATTTACAAAATTTAATAACTCTAGATTGTGGAATTAATAAGAAATTTACTGATAATGGACTATTATGTCTTAAAAACCTTAAAATATTATATCCAAGATATAATAAAAATTTTACTAAAGATACGTTATTGAAATTTAAGATATCATACAGATATAATTCATATATATCATTATATCGATATGCTAGTAAAAATTGATTTTTACATCTAAAATGATTATATGAAGTAAATGCCTTCTTTAGTCAAATTTCCTAGCAGCATTCCTAATGAAATAATTGATATTATTGTATCATATATTGATGTATTCAAAGATCTATTAACTTTTAGGCATTTATGTAATAAAACATTAAATAGAAAATATACTGCAAATTTTTATTGCAGTATATTATATTCATTTATAGAAACTCCTAAAGTATATATTACATATAACACTAGTTTAAACATTTTAAAAAAAAGAGATTATATTCGTGATATACGCATTCATGCTCCAAGATATATTAATTTTCAACAATTAAATAATTTAACAAAATTAGAAACTTTAATTATTGAAGAGTATGGATGTATTCGTAATATACCTCCGATATATAAATCATTGACTACTTTAATTTGTCCTAGTTCTGATTTATCTGATAATATACTTAATAAATTGCCTAATTTAACTAAATTAAATTGTAAAGGTTGCTATGATGTAACTGAAAAATCATTAAGTATATTAACTAATTTAACAGCTTTAACATCTTATAGTAATAATGCAAATGATTTAACATTTATTAAAAATCTTAAAAAATTAGAACATTTATATATTGATTACAGATTTCAAAATTTATCATCAAATATAATATCTAATTTAACTTCATTAAAATCTTTAGAATTTAATATATACAAATATATTGATCCCAATATTATTAGATTATTACCAAACTTAGAATATATAAAATGTAACAATATAATACCATATTGGGATGAAGATATTATGCATTTATCTAATCTAAAGCATTTAATTACTGGCATTAAATGTGAATTTACTGATATATCGTTTAAACAATTAACTAAATTAGAAAAATTAGAAATAAATGGACAGAATATTAATATATCTAATGATATATTATCTACATTAACAAATTTAACTGAATTATCATTAGGTAATCTACAATTAGATGATAATACTTTTATAAACATGAAAAAACTTAAAACATTAAATTGCGATAATAGTTTATTATTAACCGATAAATGTTTAATTAATTTATCTAATTTAATATCATTACATTGTGGGAATAATATAAACTTTACTGATGAAGGATTGTCTAAATTATTAAATCTTCAAATATTACATTGTGGTGAAAATACAAATTTTACAATTGATGGAATATATAATTTACCAAACCTCAAACAATTAAGCACGGGAAAAAATATTAATTTTAGTAATGTCATTAAATATTACAATGGTAATAAATATGCTATAATAAAAAAGTATTTACAAATGTAATATTTAGATAAACAATACTTTTTTAATAAGAGTATATAAAATGAATTGCGATGATATTATTTTTAGTATTTCTCAGTTTATTGGAAACATTAAAGATCTTATATCATGGAAATCAACTTGTAAAAGAAATTATATAAAAACATATAAAATATATTTTATTTGCGATAGGTTTATTCCAAATATCATTCCGACTAAATTAGATCTTAGTTATACTAGTTTTGATAGTACAATAGTTCAACATTTTATATCTCTCGGTAATTTTATAAATTCATTAATTTGTAATATTTACTTACAAAATGATCATTTAGTATATATTCCTAATTTAAAAGAACTAGATTGTAATTTTAATAGAAATATTACTGATCTAGGTATAAAAAATGTATCTAATTTAACTTACTTAAATTGTGGGGTCGCTGATATAACAGAAGAATCACTTTTATATATTCCTAATTTAGAATATTTAGACTGTGGTTATGAATCCTATTTTTCTAATATATCCAATATGTATAAACTTAAAAAAATTATTGGAAACTATGGAACTATTAATTTATTATCAAATCTTCCTAATTTAGAATATTTAGATTGTGGATATAATGAAAATATAAAAGGAATAGAAACTATTATAAATCTAAAATATTTATGTTGCGGACATACTATAATATCGAATAATTCAATAAATAAACTTATTAACTTAACTTATCTAGATTGTTCATATAATGATACAATAACTGATCAGGCATTTATTTATTTAACTAACTTAAACAGATTACATTGTGGAGAATCTGTAAAAATAACTGATAATGCATTTAAATATTTACCAAATTTAACCCATCTTCATTGCGGATGGAATACAAATATTACTAATGAAGGTATTAGTTCTATATCTAATTTAATATATTTACATTGTGGCAATAATCCAAATATTACAGATTTATCTATGAATCCTAAATTAAAATATTTTATTTGTGGTTATAATAGTAGTATTACAGATAACTCGTTTAATAATTCTAAAAATATAATATACTTAGATTGTTGGTCTCATCCTACATTAACAGATCATACTCTGGAATTATTACATAATTTAGAATATTTATCTTATAGACATAATTTTAGTGACATTGCCGTATCAAAATTAAAAAAAATAAAACATATCTCATGTAGAAATAATTTAGGTATTTCACATATTCCAGATATAATAGGTAATATATGTATAGATTGCATGTGTACATTTGAATATAATTAATATATAACATTATAATAATGGAATTAATAAATTGCGATGATGTTGATTTCTTAATTGTATCATTTATGGATACAGTTACTGATATATTATCTTGGCATTCATTATGTACTAAAACATATAAAAAACAATATGTTATATCATTTATCTATAATAAATTTCATAAAGCCATTATTTCAAGAATGGTTTTTTTAAATAAGAACTTTTATAATACTAAAAATATTATAAATTATGGAAATAGAATAACTACTTTACATATTGATAGAGATATTCATGATATATATTTTAAATATATGCCTAATATTACAGTATTATTCTGTGAAAATAATATTAAGTTAACAGATATAACATTATCATATATTCCTAATTTAAAAAGATTATACTGTCAAAATGTACAAAATTTTACTGACGTAGGTTTATCATATGTACAAAATTTATCTTTATTACATTGTGGATATTGGCCTTCATTGTTTACAGATAATGGATTAATGAAATTAAAAAAACTAAAATCATTATTCTGTGGATTTAATACTAACTTTACAGATAAATCTATGAGTACTTTATTGGAATTAAAAATGTTACATTTGGGAGTTAATAATAATATTACAGATAATTCTATATCAAATTTACATAATATAAATACATTATATTGTTCTAATAATACAATTTTAACTAATTTAACTATTAAGAATTTATACAATTTAGAATTATTAGATATGGGAATAAATAATAATTTTACTAATGATTGTTTATCTTACGTTCCTAAATTAGGTGCATTAAATTGTTTACATAATGTTAATATTACAGTTATTGGACTTAATTATATATTAGAATTAGAAATTTTAAAATGCGATATTGAAACAATGAATTTAAAAAATATTTTAAAAACACATAAATTTTTAAAATGTATAAATTGTGATTGTTCTAATTTATTTTTTGATTATTAAATATTTATCAAATGGATAATAATCTTTTTTTTATTTTTATCTATATATATATATATATAAAAAACTAATAATAAAGTATGTCTTGGGAAAAAAATCCTGATGTTATTGGTAATATAACATGTACGCAATTTCAGAATACTGTAGATGATGAATTAAATCCTCAAAATGCGTACATGTATGCTCCATTTATTGTAGATAATGCAGGTAAACTAACACAGGAAATTACATTTAATAATTTTGATACTCTTACAAGAACTGAAACAAGTGATACTAAGCTACTTACTGCTACTGCAAGTAGTGAACTTCCCGTATCTTATGAATCATTAGATACTAGTATTGCTACCATTATTAATGGAGATACTTTGAATGCAATCACAACTGGAACCGTATGGGTTAGAGCTACACAGGCAGGTAATGAATTATATGATCCAGCTACACCTGTTATATGTATCTTTACTATTGTATATGATTATCATCAAGTAGGACCTACTGGTAGTCTAGAGTTTCCTACTGAACTTAATTTGTATGTAGATAAACCAGATGTTAAAACTCTAAGTGTGGTAATTGATGATATTAGGTATACACAATTTTCTGGAATTAGCTATGGGCTACTTACTGGATTTAGAGGTGTTGCGCTAATGGGAACAATTAGTGCAACTAATGGTCTAGATCAACCAGTTACTGATTTTACTAGTAATCCAATTAGCGTTACAGTTACAATGCCAAATGCTGATCCTACACATGTATATAGAATTTGGCAAAAAGTTGGTTCAACTCTTGTAGATCCACAGCCTAATGGTTATCCAGTTCTTCTAACTTATCAGTCATTATCAGATTGGACTGGACTAATGCCATTTGTTGGAGAATTTGTAATTATTGATGATACCCCACCAGCTGGTAGGGCAGGTGGCGATCCTTATATTATTTCAGTAAAGAAGGTTAAAACATTGCTTCCTAATGAATGGAAAGTTATCAATTTACTTAAAACAGGAACAACTCAAATTATTGCAAATTGTGAATTTATTTCTAGTGAAGTAATTGATAAATTGCATTATATCAATAAAAGTAAAGAAGTATGTCTTAAGATTGATCCTAATTTACATAAATGGGTTAAAGATCTTACATACATTACATCTATAGAATTTATTAATACTGAATCTGGTAAGAAACTAGTAATCGATACTTTGAATGGTAATATTGTATCCGATGATAGTTCATTTGTATATGAAACGATTAAGAATACTAAGTATGGACTATTTTCTATTACACATGGAGCTTATTATCCCCATGCTTCATTTAAACAATTTATTGTATATTTTGATGATGGCCACTTGGCTATTAGTATTGATAATTATTGGGATGATATTAACTATATCGAACTATTCATGAATTCTGAAGATTATACTTCTCTATCGGGCGAATTGATTGAACATAGTGAAGAAAACGTAATTGAAAAAAAGTAAAGTAAAGTAAAGTAAAGTAAAGTAAAGTAAAGTAAAGTAAAGTAAAGTAAAGTAAAGTAAAGTAAAGTATTTTATTTTTTTATTTTTTCTATTAGTTTGTCTATTTCTTGTAACCATAATGTAGAACCTGCAAATGGCTTTTCATTAAGATAAATATTTACTTGTTCTAATTCTGTTTTTAACCTTTTACAATCTTGATTTCTTTTATGTAGTGCAGTTTTAGTAAGTTCTCTTTCTTTTAAATCTAAAATATAATCGTATGTTGCATTAATGTCATATAATAATTTATATTCTAATATATCATTACTAATATAACCAGGACTAGTTAATATACTTGAATTTATTTTAGGAAACTTATACTTTTCTAAAATATTACTTGCTATAATATCATCTTCCATTGCAGAAATATTTAATTCATTAGATATTTCAATATAGCGTATAATTGATTCTTCTTTAATAATATGTACATTTAGTAATATTTGTTTTCTTATAAGTCTAGCTTTATATAGATTTCTTCTTACAGGAGCCCAATATAATATATCAGCATGATAATTATCTTCAAATTCCAATACACCTCGTTTACAAGAATAATAATTTAAATTAGGTTTCAACGAAGTTCTTAAATTTAATAAATCTTCTATTGGATCAATAACAGAATCTCCATATGTTGACATAATTGTATCAATTATATTAGGCTTTAAATAAATATTTATTTCTATTTCAGTAACAGATGAATAATCTTCTATTTTATCAATATATTTATCTTTTAATTTTTCTAAACTTTCTAAATAGGTTGAAGTTACTATATTTATTGGTAATTCTGTAATATGTATTACATTTTTTTCTGAATTATAGTTATAATTACCAAATGAATATTCATTACCTTTATATAATCTAATATCTCCATCTATATTTAATGGATATTTATAACCTATTGAATGTGGTATAATAGATATATCTTCAGTTTCATGTAATTTATCTGCTAATTCAATTAATTCTGTATTTCCTCGGATGTAATCTTTTACCATATTTACTACAGATTGTAACGATTTTCCATAAGATTTATGATTCCAACCTTCTGATACTATTTGATAAGATTCTAATACTGCCATAGGAAGTATGGGAACAAAATATTCTGGTTCTGCTCTGATACCTTCATCAAATGTGTATGGTAGAAGCCATCTATCTTCTGATGGGAATATATTATGTACAATTGAATTTAATTTTACTGCAATATATCGAGCAGAACCTGCTTTAGATCCATGTCTATCACCAAATTGTCCTACTCCTATTAAATAAGGATACTTTCTAGCACCTGGAAAATTTTGTGCCATATAAATAATTGTTTTATTAAGACTCATATCACCATGATGATATAACATTTTATCAGCAATATATCCTCCTAATTGAAATACTTTAAGTTCTTTAGATTCCGCACTAAATCTCATAATTGATCCCATTAATATTTTACGTCTGGCTGGGTTAAGACCATCTATAGCATGACTAATTTGTCTATTTATTGCATCATTCTTATACAATTTAGTATCAATATTTAACTGAACTTGACCAATTGGTATTTCTTGTGTATTTCTTAAATTAACAGATTCTTCATAAGTAAGATGATTAACAGGAGTAACTAATATTTTTTTACGTAATGATGAATCACTTCCAAAATATATTTTAAATAATTCATCTGCAGCATCATCCATTGTATAAGTATAAACATTTTTATTAAAATTTACAGCTGTAAACATATCAGTAGCCTCTGCTGAATCATGCGTAGCCAATCCTTTAAAATACTTAATATTATGCTTATTAACAAATGTTGAATCTGTTTCTAATGTGTGATCTAATTCATTCTCATAATAAAACTCTATTGGTTTATTTAATTTTCCTGTTTTAGGATATGCTCTTATTAATGGAGTCATTAATTTACCTACATATTTTTTAGATAATAGTGCTGGCCAGAAAGTATATATCCATACAAGAACAAGAGATGCAATTTTACCTGTTCCATCGACATCTTGATCAACACATAGAATCATACGTCCGTAGTTCAATGTATTTAACTCTTCTTGCTTGGTATAAGTAAAATCATATCTTAATCCAAAAGCATCGGCCAGCATATTAAGTCGTTTGTTACTTTTAAGTTTAACTGATCTAACATTTATATCTCCATCATCTGTAGAAAATGATGTAGTTTCTCTAGCTGCATTTATAATAACTCCTTGTAGACTAATAATTCCGCACCAATCAAATGAAGGGCTAAATCCAGAACTACTAGCTTGTTTATTACATTTTTGAGTAAGACCAGATCTTAGTAACGTAATAGCTGAATCACCTTCTGCAACTAATAATAGACACTGTTTTTTTAACTTGGAATTTGATATATTTTTAGCCTTGATATATTTATCATGTTCCACTTTAGTTTCTTCTTTTTTAGTTACTAATATTTTTCCCATCAACGTCAAACTAATTGTTTTTAAGAATGAGTCTGGTATTTTATATTGTTCAAGTACCTTATTACTCACTTGAAGTTCATTTTTGTTCTGTCCTGACCAATCTACTCCAGGAATACAGCCACATATTACCAATTTCATATTAGTTGATAAATCTTGTTTTTCTTCTCCCTTTGTTAGTTTAGCCATTTTATTCGTTACATATTCCTTAATTATTTTTTTGATATAAGCAATATGAGAACCTTTATTACTAATGACTCCATTAATAATAGACATATTTTGTGCAGATGATCGTCTCTTTACTTTTTTACCTTGAGGCATTATAATAGCGGCGATATTTATAAAATATCCATTTTCACTATTTTTACAAATAGCACTAATAATATTTTCTCCCTCATCGACAATTATATTAGCTAATTGTTCTGCACTATTAGTTTTACATAGTGTGCCATTATATGTTACTTCAACTTTTTCACCAACATATGCAGCTACTTGACATGCTCTCAATCTTATCCAATTATCAATATCAGATAAATAAGTTTTATTGTCATTAGTATAACCTAATTCTTCATAAGCTAATTTAAAAGTTACTTTAGTATGTTCAGGTTCAGTTGTTTTTATTATAATAGGATCATCGATATCTGATAATCTATTTTTAAATGTCTGAGAATATTTTTGTTTTCCACTAACAGTTTCTACAATAAATAAGTTAGAATGAACATTTGCTAATTTAGCGCCTAATCCATTAATACCTCCTTTAATAGAATCTATCGGTTTTTCAATATTAGTTCCAGTAAGAAACTTAGAAAATGCTATTTCAATAACATATAATCCTGAATTGGGTTCTTTAACTATAGGAATACCAGGACCATTATTAAATACAGATACGACACCATCATTAAATTCTATTGATATTTTAGTAACTCTTTTACTTGGTACGTTTTTTTCACATCCTTTTGTATGATCGGTTGCATTTACAATAATTTCATCTATTGCTTTTAATAATGCAGGAGTATGATAGTTTGTTATTTCAACAAAAGAATTATCATTAGTTATTCCATATAAATCAGGTATTAGAATAGGAGTTAATGTTCCGCTCCACATTCCCTTAGTTTTGGCATGTTCTTTGATATCACATACTTTAAACTGCTCGACAAAGGATTCCATTGTCGATTTTTTCTTTATAATAAATAAGGCATATTTATTCAAATATTTGATTACAATACACTAACTTAATTCATAATGATCAGGGATCCAAGATGGAGTAAAATAATTATATTTATTAATACATGTATAAAGAATTAACAATACAATAAGTACCAAAATCATTATAACGATTGGACACATTTTTTATTAATATACTATATATTAATTTTTTCTAAAAACATGTTTTCTAAAATTAGTTACATCTGAATCATCTATTCGTTTAGTTAAAAATAGTTTATAAGGAGTTTCATCTAATCTTGATCTAATATAGTATAAAACATACATACCACATTCTGTATTACTTTTTTGATGAACTATATTAGTTACTGCAATTGTTTCTACTTTATCATGTAATGTTAATAAATTTTTTCTTTGTTTTTCCATCCATTCGTTAACATCATAATTAGGAGGATTTCCTGAACTATTGAAATATTCGATAGTCCAAGTATTTAATCTACAATCTACAAATATACAAACCCAATGTTTTCCTCTTCCAGTTGACACGTCCGTATTTAAAACGCATCCAAATGTTTTAAATGGACCAGTATTAATTCCAATTATTGGATCTTCATAAGACTGTTTTCCAGAAAATACATCTGCTAAATTGATTGTACCAAACTCATTACCTATATATTTAAAATCAATCATTGAAAATGGACAAGGATAAAAATCTTTAAATTCTCTTGCCCACATCATTAATGTTTCATCTATATTAAAATTACTTAATAAATTAGTATTATTTCTAGGACCAGATGGTTTAAAATTTTGTATCCAATTTTTTTCAATAAGTTCTTTACCGCCATTATTTATTACATATTTATTAAAATCGGGATCACTAAGAATACAAGATTCAGAGTCACACTTTAATTTAGATTTAGCTACATTAATTATTTCAACATCATTATCACCATTGTAGTTAATATATTTTGATGCTAATTGAATAATTTTTTTATAACTACATATGTTTCCCCCATTAGAACATTCAGATTCATTTGTTTTTGTTAATAATTTAGAATTATTATTTTTTTTATATTGATATCCTCCTATAATAGTATCATCTTCTATTCTATCTACTAATTTAACGTATTTTATAATATTATTTTTACTTTTACTTCTATCGCTAGGAATATTTATTATATGAGAATTAATATTCATTGTTAATATATTATAATGTATGTAATGGAAGATAATAATATATTTTTAGGAAATAAAGAAGTGGTAATAGGAGGTTGGGGAGAATATGAAATAAATAAACGTTGCTTAAGAGCTGAGATTTCAAAAGAAAAATATAATAATTATTACAATAGCAAATATATTTATCCACAAAATGTAATAGACTCGGTGTTAAAAAATAGTGCCATTCATTTTATTACACATGATACTATTAAAAGTTTTATTAATGTATTAAAAAAAGAAGAAAATAAAAATGATAACTTTACCGATATTTGGGTATTACCCAAATTAACGTCTTCTATATTAGACGACTATTTAGATACTAATATGTATGATCCAGATGAAATGCAAAAAATAAATTTAATGTTAATGGAATACTGTGATTTAATGAATATAAATATATCACTTGAAATACTTACTCAAGTTCCATTAATAACAATTAAACCTGTTCATGTAACAAATATAGATGGTATTATTGAATTAGAAAAACAAATGATTCCTATTATTAATATAATTGAAAAAAATATAGGTATACTAGCTTTAAATTGCGATAGAATTAAGAAATATATACTTAATATAGACGATGACATATATTGTAACAAAGAATTAGATAATAATGATAAAGATAACATAATGAAATTTATTATAAGTTCATAATGAATGACAATATTATTCCTTCAGTTGAAATTAAATTACTTGAACATGCTAATGATAAATTACCATACTATTCATCTGATTATGCTAGCGGAATAGACTTATTATCTGCAAATAATGAAGACATAATAATTAAACCAAATGAAATAAAGATTATTCCTACAGGAATTTCTATATCACTCCCTCCAATGTTTGAAGCTCAAATTAGACCAAGATCAGGATTAGCTGCTAACTATGGAATAACTGTATTAAATACTCCAGGTACTATAGATGAAGATTATAGAGGGGAAATAAAAGTAATTTTAATTAATCATGGTACAAATGATTTTATAATCACAAGAGGTATGAAAATTGCGCAAATGGTAATTAGTAAATATTATAGAATATTAAAATGGCATCAAGTTGATAAATTAATTGAAACTAAAAGAAACGATAAAGGATTTGGATCTACAGGATTTTAAACTATTCCTTATTATAGATAAATATAATATATAACATATAAAGAAAATAGCCATGCTTAATGATTTAATCGATCAGTTTATTGATATTTATAATAATGATATAAAACAAAGAGAAGATAGTTGGTATGAAATAATGGGTCGAACAATTGGAGGATCAGAGATTGCTGCTATTATGGGATTAAGTCCGTATTCTTCATTTTATAAAGTTGTAGAATCTAAAATTGATATATGTAAAGGAAACAAGCCTTGGAACTCTATTGATTCATTATCATGCTGGTGGGGCACTGTATTTGAAGATGTTATAACAAAATTTGTAGAACTGGATTTAGGTAATCCAGTTAAAGGAACTGGAATTTGTATTCAAAAATATGAAGGACATAGGAATAGTCCAGATGGATATATAGTTGCTAATTTTTATAAAAAAGATGATAAATATGAATTATGGACAACTAATTTACCAAAAGATATAATTGAATTATCATTAATTATGTTATTAGAATTTAAATGTCCTATTACAAGAAAAGTTACAGGCGATATACCTAAATATTATAAACCTCAAGTATTATCAGGTTTGTCTGTAAGTCCGATTGCTCATAAAGGATTATTTATAGATTCTATTTTTAAAAAATGTAGTATTTCACAATTAGGATATAATCCAGAATATGATAATTCCTTTCATAAAAAAATAACAAAGGATTTAAATCCAATAGCATGGGGATCAATTACAATATACTGTGCTAGTAATAATAAAAAAATAGATACTATTAAAACCATATATGATAAATATTTTGATATGCCATTTACTGAGACTGATATTATTGATTTAGGAGATGCTTCCTATGAAGTATTTAACGATACAATGATGTTAATTAATGATAAAACATTAACACCCGCACCTACTACTATTAAATTTTTTGATGGTAGAGGAGACAATGATATAATAAATTTAAATAAAAAAAATAATCATTATATCTTTGCAATACTTCCATGGAAACTTTTTGATATATCATATGTTCCTATAGATAGAGAACCCAATTTCTTAGAAAATATTTATCCTACAATACAAAAAGTACATGAACTAGTTAATGAAAGTATTAAAGATTCTAATTTCTATGAACGAATTAAAATTGCAGATTTATGTAATAATATATATGACTAACTTATGAATAAACATAACAAAAATATTTATTACTATATAATTAAATAAATGTTTAATATCGATATTTTTTTATCAAATATTGAAAAATATAAAACAATTACTTTAGATAAAGAAAATGTTTCATGTAGGGATATGATAGAATATATTAAAAGTGGCTATGATGTTATTAAATATCGTTTTAAATACATTAGACATTTAGATGACAATAAAAAACCTGAATTAATTGATCCATTTTTATACAATATAATTTTGAATACACGAGGTGTTGATGTTGTTACTAATATTAAATGTAATACAGAGTGTGAATTTATTTTTAATAAAGAAAAAATAAATTGTAATATTAATTCTTTAACAATTCCTATAATCAATATTCATAATGTATATCCTGAATTTAAAATCAAAGTAGATACTATTATTGAGTTATCTTATGATGTTTATATTTTTAATAATAAACTACGAGAGGAATTTAGAAAATATATAGAAGTTACTAATAATGAAAATCTTTTATTTAACGAAAATAAAGTTACTAAATTATGAACTTGATTTATTTAATATGACTTTCTATTCTTCTATAATAAATAGATTCTAATGCATTTTCAGAATATCTATGTATTCTTACAACTTGTCCTACTCTACCTCCATTCCAAATTATATTTACATCACTTGTTAAAATAATGGGTAAATCTTTTATATTTATTCTTTCTTTTTGTAGAAGTTCATTAACTTCTTCCTTTGTCATCAATATATGTGGAAATAGAATTTTACATTTAGGTACACTAAATGAGAAATTATGGTATGGAAATATTGAATAATATGGTTTCTCTCCATTTATATCAATATTTCCATATTGTCTATTATATAATTCTCTTACAATGTCATCAAAATTCTTTCTACCGAAATATTCTTTATTTACTGCTAAAAATAATTCATCTAATGTATTATTTTTACTACACTCATCGTTGTCTATTATTTCAATAATTTTTTTAATTTTTCTCAGTTCAAAATTTCCTCCAGAATACGTATCATTACTTTTCATTATTATAAAAATAATTTTATTGCGATTTCCTCTAGAATTATTAGAAATACCATCTATTCTTACATAACCATATTTCTCCATGTCGCTAATTATTTCATCATCTGAGAATTCTACATTGCCTACAAGAGATATATTTCTATTAGGAAAGAATTCATTGATAACAATATTTACAATGTTAACTGGAGGATAAACTTGTACAAACATTTTAATTATAATTATTAATAATTTAATTTTCAATTTTTATTTTAATTATTTTTGTTTATATCTATATATTCAAGTATATTTTACATAATGACTACCATCGATCCGACTACTGCAGTTGGAAGTGACTATCTAAATGCTCAAGTAGTTCCTACTCCTATGGGATGCGGCGGAATGGAATACGTAGGAGGAGATTTTTCAACACATGTTAAAAATAATAGTATGCTATATTTTAGTCTAGCAATTGCAATGACGGTTCTTGCTTTTATTATGCTAGTTCTTGTTCTTAGTGGTAAATGCGTTGGTGTAGTTAAGAAGACTACTAGTAAATATTCTAATTCATTTGTACCTACTTCTATTATTGGAGGTGTTAAGCAAAGTAATTTTGGCAATTCTCCTAATTGGTATATGCAAGATGGATGCGCAGGTTATAATTGTCAAGTAGATACTTCAAATGGAAAGAGCCTTAGTTTTGGTACTGTTGAGGATGCTAGGCGATCTAACTTTGATGGAGCAGGTCCTAATCCAGTAGCAGCCGCTGAAGCTCAGCGAAGAGCTCGAGAAGAAGCAGTGCGTCGTAGCCAAGCTGAACTAAGGCGTCAGGAGAATGTTAACCATGCACAGGCAATGCGCGCTGCACATGCTGCTCAGGTTGCACAGGGTACTCCTCCTGGTCAAGTTTCTAATATGGTTCCACATGCTGGCCATGTTTCACATATGACTCCACATGTTGCACATATGGCACCACGGCGTGAAAATATGACTGCAGAGGATGTTGCTAAAATTGAACAAGCCCGTGCTGGATATGTGGCTCAGCTAGATAATGTAAGCCAACGTCAGGTAAATGTTCTAGCTGGATGCGACGTTAATACATGGGATCCGATGGCTACTGAAGAGGCACAGGTTCTAGGATCAATTGGAACATATCGACCGATTACACCTGGTATGTCCGGTTTTAGCCGAGCTGTTAATGATAATATTCCTCTAACAGATTCTCAATTGGAAGCAATTATGCAAGGAGGTGAGCCATTCACTATTGGACCTGCAGGAATTCAAGATGTAGATTCTATTAGTGCACAGAAGCGTAGGGAGATGGCAATGGTTCCTCCTCGTAAATTTGTTTAAATAAATTAAGTTAAAGAAATATATTATAATATATAATTATCAAGATGGATAATTTCTTTAAACGATTATCAAAATTTGTATCTGATAATCCTCAATTTATTCTATTTATTATAATTGTACAATTTATTATAATACTATGGTTATTTATTAAATCTAGAAATATTATTGGTAATTTTAAAAATAAGAGTAATATTTTTAATAAAAACAAAGTCAAGGAAAAAAATAAAGAAAAAAATAGCGATTCAGAAGAAGATATTGAATCTGTAAAACCTAGTAAGACTAATAATGTAACAAGAAGACCAAATGATTCAGTATCTCAATTAGTTAAAGATATTAATCAAAATATATAATAATATGATATAAATATATAATTTATTTTTTTTATATAAAAATGAATACAGATATTAATTCTTTAAAAGAATTAAGAATTGCAGATTTTGATAACAAAAATGATACAATTTCTGTATTAGGTTATCAACTTACTGGAGCTCAATTATTTATTAAAAATTTATTTAATCCAAATACTCAATATAAAAGATTATTAATAAATTGGCAAACTGGAGTAGGAAAATCAATAGCAGCAATTTCTATAGGAAATGAATTTATTAAACACTTTCAGGAACAATATATTATTAATAAGATACCACATATGGTTTGTATTTTAGGATTTAATACTACAGAAACAATTAAGTCAGATATGTTAAAATTTCCAGAATTAGGATATGTTACAGAGTCAGAAGCAAAAGAACTTAACAGATTATTTATAGAAAATGACATAAGATATACTCAATTTTCTGCCTTACTAAATAGACGAATAACTGATAAATCAACTGGAGGATATTATAAATTTTATGGATATAGAGAATTTGTTAATAGTTTGTTTATAATTACAGACAAAGGTATATCCAATAAAATAAGTTATCAAGATATATTTATATTAGACGAAAATGATAATGAAACAATATTGGATGAATATATTGAAAAAAAGTATATTAGGATTAATACTGATTTAATTAATTCTTTAAAAAATGGATTAATTATATGTGATGAAATTCATAATGTATATAATAGTTTAGAATCTAATAATTATGGACTAGCGATTAAATATATATTAGATATATTAAAAGATGAAGCACCTAGGGCTGTATTTATGTCAGCAACTCCTGTGACTGGTAATGCATCTGAAATTATAGATTTATTAAATTTATTAAATCCTGGATTAAATTTAAAAAGACAGGATTATTTTTATAAAAATTCAGATGGAATCTATGAATTAAAACAAAATGCATCTGAAGATATCACAAATTTAACTACGGGAAAGGTTTCATTTTTAATAGATACTGAAGTAGATTTATATCCAGTTCGTATATTTGATGGAACAAAAATTGATGGAATACCCTATATTAAATTTATACAATGTAACGAATCGGAATATCATCTTAATACTATTAAACAAGAAAGTAACTTAACTTATGCTCAGCAAATTAAATCAATTTATGACATTGCATTTCCTAATCCTGATACGGATGAATATGGATTATATAATTCTTCTGAAATTTTTCCTAAGCTGCAAAAAGCAAATAATGAATGGAAAAATAAATATGGAGTTGAAACATATCAAGAAGATGGAATATCTGTAATAACAGGTAACTTTTTATTAGAAAATAATATAAAGCATTATAGTACTAAATATTATACATTGTTAACAGATGTACTTAATAATATTAAAAATAAAACTCAGGGGAAATTGATGGTTTTTCATTACAATGTTCAATTATCAGGAGTTATTCTGTTACAAGAATTATTTAAAATGAATGGATTTATAGATGAACTATCAGAACCTAATAATTCTACTCTATGTGTAATATGTGGTTTACCATTAGAAAATCATGATGATAATCAAGATTATAGTAACATAGAAGTACATGTTTTTAAACCATGTAGATTTATAATGGCTCATAGTAATATTAATAAAATTACTATGAAACGAAATATTTCAAAATTTAACGATATATCTAATTTACACGGAACTGAAATTAAAATGTTAATAGGGTCTCGTATTATTCAAGAAGGTCTTAATTTTAAAGCTATTAGATATCAATATATCTTATCGCTACCTATAAATTTTCCCATATTAATACAAGTACTAGGTAGAGTTGTTAGAAAATATTCTCATATTGATTTACCTGTTGATCAACGAGATGTACATATCAGAATCTATATCCACGATATAGAAATACCTAGATACACATATAAAGGAAATGAGTATTTAGTGATTCAACGAGTAGAAAAAGCGATAAGAATAAATGCAGTTGATAATTTTATTAATTATAAAAAATTATTAAATAATGAAGATACATTAGAATACCTCAAATATTATCCAACTAATAACAATCTACCTCCTGTAACAACTAAGTTTTTTGATGCTTACAACTATAACGAAGAAGAAATAAATATAATATCTAAAATATTAACTCTACTTTTTAATAAAAGTCCGGTATGGACGTTAGAAGATATAATAGAATCAATTAAGAAGGTTAATGTTAATTATAACACTAATTTAATTGATTATGCTAACATTGAGTTAGCTATTAATAAAAACAAATTTATACATCATATAGGTAATTATTATATATATTCTTCTGATATAGATTTAGAATGTTTTTTTAGAAAAAAAATAATTAATCCAATGATTGATATTAATATATCTAAATATTATTCTAAAAGTTCATTTAGTCGTTTATATAATTCTATCATGTTAACATATGAAGAAACATATTTAAAAAAGAATATCGAACTATCATTAATTTCATTACCAAAAGACTTTCATATAGAATTAATGAAACAAATAATATTAGGTAAAATTAAAAATAATAAAATTATAGATCTTTATAAACGGTTTAAACTTTTATTATTTAAAGATTATCCTATAGGATACATTGATGATATTTCAGTAAATATATATAGTTTAACTGAACAAGAATGGATTAATAAACCATTAGAAGAATATAATATAGGAAGAAGATATGATGAAAATAAATATTTAATAGGTTATATTATTGAAGAAAAAGATGAAACTAAATTTAAATTACGTGAACCTATATTAGGTAGCAAATATGCTGATCTACGTACCGTGCGAAAAGGAATGGTATGTGAAAATAATATAAGAGAAGATTTAATTGACATGCTATCATTATTACGTAAAATAAATGAAAATAATAATAATTATGCTTATAAATATGATCAATCTATATCTAAAGGATCGAATTCGCAATTATGTACAATAATAAAATTATATCTTCTTTACTTTGAAGAAAAAAGTAGAAATATGGCTAATGGTATGAAAAATGGTACAAGATGGGTATATTTATTTCATGATATTTTACCTAATATAATGTTAAAATAATTGAATAATTATAATATTGTATTATATAACTAAAATGATACTTGAGAAAATTTTTGAGGTTACGCTTAATATCAATAATCCTATTAATTTCTGTACCAATAAAAAACATCATATTTTAACTGAATTAAATAATATTTATGTGAATAAATGTTATATGGGTTCTTATATTATAGATATAATTGATATATTACAAAGTAGTTCATGTAAAATAGTTAATACCAATTCATCTGGAAATGGATTAATTGACGTTAAATTTATTGCACATGTATTTATTCTTAGTGCATGGGATATACTTGTAGGAGTTGAAATAGAAAAAAACCAATCTTTAATAGTTGGTAAATATAAAAATTTAAACTTAACTATAGATGTAGCATTTAAACCAACTAATTTACAATCAAACTCATTATTAATAGGTCAATTAGTTCCAGTTAGAGTAATAAAATCAATACATAAACCGAAAGAAAATAAAATATCAGTAGCTGCAATATTATTAACTTGTGATAAAAAAATAGTTAATTATAGAGTTAAAGGAGAAATTATTAAATCAGCAATTCCTGAAATTCAGATGTTATTTAATAACATATTTGAAGAATTATCATTACGTTCTCAAATCAGTATGGAGAAAAATTTACTATTCGAATCGTTATTGTTTTCATATAAAAATATGCCAAAAGAAAATGAAAAAATAAAATGTGGCAATGAATTTTGGGAAGGTCCTAAGTATATGACTACGACTAAAACAGTAGTTAATATATTTGATACATTAACAATGGATTTGACTGGATTTTGGTCAAGACCACTAGATATATGTAGATCAAGTCCATTACTTACGGTTTCACAAGAAAAACCTAATGAGTATGTTTTAACTGCTCCTCATTTGATGATTATAGAATTTGCTAAAAATATATTAACATTCCTAACTGCAATTAGAGATTTTGGAGAAATATATAATACTCCTGATAAAATAAAAAATCATGAAAATATATGGAATATAATGAGACAATCTCAACTTAATTAAATTTATATTACTATTTTTTATATACAATAATTAAATGAATACATTTTCTAAAAAAAATGTAGAATTAACAACTGAAAGAAAGAAAAAATTTATTGTAGAAAATTCTAAAAATCTTACTAAAGATATTAAAATAACGATATTGTCATTAATTATGATGGAAGTAGGCGTATCAGTAATAATGGAAACAAATATTAAAAAAGAAATTGATATTAATTTGGATATACTTGAAATAAAGAATATTGAAGTATTAAATCATATATATAATATAGTAAAAAAAAGATTAGATACACTTAATCAGCCTATCAAAAGAAATATTATAATTGATGATAGCTGAAAATTTAGTTCATTCTTATATTAAAAACAATTCAGAAAGAATAACTGGTAATAAAGAGTTTAAAGTGTATTATCTATCCGATAACGATTCTGATGATGATTTATACACTAATAACAATAATAAATTAGATTTTAATATTAATAAATATATAAAAAAGAGTAACAAAAAATGACAGAAAATTATGTATTTTCAGAAACAACAGTTAAATCAAATACAAATTATGCAAAATCATTGCCGTTTGATGAAATAGTTTTATTATCTAATAAAATATGGAAAGAGGTTAAGAGTAATCCTGATATTAAAGATGAAAAAAAATCAGAAGAAATTTATTATTCTATCTATAATAAATATCATGATTTCGGATCTAGTTTCCCAATAATATTAAGATGGATGGTACAAATGAAAAAATATAGTGAAAAAGCATTTAAAAAGTTTTTAAGAAAATATAGTAATGCTGATATTTCATCCAAAAAAGATTTTTTAATTTTACAGGCTGAATATATAGTTTATTTATATGAAGAGAATAAACATTATGATAAAAAACAAGTTAATACTTACCGAGAATTTATTATAAAACAATTACTTGAAGAAGAAGAAGAACTTAAAACAATAGAAGAAGAATTAAAAGAAGAAATTAATAATATTGATGCAGAAAAAAGAAATAGACTATATGAATATATTAAATCAGAGATTGAAAAAAATAAAGTAAATCAATAATCATCTGATAAATAATAATTACAAAATTTATGAATAGTTATCATAATAGGAACTGATTTTCTGTCAGATATGATAAAAACATATGGTATATTAAAAAATATTAATTTATTATTATACAACATAAGACCATCTTTAATTTCTATTATTTGTCTATAAACTGATATATCTAGATATGGTAATACAAATATAAATATTGATGGATATTTATTTTTTTTATTAAAAAATTTAATAATATGTTTTTCTATACCATTTTTATAATAATAAGTTATAATAGAGTCAGAATATGTTAAATTTAATTTGTTAATAAATTTAGATATATCATGTTTCCATAACCAATAAATATTATTATCTGATTCTTTTTGAATAATAATATCAATAAATTTCATATAATAATGAAATAAAACTTATTTATTTAAAGAATTTGTATATACAATTTATACATTTAAAAAATGTTTATTATCATTTTAGTCTGTATTAATTTAATTATTATATTACTTATTTATATCTTTTCAAAGAAAAAAGATATACATTCTACAGATAATATTAGTGATTTTGAAATAATACATCCAAGATATAAAAATAATTTTAAAGGAATTCCCAAGGTAATATGGTCATATTGGCATAATTTAAATAAAGTTCCTAATATCGTTACAAAATGTATAGATACATGGATAATACATAATCCCGATTATATAATTAATATTCTAGATGATAAATCATTTAACAAAATAACAGGAATAGACCTTAATTCTATATTTTCAATAACTAATAATAAATCCCATCAAAAAAGATCAGATTTTATAAGACTTAGTGTATTATCATTATATGGGGGAATATGGATGGATGCCTCAATAATATGTATGCATTCTCTTAATTGGATTTCTGATATCAAAAATAATTGTGAATTTATTGGTTATATTGCACCTAATACAGAACATAATTCAGTTATAGATAGTTGGTTTTTAGCTTCTATATATAAATCAACATTTATAAAGGATTGGCTACAAGAATTTAAACATTCTCTTTCATTTAAAGATGAAAATACTTACTGCAACAAATATATAAATAAATATCCTGTTCCAGAAGTATTAAAAGAGTTATTGCCCTATTTAACTATACACTTATCTAATTGGATCATTAGATATAGAAGTCCCAATAAATATAATTTATATATATTGTCTTCGACAAGTATAGGATCCCCTCTTTATTATTCAGTAAAAAATAATTTTAACTATAAATATTTACATGAAGATTTTAAAAACAACAGACAATTAGTTGATATGAATTTATTTAAAATTGTTAGTACAATACGAGATGCTTTAATAATATTTAAATTAGAAAAAATCAATACTAATAATAAATATATTAACTATGTATTTAATAATTAATTTTATTCAGTAACTATAGTTCTATATCTTGTTATCCATTTTCCATTTACATATTTTTTTACTAATTTAAATGCAGGTGCTACTAATGCTTCCAAGTGTTTTTTATAATCATCTATTAACCTAATTTTATCAATATCAAACCATTTAGCTTCACTTACTTCACTGATAGTTTGAACATCTTTGAGAAGAGAATTATTGTAATATTTTATAGATGGGTTAATTATTGCAATATAATATGTACATATATATCTTGTTCCTAAACTTACATAATTAACATATCTTTTAACATTTGGTAATATAGTATAATCGCATTTATTAAGACCAGTTTCTTCTTTAATTTCTCTAATTGCACATGTTATATTATTTTCTTGAGAATCCAATTGTCTGCCTTTAGGAACTTCCCAACTTAATGTATTAAAGGATCTAATTTGTTGTATTGTTTTTCGTAATGATTCTCCATTATCTTGTTTTAAAAAAGACATATAAAATTTTGTGTATTTTCTTTTATATAATTCAGTATTACAGTTATTGAGCCAAATTCTATACCACATTTGTTTAAAATCTAGTGACCATATATCTAATAATTCTTCTAATGTCATTTGGGACAATAAGTTTCCAACAATTGACATAGAAATTTTAGGCCATACATTAGTTTTAGAATATTTACCATGTATAAACATTGAATATGCATAGGTATATCGTTTATGAACTAATAAAGTTTCAGGTCTATTAGTAATAGAATTTATTTTACATAAAATAATACCATACGATTTTTTAACCGATATTGCTGATACATCAATCTTATTGTTTCTCCATGTAGTCATTATTTTCATTTATATCAATAACTGTTTCATGCTTTAAAATAGATTTATCACTATTTTTTCTCAATTTGATATATTCATCTATATATTCTATTATAAATGAATCTTTATCTACTTTTTCTTTCTTTGCTTCATTCATAGTTATGTTATAATTGAATATTATATATACTTCTATATATATAATTTAATATGTCTATTGAAGTTGTTAATCTATTTACATCTTCTAAAAATATTTCATATTTATCAGATGAAATATCTAAAAAAATAACAGATGCAAATATTAAAGAAGCAGTATTAGATTCTTTAACTGAAGCTATTTTTGATTTTCAAAGTCATGCAATGATTGAAGATAGTGGAAAACGTTTAAGACATTCAACTAATACTAAAGTTGAATTAAATAGACTTAATAATGCATTTATTGAAGATAGACTTGCGTTTGCTAAAAATTTTAATATGTACGCCGAAGGACAAGAATATTATGCTAGTCAAATGTTTATTGATGATAGTCTAAGGCCATGGCCTTATAATAATTTAAATGATTGCGAACATAAAATGGAATGTGAATGTGGAAAATGTAAAAGACTATTTAGATATCAAGATCCTAATGATATTAATAGATCAAGTATTCCAATATGGCAAGTAAATAGTAGAGGTAATACCGATTATAATAATATTGATGAATTACGTAATTCTGAACTATCTCAAGTTAGACGTGCATCTGAAAAAGTAGTAGTTGATCATATTAATACTATGCCAGTAGAATGTAAGTTACCTAAATGGTTTGATATTTAATAATATAAATTAGTTTCATAGTTTTAGTATAATATAATAAAATGGAAGTTGTATTTAATATAATAGATAATTTACCGTCTGATTCAATAATTATACTAACAATATTATTTACAGAACAATATAATATATCAATAGGTAAAGATGACAATAGTATAAGAATTTATTTATTTGATTCAGAAGAAAGAAGCATACAAAGATTTTATGCAACTTCTAAAAGTTATAAATACAAAAAAATTAAAAATTATATAATAAATTTAATTGATAATATACCTATTAATAGAATATCTGGTATATCAAATAGTTCTAATAAAGAGTTTTTAAAAAATTATTTTTTAGTATCTAATAATGATTCTAGTGATTCTATAATAAATATTGATAAATACTTTTACTGATTACATCTTACTTTTTTGAAAAACCATTTCTCCGTATAATGATAAATATATTAAATCATCTTTTGTTAAAGTAGATCCAACTGATGGGTTTTTCATATTAAAGTCTGATATAATATCAGATACTGATTTTTTACTAAGCAAATTAAATCCATATTTATTTAATTCTTTAATAAAGTAATTAGTATTAATAATATATTCCTCATAATATTCTCCATTACTAAATGGTAATACGACTCCTATTTTTTGCCCCATCTGTTCTAATTTTTTACTTGAATATAACTTTTTAATAGAATATTTAATTACTTCATTTTCATATACTGTCCAAGATTGATCTTCATTAATATTTTCTAATAATTTAAAAATAGATTCACCAAAGAAACATGTTACTACCAATTGTCCATTTAATTTTATTATATTATTAATAAATTTGATAAAATTATGTAAAAGATCAGGAGTATATATGTAATAATGAATAGATAAATTACATACAATAACATCAATATGATTAACCGGTATACTTATTATATCATAAATCTTAGGCAATATTAAAGTATAATCTTCAGTCATATCTGCAAGAATAACATAGACATTAGTAGAACTATGTTTCTTTGTTTTATCTTGCGCAAATGTAAATTTTCTTCTAACTAATTCAGATAAAGAAGCTTTATCATTATCTATAGCAATAAGATTTTTAATTTTTGCACTAAAATATCTTCCAAGATCTTGACCCTTTCCACTACCAATGTCTACTATCCAATTCTGGTGACTATATGACATAATCCTTTCTGTTTTAAGAAAGGATAAAACACTAGTTTGTGCATGATACATACCAGATTTATTACTTGCGAAGTAATCTTCATTTGATATATTTAACCATAATTGCTCTAATGGAAATGGATCCATATAGTTAATCCATGTTATTTCTGCAATTTTATAATCATTTCCGTAATAAGTTTTAGATTCTAAATCTTTTTGTCTATCTTTTCTAATACGAGTAGGTTGCCAATCTACTAATGAACCACCTCCACAATTTTTAGTACATCTAAATTCCACCACATTGTTTTCAATATGTAATATACTAGAATCTGGATGATAATATAAATATGCCAAAGGAGAATTACTAGGTGAAAATTGTATCGGAAAATATATACTATTAGTCATCAATTTCGAATCATCAAATATATCATTATAACCACTACATCTATGTAATCCTAGTGCTTGAAATAGATCATATGATATTCCAACGAATAGGAAGTATAATGTATAATTTTCTTTAGGAATGAATGGTTTTTGTCCTAATACACTTTTAGGAGCTTTTTTAACTAGAAAATCTATTGTATTATCCTCTATTTTTTTCCATTTGTAACTTTTGGTAGAAATATATATATCACCTGGTTTAACAAATATAAGACCATCGATATCATATGGTCTTTTTCTATTATATATTTCTTTTATATATTGTTCTAGTTTAGAATCTGTTATATGAATATATGGTTTAACTTCCGAAGTAATACCCACTTTGTTTAGTTCTTTTGATGCTTTGTCTAATAATAGTAGCCTTCTTTCAAAACTCATTTGAGATACATCTATGCCATCAACCATAATAGCATCAAATATATATAATATATTATCTACTAATTCAGTATCTACTATTGTTAATTTAACTTCTATATTTGATTCAAATACTTGTAAATTATCAGATAGAATATATCCTTTATTACCTTCACATAGTCCAATAGCTCTGATTCCATCAGCTTTATCTGTAATAAAGTAATCTAATAATGGATAAATATTTCTATAATCATATCTAGTTAAAGCTTGTACTTTTGGTAGTAATCTTTTAAGTCCTACATTATTTTGATATTGTTGTAAAAGACCAGGTGATTTAATAATTACTTTAGCTACTTCGTATATTTTACTTTGAAGGGTAATATCTGATAAATATTCAGGATTGGCAATAAATAATATTTTTTTAGCAATATTTAGTATATCACTTGACTTAATTTGATCATTATTGACTAATTCCGCTTCTATCTCATATTTATATATTTTTTGACTAGTTTTATCCTCATTAAATATAGAAAGTAAATTATCGATAGTTATTGTATGTGTTTTAAACATTTGAGTAACTATTTCTGGGAGAGTCGATGCGCTGCTTCCTAATATTTGTCTAATTACCGACATATCTATTCTCCATTCGATACCATCTTCTACAATAAAGAAACTAGCTCTATTTTTTATTCTAATAATAGATGATTCATCGCTAATAAATTCGGTTATATTTTGTTTTTCTAGAGATAATGATACAATAAAAGATAATCCAAATTGATTATTATCTCTATATGGAACTAATAATGGAGTCTTACTGTTAAACATTTTTTTACCAGATTGTTTATTTTTAAAATAAATTTCTCTAATATTAGTCGTTTGTAATTGATTTATGCCACTTTTTTGTTTCATTAATGAACTTACTAATTGTGTAATATATGCCTTAGATTTATCTGTATTATCTAATAAGTAGTTATAAATACTTGAAAACATATGATAATTTACATTTTTAAAACGAATTTCTAGTTCTGGATTAGCATCGTATTTATTTGTAAGTTCCTTTTTATATCTCAATACAATTTCATCTAATGTATTCTTCGACATTTTAGTTCTTTATTATATATAATAGGTATTATTCAAATATTTGAATATTAATGATATAGAATAGTATATCTAAATTGCACATCTAAAATACATATTATGTCAGCAAAATCAATAACAATTGAAAATACTCTGACTGCTATAAAATCAAGAATAATTCCTGGATCCTTTAGTATAGATTACAAGCAATTTACTTTTCCTACTATCAGATATATTAATGAAAGAAAAGATGTTCTGGAATGGTCAATAGATATTAAACTTAAAAAGGACAATAATTATGTAAAAATAGATGAAAACCTATTAGATAATCCATTATTTAAATTAGATAAGACATATATAGCAGAAATTAATGTAAATTCTCAGCAAATAGGCGGAAAAATAAGAAAGTCAGTTCCTACATTAGTACATATTGGTAAAAATATAGGAAAGAAAAATGAAACAAATGTAATAACTCAGGCATTTAGAGATGCACTTAGTTTATATAACAAACATCTTAAAAAGACTAGTACTGGAAGTTCTGATGAAAAACCTCCTCCAATGCTAATTCAATGGGTAAATGAATCTAAATCGTCTATACTAACTCCTAATGATTTTATAGAAGGATTAACTATACAAAGGAAATTTAATGGAGTAAGATATGTTACGTTTATGGATATAAATAGTAATGTTATCCAATATTCTCGAACCGGATCAAACTATCATCCAGCTGAATATCTTAATAATGAACTTAATATTATATTATCAAATACTATAGAATTTTCTTCTATAGGAAAATATGGAATAACAACAGAAGAAGAATTGAGTATATATAAACAATCTAAACCATATTTAGATGGAGAATTATATCTTCATGGTAAATCGTTGTCATATATTTCTGGACAAGCTAGAAAAGAAACAGATAAAGAAGAATTAGATTATTATGTATTTGATATATTCTTTCCATTTGCAATAGCAAATGGGTATAATATGATATCTAAATATAGACAACAATATCTCGATGATTTAATGGTTAAGAATTGTAATAGTGTATGTCATGTTAAAAAGGTTCAAAACCATATAGTTAATAATATAAATGAATTAAATAAATTAGTAGAATCTTTTATTAAAGAAGGATATGAAGGAGGTATAGTACGAAGAGATAATAAAGAATATAAATATTCTTTTAATAATTATCATTCTTCTAATGTACTAAAAATTAAACCAGTTTATTCTAATGAATTTAGAGTTATAGGGTTTACTGAAGGAAAAAAAGGTAAAGATGTCGGAAAAATAATTTGGATATGTGAAGTAGATAATCCAATTGATCCAAATGATTCTACTTTTATGGTAGTTCCAAATTTATCATTGCAAGATAGAAGTAAATTATTTATATGCTTGTCTGAAAAAATTAATAAAACACAAACTAGATTTGATAAATATATTAAAGATCAATATATAACATTAGAATATTCTGAGATATCATCTAAAACAGGAAAACCATTGCAAGCAAAAGCTATTGCTTTTAGGACATATGAATCATCCAAAGATCCTATTAAAAAAATATTTATGGATTGTGGAATACTATAATATAAGTACATATAAATAATGTCAAACACTGGAGTAAAACCATGGACACAATGTCCATGGACAGGGAATTCCTTTGGTTGGAAATATAGTAATTCAGGTAATGAAAATACTGCAACATTTCCTTATAGTGGAGGTTGGAAACCTGAGGATCCTAATACTAACGCAGTCTATGGTTATAGAACTACTACTCAAGACGGTAAATCAGGGTATTCACTAGATGTTGTTCCTGATTGGGATAAATTGACTTGGGTTGGAACTGCTCCATTATGTGGACAAAATAATCTTAATTCTTGTAGTATGTATAAAAATGAAAATGAAGTAGTAACTAAACCGGTACAGTGGGCGGGTTATACAAGTAATTATGCAGATGCTGCAGGATATATGAAAATTGTAGATCCCGCAGGATGTAATAAATGCGATATAGATCATAATATGGTATTATGTACCCAATCTCAACAAATGATTCCATCAAGTTGTCCAGGGTATAATACTTTTTCTAATAATTCTTATCCTTCCGTAATTAATTTAGATTATGCTAATAATGAATATTATGCAGGTTTAGCTACAGATCAATTTCCCAGAGGAAAAGGTAAATGTTTTTATCCTGATGATTTAATACAAAATGATTCTGATCTTACAAAATTAATGAATTTAAAAAATGAAAAAAAGATACATCCTGATCTTGCTGATAATTTAGCAGCTAATTACTGTTATCAAACCATATCAGCCACTGATACTATTAATTGTGGTACAGATGCCGATGGTAAACGTATTCCTAAATGTGTTAGATATAAAGTAGATCAAAATTCACCCAATTCAGTTGGTAAACCATGTTTACTATGGCATGCTAATATGGTCAACAATAATAAAAATCTTATAGATATTAAGTCAACTGAATGGTGTAATAATTCGAGTAATATATATAATCCGTTATGTGATTGTATTAAAAGATCAACAAATAGTACTGGTAGCGATTATAGACCAATACGTAATTATTACGATGTTATATTAAAAGCAGGGCAGGATACAAATACTCCAATGACAACCATACCTCCACATTGTTGGTATAGACCATGTCAATCAGCTGAATATTCCTTACCTTTATATAATGTAACAGGAGAATGTCCTACTGCTGTAAATGTATGTAATGTAGTAAACTATGCAAAAGATAAAGGAACTATATCATCTAATGATCAATATATAAAGTGTGATGCTAAAGCAAGTTCTTCTACTACTACTACTAATTCACCAAATGAATCAACTACTATTACTACTAATAATAATAAAACAACTACTACAACTAATAATAATTATTTATTTATTATATTAGTTGTATTAGGAGTTATAATTCTAGTAATAAGTATCGGATTTGCAATTAAATATAAAAAGACTACATCTATTAAAAATGTAGATGATAACAGTACTGAAACAAAGACTGTATAACTAGATTAATATACTTAATTATCCTTTATTTTTTTACTTCTATTTAAACGAGTAAAAATAAATATTTTAATTATATAATATTTATTTCTATAGGATCAAGATATACGACCAAATAATGTCAGTTGGAATAACAAATGTTGAATTGATAAGTTTTGGTATTAATTCCGATGAAGAAAATAGAAAAAATGGGTTTACTCAAATTATAAGTGATAATTTATTCAATACTAATGGTTGTCCTGTTAGTGGAGGAGTATATGATCTTAGATTGGGTACAACTGATCATAATTATCTATGTTCTACCTGTCAATATGGAAAAAAATTATGTCCAGGTCATCGAGGTTTTTTAAATTTAAAAGCTGCAGTATTACAACCTATTGGAATTTCAGAAATAAGACAATGGCTTAGAATAATTTGTTTATCATGTGGAGAAATAATGATTGATAAAACAAAATTAGAAAAAATTCCAATTGGAAAAAGAATGTATGAAGCATCTATTGGTAATGAAGGTAAAATGTGTTCTAATTGTAATACAATACATCCTAAAATTAAAAAAGATAAAGAAGATAGATTTACATTTTGGTTAACTTATCAGAGTTCTAATAGTAAAGAAATAGATGATGCATCAATAGATAACGATACTGAACAAATTATTAATACTGTTGATGATGAATTTATTGATATATCAGATACAACTAATGCTTCAATGAAGCCTAAAAAATTATATCCTGATACTATTAGGAAAATATTTGAAAGAATAACTGATGAAACCGTTGAATTATTAGGAAAAAGCATCAATTGCCATCCTATAAAACTTACATTAAAAGTAATAGAAGTACCACCTAATACAATTAGACCGGGTATTAAAAATTTCAATGGAGAAGGATCAAGTTATCATGATTCTACCAATATGTTACAACATCTTGTAAAAAGAAATAATCAAATACCAGATGAATTACCTGACTACATTTATGACATAACATCTAAAAAAGAATTAGCAGTAGAAAATAAAGATCTTGATAAATCTTTACAAAATCTACAGTTACTTTATTATGATCTTATTTATGGATCAGATTCTACTAGCGCTTTACAAGGTAATACTGGTAGGAGGGGTTTAGTTGTTGGTAATAGACCAGTACATAGTTTCTTACGTAATTTTCCAAGGAAGGAAGGACGAATTCGGTCCAATCTCTTAGGTAAACGAGCATTCTTTACAAGTAGATCAACTATTAGTGGTAATATAAGTTATAAAATTAATGAAGTTGGAATTCCAATTGAATTTGCAAAAGTATTACAAGTTGAGGAATATGTACAAGAATATAATATAGAGTTCTTAACTTCTATATTTCTTAATGGTAGATCTCAATATCCTGGTTGTAGTCATATTATAAGAAAATCGACTGGAGAAACACATGATGTTAGCAAATTAACTGATGTATATCTGGAAATAGGAGATATATTATATCGAGATGTAATGGATGGGGATTATGCATATTTTAATAGAATGCCTACACTAACGCGTTCGTCTATTTGTGTACATAAAGTAATTATTATTAAAGATCCTGGTATTCATACATTTCAAATAAATGTACTCGCATGTGAATTATATAATGCAGATTTTGATGGGGATCAGATGCATATCTGGGTGGCACGAGGAGTTGGACAACAAGTAGAAGCATCTATTATGAGTACAATGTCTAACTGGTTTATTAGTACTAAAACAAGTGGAACAGTTAATGGACAAGTACAAGATTCTATTATAGGATGTTATGAAATAACAAGATCTACAACGCGATTAGATAAATATCATGCCATGGGACTATTTTCAAGCATTGATATTAAAGGACTTAGATTTGATCAATATAAAACTAATCATATCTTTACAGGTAGAGATATTATTTCTATCTTACTAAATAAAACCCCAATTAATTTTAAGAAAGTTCCTCAGAAAACTTATAATGATCTTTATCTTCCATACATCAACTATGATAAAGACGAAACTCTTATAGAAATTAAAAATGGACAAATGATTTCAGGTGTATTTGATAGTTCTGCTATAGGAACTAATTCAAAAGGAGGAATATTTCATTTAGTTAGTAGAGAATATGGATCTGAAGTTGCAATTGATGTAATATTTTCAATGCAACAAATTGTATTACAGTATTTATTATGGCATGGTTTCACAGTTGGAACAGGTGATCTTTTATTAACAAAAGAATCAATTGAACAAACTAATGCATCAGTATCAGCTACGTTACTTGAATCTACATTGATAACAAATAGATTGCTTGAAGGAAAAATTATTCCACCCATCGGTTCTACTGTTCATGAATTCTATGAACAATTACAAAAGAGTGCTCTTCAGCTGAACACATCTGAATTATTTAGATGGATTTTACAGTCTATAAATCCAAATTCTAATAATTTCTTTAAAATGATATATTGCGGATCTAAAGGAGGTACTCCTCAATTGGTAAGTGTAATGAGTGCTATAGGACCATCTATTATTAATGGTAAAAGAATGCAAGAAACCTTTGCATTTAAAAGAACTTTACCATATTGTACAAGATTTTCTAGTGATCCTAAATCATATGGTTTTGTATCTAATAGTTATGTATCAGGTATGACATCTACTGAATTTATATTTCAAGGGATGGCGAGCCGATTTGATTTAATTAATAAGGCATTAACTACTGCAACAACTGGTCACTTTATGAGAAAAGGAGTTATGAATAATCAATCTAGTATTGTTGATAACTATAGAAGAGTAACGAAAGGAACAAAAATTGTTCAATTTATTTATGGAGAAGACGGACTTGATTCTAGAGAACTAGAAGATGTATATTATTCAGTTGTAAAAATGTCTGATTCTGAATTATTGTCATATATTTCACCTAATAATCCTAATGGATTAGACAATGAAATAAATACATGGTATGAAATAGTTAAGAATGATAGAGACTTATTTAGAAAAACGTATATTTCCATCGAAGCTGCTGATTTGAAGCCCAAATTTAAACAAACTATTACAGTACCAGTTAATATTAAACATATTATCGATTCTGTAATAAAACAAAATAAAGTTTTAGAAACTCAATTAACTAGAGAAAAATTAAATAAGGTTAAATATTTATATGATAATATTGCATATACTCTTATAAATGATATACAAGAAACAAGAAAAACTCCAATTCCTATTCATAAACAAAAAGCAGCTAAATTATTATGTATGCTTATTAGATCTGAATTAACTCCTAAAATTATAGAGTTATTATCAGATGAACAATTAGATCATATAATTAGAATGATTAGACTAAGATATTCTAATAGTCTCATTGATTATGGTACAGCAGTTGGAGTACTCGCTGCTCAATCTATTAGTGAGCCATTAACTCAATATATGTTAGATTCTCATCATAGGAGTGTTGGTTCGGGAACTACAAAATCAGGTGTAGTTAGAATTAATGAAATATATAGCACATGTTGCATTGATAAAGAACAAACCCCTGCTATGCTAATACCAATTAATCCAAAAATTATTGAAGAAAATAATACAAATATTAACACATTAGTACAAGAAATTGCAAATTCTATAGAATTTCTTACATTTGAACAATTTATTAAGAACAAAAAAATATTATTAGAATCTTATAAAAAATTAATTCATCCAATGTTTAAGGATGATCAAATTTGGATCAAAGAATTTGAACGAATTCATCCTTTATTAACAATTCCAATTGATTTGACAAATTGGTGTTTTAGATTTGTTATAGATAAATCTAGTTTAGTATTAAAAGCAGTTGACTTGGAATTAATAATACAAAAGTTAAAAGCTAAACATCCTAACATATTTATAGTATTTACTCCTGAATCATCAGCTGAAATAATAATTAGAATATGGCAAAGACCAATGCAAAAACGAGGAGTTATGATAGAAGATATATATAATAAATTAATGACAGATTTATTAGAAACTCCTGTCAGAGGAATTAAAAGAATTATGCATGCAACCGTAGATAAAAGAAAACAATTTAGAACTGGAAATGATAATTCTTTTAACCAAGAAGATTATTATGTTATTACTACATTTGGAACTAATTTGTATAATGTTTTATTATATGGAAACTTATTTGATACTACAGCTATATGTTCCAATAGTATATCAGATACTTACGATATTTATGGAATCGAAGCAGCTAGAGATAAAATTATTAATGAAACCAGAGCAATTATTGCAGATAGTAAAGTAAATATTCGTCATCTATATGTTTATGCAGATGAAAGAACTAGAACTGGAAAAGTTGTGTCAATTGAAAGAGGAGGAATGTCAGTAAGGGAAGCTAATAATATATTGCTCAGAGCAAGTTATCAAGATCCTATACGAATTTTGATAAATGCAGCACTTAATAATGTAAAAAGTCAAGTATATGGAATAGCAGCACCTCAACTACTTGGAATGATTCCTAAAATTGGATCTATATATAATTCAGTAGTTATAGATGAAGATTTTGTAAAAGATAATATTAAATCAGTTGATGACATATTAGAAAACATATAATTAAAAAAATTGATTATATTATTAATTATACTCATAACACAATAATAATGAATGATCTGATTAAACAAGAATATTTTCAAAATACTTTGAATCAGTTTATTTCAATGGATGAGGATTTAATTCGTTGGAAACTTACTTGTACTAATTGTTTATTGTATAAACATGATATACATATTCAGTCTGATGTATGTAATATAGAATCGTCAATATTTAATCATCTTAACGTAGTGGATTTAAATTTATCTAAATTTTATGATACTGAAGAAGACGAAGATAGTGAAGGTGCAAATTGTTGTATAGTTTATTATATTCATCCTAATTTTGATAAAAATTTATTTGATGTACTACAATTGTCAAAACTAACTCATTTAACTTTGGGATATAATACCTTTGATAAAATAGTAGATTCTGATATTGCTAATTTTACATCTCTAATATATTTAGATGTTGGAGTATATAGTAGATTTAGCAATAATGCATTTAAAAAGTTAAATAAATTAGAAATACTTTATCTTAATGATAATGTAACGGTAACATCTAACGTATTTAAGTATTTGCCTAAGTTACATACATTATATATTTCAGATGAAAGCGATATTAAAATAAATAATACTCCTGATTATGTAATAAACATATTTGAAATTATTTATGATTATGTCTGTGAAAGATGTGATATTTACCACGTTAAAATGAAAACAGAAAAAATACGATAATATTTTTTCATATTTAAAAGTACAAAAATATCATACTATATAAGTATGTTCCTTTATTACCAAGATATTGGAGTAAATGGAGAACTTGAATTGGTTGATGAATTTTCAAATTTAGATGATTTAATGTTAAAAATAGAAGAGCAATGTAATGATGGTCATAATGAATATCCTTCATTTATACCTACATTTAATGAATATGTTTCTAATGACTTTAGTAATTATGATAATGAATATACATATCTTTTTAAATATCCTACTTTAGATGAAATTAATTCTCTAGGCAAAAATAAGTATATTACCATTATTAAAGATGATATAAAATATGAAAAACATATATATTTAGTATCTAAATATGAAATATAATATTTAAAAAAAATATTTTTTTTAAAGATGGGAGAAAGGAAATGTTTTTTTTATTAATTATTATTTCATGCTGAAGATTTAACTGTTGTTGTTAAATCATTTGTTACATAACTAGTAACTTACTGATATAAATTATTTAAATTGTGATAGAAATGACGATGTCAAAACTATTTGTTACATAGCTAGTAACTCACTTAATAAGTTGTAATGACAATGTCAAAACTATTTGTTACATAATGATAGGTAACATTTAATTGATATAAAAGCGCTAGTATTTGTACATTTAATAAATGCAGTTGTTACATAACTAGTAACTAACTCAACAACAAATTTTTAGTTGTTAATAAATATAAATACGAATTACATATGTTTGTAAGTTGTAATTCGTATAATAACTAACGCTTTTATATACTACTTATAAATCATGTATTTAATTAGACATACTTAATAATATAATTTATATTATTAAAAATGGATTTTACACAAATTAATGACTATAGATTAAATCTATTTTTAATACCTACAGATGATAGTGTAAAGTTTCCAAATTGTTCAAATTATTTATCTGATTTAATTGATAAATCATGGAATATTAATCCATTAGATACATTTAAAATAATTATGAATTGGAGAGATTGTAGAGGAGGAAGATGTAATTATAACAATGCATTATCAGCGTTGTTATATATTGAATATAAATATCCTAACTGGTTTATTGAAAATATTTATATTATTCCAGAATATGGATCATGGTTAGATTTAATTAAATTATGGCATTTTGTTAGTTACAAATCTAAAGTTACTATAATGACTCATATAGTTAATACACTCAAAAATGAAAATATTTTAGATAATCATAATATATTATTATCAAAATGGATCCCTAATGAAAATAGTAAATGGGATAGAATTACTAAACCAAGATTTTTAATTGAATTATGTAAAAATATGTTTAATATTCAAAAAGTTACTTCTAATGATATTAAAAATTTAAGAAAAAATATAATTAATCCATTACGTAATAAATTAAATATAATAGAAACCAATATATGTCAACATAAAAATATAGAATATGATAAATTATCTTTATTTACAATTAATAAATATAAAAAAATTTTTATTAAAAAAGACTCTAAAAATTTTAATAAGTTTTTAGAAAATAATAATGAAATTAACACTAAATTAGCTGTAAAAAATGATCTCCTGCCACATGAGTTAGTTAAGTATTATTTAGATGGAAATAAAGAAAATAAACAAATAGAATTACAATGGAAAACTCTTAAACAAAAATACAATTTTAAAAATTGTATTCCGGTCTGTGATATTTCTGGAAGTATGTATGGTCGTCCTATGGAAATATCAATTGCATTGAGTTTATTGTTTTTATATGATAATAAATTAATTACATTTAATGAAACTCCAGAAATATATTTTATACCAGAATGTTCACTGTATAATCAAATTCAGTATATAAAAAATATAATGTGGGGTAGTTATACTAATTTTGAAGAAATTATAAATTTAACAATGTCATTATCAGAATCAATTAAAACTATTTTTATATTTTCGGATATGGATTTTGACAAAGCAATGGGCTATAATGTTAATTTGTCAATAGTAAAACAAAAATATAATCTTTTAAATTTAAATATACCCAAAGTATTATTTTGGAATTTATCTGGAACAATTAAAACAGTTCCTATAGAATATCCAGAATCCATTATTAAGTTATCAGGATATTCCGAGTCACTATTATATAGTATATTACATGATAATATTTCATTATTTAACATAATTATAAGGATTATTAATTCTACTAGGTATAATCGAATAATAGTTCCATCAAATAGTTAAATAATAGTTAAATAATAGTTAAATAATAGTTAAATAATAGTTAATAATAGTTAAAAATAATATTTGAATTATTTAATTATAAATAATAAAAGAAAAATATGTTTAAAGCTTGGACGCCTAAGGAGGAAGAAGAATTACTTCAGGAATATAAAGAGATATCATTAGATGAAATAGCAGAAAAACATAATAGATCTAAGCGAGCTATAGAAACAAGACTTCAAGATATTGCAGTAAAATTGTACAATGAAAATACTTCTGAAGAAGATATATTATCTTTAACAGGAATAAATAAAGACATTTTATTAAAAAGAAAAGAATACAAAGATAAAGAAAAAATAAAGAAGACAAAAAATAATGATGAACCAATAAATAGTAATACCGATATCAATGACCTTCGATTAGAAATTAAAGACCTTAAATTAGAAATTAAAGATATGAGAATGATGTATAAAGAACTTACTAATTTAATAATACAAATGCATAGTAAATAGATATTAAGAAATAATTGAATATTATATTTTTTTTGTCTATACACCAAAATGTTTTGCACTGATGTTCTTTATATTATTAGCTCATTTTTGATAAAATTACGTGATATAATTTCCTTACATAATGTTAATAAATATACAAGAAGTTGTAAATTTAATGTTAATCTATGTTCTAAAATACATATTCCGAATTTTGTATATAATGATTATAATATTGTTAAAATATGTTCTACATTTACAGATTATTCAAATGTTGATAAATTATTGACTGATAGTTTATTACATTTATGTGTGTCACATAAGAACAAAAATAATATTAATATTTTAGAAAAGTTACCAAATTTAACAAATTTAACATTTTTCAAAATGTATAGTAGCAATTTTGATGATAATATGTTTATTAATTTAATAAATCTAAAGTATCTTGATTTAGGATTTTATAAAAACAATAATTTTAATGGACATTGTATTTCCAAATTAAGTAATTTAGAATTTTTAAACTCAGGAACTAATTTTATTAGTTCTAAATATGTTAATAATTTAACTAAATTAGAATATCTAATAATAAATACAGAAACAAATGACAATGATTTTGAAGATCTTATTAATCTAAAATATCTTGATGTTTATAATTCCAATTATACCTTGTTAGATTCTAATATTAGATCGTTAATAAATTTAAAATATTTAAAATGTAAAATATCATCTATAACATCAGTTGATCATTTAATTAAGTTAGAAACATTATATTTAGGAGTTAATTACACTATTAAAACTATTACTAATTTAGATAATTTAAAGGTATTATCACTAATAGATTCAGTTGTAGAATATATTTATTTACCAAATTTAATAGAACTTACTTTAAATAATCAAATAGGAGATAGTGTACTATGTAAACATAATACTTTAAAATATTTATATCTGGGGAATAATGAAATTGTTACCAATGTAGGTATAAGAAATTTAACTAATCTTAAATATTTACATTGTAGCTTAAATAGAAATATTACTAATAATGGATTATATAATTTAGATAAATTAATATATTTACACATTGGACAAAATACTATAAACATTAAAATATTTAAAAATTTTATTAATTTACAATATATTGAACGGTATGATATCCATTATGGTAATATATTAGAAAGTATAATTATATTAGATAATAGGTATAATAAAAATGACAGAAGATGATATTAAATATCTTTTGGCATCTAAAGATGATTATCCTGTAAGTCACAATATGATAATTGAGTATATAACTGCTCCTAAAAAAATATCAATTACAAAAGTAATTGAACAAAATAATTTGTTACCAATTGAAGACTATATCGTAGATGCAAATGATCATTATAATCTAAAACTTGATACATTTAAATATTGTATAATGAATTATAAACTTAAATTTTCTAAACTTTTTATATCAATGGAAAGCGACTATAACAAACAAAAAATTAAAAAATTGGAAGAAGAATTATATGATATAAAATCTAAAATGACAACTGAAATTGCTATTAATACTGATTTTGATACACAAGTAATTAAAGAAAGTATTATACCAGTTAATGATGATATAAATAAAAGATTTGATAATATTGAAACTAAAATAGAATCAACATATTTTAATATAGAAAAATATATTAGAAAAAATAATGAATTAAAAAATGTTTCAACCAAAATTGATAAAATATTGGAGATCTTAAGTAATAGTAATTTAATTGAACATCTTGATACATATTCTAAAAAAATAAATACTATTAATATTCTATAATTTATCTAAGTTCTTTAATAATATTCCATTTTTCTATAAAGTTTTCTACTCTGATTATTTCAGATGTTAGATTACTTATTCCAGAATTAATATCTGCAATTAATGAATCAATATTATAATTATTAGGTTTTCCATGAATATGAAATATATGCTTGATAACAGAATTATCTTTATTTAGATCGGTATAATTAGTAAATGCAAAATCTTTTAATTTTTTAATAGTTTCGGAAGAATAATTATTCTTCTCACCGTCAGCTATATAATGTATTAATTCCTTCCATATATTAATAATAGTATTAGATCCTGGTATGTGATTTGTAATTTCAAGTATAGTATTTTTTTCAGATTCATTTTGATGTCCTTTCTGGCAGTTTACATGGTAGTCATATAATCTTAAATACATTTTAACTAACTTATTTTTTACTATAATTAATTCAGATGTATAATTATCAAGTAGTATTGATATATTATCAGTACTAGAAGATTTTACTATTTTATTTCCTTCATTTTCTTCAATAAATTCAGTTTCTGAATCTGAATATTCTATTGTTTCTTCAATAGTTTTATCATTTAAATACTTATTTGATAATCTCTCTAATTTTTTATAATATATACTATATATTGTATCAGCAACATATTTATATTTAATATCTCCAGAATCTTTATACCATTCTACATCTCTGTAAAATTTTAATTTATTATTATCGATTACATCTAATTTAAAATCATTGGGTAGCATAATTGTTATTTTGAGTGTTTCAGTTTGACTCAGATATACATGTGGACGATTAGCATATTTATAAGGACATGATGTTACATAATAATTTGCGTCCCATTGAGTGAATAAAATACCGGGTACTTTAAATTCTATTTCAAATTTACTAGTACTATCAATTGACGAAGTATAACAGGAAATACATTTTACATTTCCACATCTACATGTAGTAGTACCACAAGAATAATTCTGATATTGTGTCTGTGGTTGATATAATTGACGCATTATATTAAGATCAATTGGTTCGGTAGTTTTTAGATATATTGCTAAAAATATATCTATAAATTCTATTTTCATAGTAGACAGAAGATGTTTATCCTTGTTGTTATTATATTCGTGTATTAAATATTTTCTTAGATTGGTTGCATTTTTATTCTTTTTAAGTATATCTGCTAGAGATTTATAGTTGTGATCAGGATCATTTATTACTCTGAGTTTATATAATTTTTTAGCCTCTGATAAAGCATGTTCATATATGATACTTTGAAATTCTAACTTGGACATGATTGTTGTTTATTGTAAAAAAAATATATAATTCAAATTTTATAACTTTCTTTTCTTTATGTTAGGATTAGTGTCTGGTAATTTTCGTATACAAGAATTATTTTCATAATGATTGTTCCTACATTGTAGACAACAAAATAATCCCATTATTTTGTAGTTAATGTTACATTGTATACATAGTGGAGATTCATTTAAGTAAAATATATCATGACACCTTTCTGAACAGAAATTAAAATCATTCGGTAGTTTAATTTTACAAGTCGTGCAGACCGACATTGCTACTATACTACTATTACATAATCAATTCATTTTTTTAAGTTAGTGTTTGGGTTTCTTTGGTCCTCTATCAGAAGGCTTATAATATGTAGTACCAATAAAGTTAATAATGTCTTTTTCTGTTTTTAAATTAGATGTACCAGATACTCTTGTATTAGTACCATGATAGTATAAGCCGTGCTGATTTAATAGGTAACCATATTGATCTCTTACATATCGTCTGATACGTAAGTTATAATTTTTAGGACCAGTCCATTGTAACATACTATATGGTAATTCTTTTTTAGTAGTAACAAAAAAATCTATGAGAACTGGTTTGTCTTTATAGTAATAGATGCCATTTATAATTTGATCTCCAAATTTTTCTATCTTATCAAAAATATTAGCCATATATGGAGTAATATCTTTAGATCCTGGAATTATTACTATATCAATATCACTAATCATAGGTTCTTCTCGTCTAATACTACCCGCTACATAAGCTGGAAATGGTAATTCTTTCTTTATTTTAGCAAATATTTTTTTACCCTCTTCGAGTGTTAAATATGGAAATCCAGGACGCTTAGGCATATAGTTATATATCATACTAGACAAAAAAAATATAATACATTACTATTATTTTTTATAAATTATACATTAAGATCAGCAAGCAATGAGGAAGTCGATTCAATGTCATCATGTTTGTTAGGTTCAACTGCTTCAATGAACTCATCGTCATCTAATGTATCACCATAGATTTCGTTACATAGTACAAACACATTGTTTTCTCGTTTAACTGGTTGTTGTACAATAATAATAGAAGCTTTTATTGGAAGACTAATTCCTAATTGACTAAAGCATACTGAATCCATATTAATTACTCCATCGATACTTGATCTACTTAAGATAAATTTATGTACATTGTTTGCATCAACTGGATTACCTTCATATGTAGCCACTTCATATCCCCTTTTTCCATTACATTTAAATGGCTTTGACTTATCGAGAATAGTTACAGGAGGTGGAAGTCCTGGTTTAGGTTTTGATTCAAATGGAATCGTAACCCTAGTCATTGGATTTGGTAATTTTGCTCCCTTATTTTTAATAGCCTTATCAGAAATGCGTTCTTGAATAATAGTACCTACTTTAGTACTACTAACAGTAAGTACTCCTTTCATTAGTTCATTAAATCTATCAGGATATCTTTCACGAATAGTATTTGCATCATCATCTCTCATAATAGTATCGCACTCATTTAGATGTCCAACTGCTTCATGTACTTCTTTAGCAGTTGCAGTTTTATGTTGAGATAGATACACCATCATGAATGTTGCTCGTTCTGTTCTAGATTTCATTTCATTTCTGAAAATTTCATCAATAAATTGAGCGAGTTGATAATAATTACTTAAATACTCATCTGGCGGAACTACTTGATTGCCCTGTTCATCATAAACTAGGCTAATTCTATCTTCTTGAGTCGGTACTTGTTTAGACCATTTTTGAAATTGCAAAGATGGTTTCATTGTACGTAGCTCAACTTTAGATTCAGGAAATTTAGATTTCAATTCAACTACTTCTTCAGGAGTATTTGGCATAATCTGACCACTATGAATTTCATCCCTAATTACAACAATTAGCCTTTTAGGCTTAATTGCCAAATTAGGAGTATATTTCAGAGTAATCCATTTTGTTGAATTTTTGCCGGGTCTAATTCTAGACCATTCAATTGAAATATAATTATTCCACCATTTTTCATTACCAGTTGATTTAAGTTGTTTAAAATGAGTTACAATATCAGAAGCTTTAAAAGATTCAGCTGTTGTCATGTTTAAAACTTTTTTATATCAATTACCATATAATATCTTTAATTGATAGATTCAATTTTTTTTAAAAAAAAATAGTATTTTAGTAATAATCAGTTACTATCATCGATGAGATAAAATGCATTTTACAGCAATCATTATTAATATCTAATAATTCTAAAATATCGGAACAGTCTATATTATCATTAATGTTCTTGTTTTGTTTAATTCTTTCTATTTTCATGTAGTTAAATATATCCTCTTTATCGCCAATAGGACATCCACATGTAAAACATATTATTGGAATCAGCATATTTCCATTTATAATATAATTATATTATTAATTCAAATTTTAATACTATTTATTTCTCATCATCGCTACTTGATGAACTACTACTGTCTGAGTCACTATCTTTACATAAAGATTCCTTATGGTCATTAATAAATTGCTGAAGTCTAGAAAACAATTTTTGTCGGACATATGAAGGAATTGACTTAATTACATCATCTGAATCTATTGACATCTTTACCATATTTTCTAACTCTTGTTTAACAAATTTAATTCTACCAGTTCCGCAATCAGTTTCAGCCGGACTAATGACCTTTGTAATTAAATCAAAAGGATATCCGATATATAGAAAATCAGGACTATTAACAAAATATTGCATCATTTTAATTTTGTCCTTAAGACACGTTGACAGTACATATTCAGTTGTATTCATAATAGATAACTCACTTACATAATTATTTCCTGGAATTATATTACGAATTAATTCACAAAGATTGAGAAACATATGTTTCTTAGTCTTATATTCTGGCTCCATTTTAATAGAATACAAATATTCCCCTACTACAAATCTAAATTCATCTTCCCATAGTTTCTTATATTCATTATTTTTATAATATAAATATAGTGAATCGGGCAATACATTTGTTAATACTATATTGTCTATATTAATTTCGTTATTTGTTTGTAATTTATTATATAGATTAAGAATAGTATCTGGAATAGCCCTAACTTGATCATTGTTTAGAATATTAAATCTAATTTTATTAATAGCATCAATCAATTCTAGAGAATTATTAAAACATAAGCATTCTCCTGGTAATTGTTTATTCATAACGTTAATAAATTCAGTTACTGAATAATTAAAAATGTTATGAGATTTTAATGCACGTTCAAAAACTTTTTCAGTAAATACGTCACTACTAATTAAATATTCTTCTGTGTTCTTATAAGGTTCAACTAATAAATAAAATGTAATAACAGGATCAAAGTCAACAATTGGCCTAATTTTTAAAAAAAGATTATAATATGTTTTAGAATTGAGAATATTCAACAAATATGTAACTACTTGTAGGTAAATATTGGTATGATTTTTTCTCAAATCTTCAAGTGCAAGGTGTTCAACTTTTTTAGCAAACATAAATCTATATGTGGGATTAAGTATTGTAGATTTAGGTGTACCATCAGCTCCTCCTGTTTTCTTTGGCATTTTAGGAATTACATAATTTTTTGCTGTAATTAGTTTATTAACATTACTAGGTGGTTCACCATCTGCAATCTCCCAAATATAAATCTTATATTTATCCATTGGAACAAATTTAGAACTAGTTGGTTTAATAGTTAGAATTTTACCAAATTTAATCTTATCATCGCTAGATTCACTAATTTCAGGAAACATAAATCCTAATTTATTTCCAATAAGTTCCGGAGGGGATTTGGTAAATGATTTTAGAGTAGGAAACCAATACGGTATAACTAACGATGTAATCATATCAACTGCGTCTTCTGGTTTTTCTGATAATGCAGCTGTCATAATTTTTTTACGTAGTTCACCTTTTGGCATAAGAAAAGTTACACTTGGAGTATTGTAACTTACTGATGCTACCCTATCTAAACATAGATCAGACATAACAGTTGCAAAATCATCATCATTATCTTTAATCCAATTAAAAATACTGCAGTATTTTTGAGGTCTTTTCTTATCTACAGGCATATGGTCAATATATTTTTTATATATATATATTTTTTTAATTAACTTCTATTATAAAATTATTTATAATATTTTTATATAAATAATTGATGATTTAAAGCTTTTTCAATTTATAGATATAGTATAATAAATATTAGCCATGGGTTTATCATCTTCAAGTAAAAGTAATGAAATACGTGAGCAACAGAGAGTACCCCCTTATCAATCCCCTTCAAAAAATATTGTAAGAAATCCTTATAATGGAAGACTATTTGATCCCAATAATAAAAATAACATGAATAAATCTAAGTATGCTATTTATAACAATGTTATGAGTACTCATGGATCAAATGAATATGACGCATTTGACCTTGCTATGTATGGTCAAATGGTTTACGGTGGAGCATATATTAACTACGATGATGATATTTCAGGAGGATGTGATATTGTAGCAAAAGGAGGCGGTTTTTTTGATGGAGGAGCTAAAGCTCCAATTACCTCTCTCAAAGAATATGAATCATCTATTTCGGCAAAAATGAAAGAGGATGTTATTAGGAGGCTTGCTAGATCTCTCAAAGATGTTGGAATTGATGTTAATCCAGATGATGATTTGGATAAAATTGTAAAAGATATGAAGAAAAATATTCCTAATCCAAGTAAAGGTAAAACGTTTTCATCAGATGCAGTAAGTCATGAAAAAATTTGCAAGGCAGTTGCTAGTGTACTTAATGAACATTTTACACCCGGTGCTAAAAATGGATATGAGAAGCTAATTGATACATCACTGGGTCCAGTAGAAATTTGCAGAAAAGTTGGAGAATGGGTTCATTCTTTTAGTATTGGAGTTAATACTGAGTTTCTTGCAGTTTATGCAAGTGTAGAGAATGCAATGAGGAATATTTTGATTCTAGATGCAGTTATGGATAGGTTGTATGAAAATATTGAGAAGAAAATTGGACAACATCCTGACGTTAGTCTATCTGCAGATACTAAATTATATCGTGAACTATATGAGCGTGCTAAGAATGAGAGTCTACGTCAAAAAGAACTACTTAAAAATATTTTGAATATTTCATTGCCATCAGCAATGAAAGAAATTGAGCTTGCTCTACAAGATGAAACTAATGAACTTTCTATTATTAAAAAACTTAATTTGAAGCCTGGTACCACAAATTTTGCAGATTCAATTGCTTATACTATTAGTTCAATTGGAACTGTAGCACTACAAGCTCAACGAGTAAATGAGGCATTAAAGAAAATTGGCATGAGTATCAATGATTATTTGAAGTCAGATAATTATCAAGAATTTAGTAAGATGTTACGAGATAAACAAACTAAATCAGGTGATTTACTTGAATTTATTAAAGCTGCAAGAATTCTTCTTGATAACTTTAAGGAGAAAAATAGTGTAGAACTATCTAAAGCTCTTAAGGAAATTTCTGGATCCTTTGAATTTAATTATGATTTTGAATTCAATGAGAATATTCCAGAGGATAATATTCAAGGAGGAGATGATGAATATGAAATGGAAGGAGGAGAAGATTCTGATGATGAATATAATTTAGAAAAAGATGGAAGTTATTCTAAGAAAGAAGGCGGAAGACTATCAGATTATTCTATCGGTACATTATCTGATGTATTAGCTAATATTGATGATAAAGAAAGAAAATCAGATATTGAACTACAAATGGAAAAGGCAAAGAAAGATAAAATTATTATCATTCGAGATTTTATTAAGAGAATGAGTGAATTATATAATGAATTTGCTAAAATGGGAGTCAGACTTGCTAAATTATTTGGAGAAGATATTCCAATTACATCGTACTCCGATCTTTTGCGAGATAATATCAGTGAACTTCGTAATACCGATGTCAAACAAATTGAGCTAGCTCTTATTGGATACTATACAGATGCATCAGCTAGAGAAATTAAAGAAAAATATATTAATCGTCTTAAGTTAATTAGTACTTTAATTGACAACGTTATGACATCAGGAGGATCTACTAGTGCTATGAACATTCTTAAAGACTTTAAAAATTCTATTAGTGATATTATTTCTGCAATTGATATTTATTCCGATGCAATTATGAAAAAAACTAAAGTCGGAATGTCTGAAAATGTTACAGGTGGTAATTGTCCATGTTTAGGAGGAGCTAATAAAACTTATGGATGCAAAGGAGGATGTGAATGTGGAGGTTCTTGTGAATGTGATATACTAGGTGGAAATGGATGCCCATATCTTGGTTCATCAGAAGAAGATTCCGCAGCTTATCAGCAATATTACGATGGATCGAGTCATTATAAAAAAGGTGGAGCTGGAGATGTAAATATCAGAACGGTTGAGATTGATCTAGAAGCTCTAGAACCAGAAATGGCTACAAGTCAATATTCATTAGTTAATGGAGTCAATGATTTCTTGTATTTCTATTATATTTCTAAAACTAAACATAGTCTAACAAATGCTGCCAAACTAACAGAAGAATCAGGAGGAAGTAAATATATAGAAATTATGGGAGATGCAGTTGCTAATGAAATTTCTCGTCTTTATAAAGATAAAGAAGAATTACTTAAAAAATTATCAGATGATATGATTGCAGAAGCTAGGAAATTTAAAAGGCCTACAGGTGATGAATCTGGTGATGAATCAGAATCAGAATCAGAACCAGAACCAGAATCAGAACCTGCATCACTAGTAAGACGACCAGCACCAGCATCAGCAGCAGCGCCAGTACCACTACCAGCAGAACCTGCACCACTACCAGCGCCAGTACCACCAGCATCAGCAAAACCAGCAGCATCAGCAGCAGCGCCAGTACCACCAGCATCAGCAAAACCAGCAGCACCAGCAGCAGCGCCAGTACCAAAAGCATCAGCAAAACCAGCTGCACGAGTAGGAGTACCCTCTGAAGAAGAAACCGCAATGGCAACAGCACAAGCACAAGCGGCTGCAGCATACGCGGCAGCAACAAGATTAGAAGAAACCGCCCGACGAAACCAATTAAGAACACTAAGAGAACCAAAACCACCGCCAGTATCACCAGCATCATCATCACAACTAGTAAGACGACAAGCGGCTGCAGCACAAGCAGCATCAGCAGCAAAACCAGCAGCAGAATCATCACGACGGCCATACCGACTCCCGCCACTAGACGCAGATCAAGCAGTAGCGTTAGCAGACAGATTAATATCAGAAGGAGAACGAGGGGAAGAGGATGATAGGCTGAGACGCGTTATACTAGAACCAGTAGAAAGCATGCGTCAACAGGCGTTACGGGCTAGAGATCAAAGAAGAGGGGATCAGGGATTAGTAAGACGCACATCAGGTAAATATGAGGCGCCTATTACAGGATCAGATGAAACTGAACCAGGAGGTTCTGATGTATTAGGATCAAAATTTTATTTTCATATCAATAAAGATCTAGAGCTGTCTGAAATGACGACAGATAGATGTTTTGAACAACGTCGGGACGTATTAAATGAAAGTCGTAGTCCTCTTAATATCAATATTGATAGAACATTTGTGGGTGCATATGAACCAAGTGAGTTAAGGCATTTAATAAATTTTGTTGATTTATTCGATGTTCCTGGCTATAAAGAATGTAATTCTCAGGTATCTACAGTTAAATCAATAATTGAAAAAGATTTTGATGTGAAAATTAATTTATATAAGGTTGTTCAGGCAGTAGATATCTATCTTAAAGAATTTACAACTAATATATCTAAAAATCCTAAAGCAGTAAGTAATATTGCAAAAATTTTAGATGGTACACAAGTTATTGCTAATTGGTTCAATGATTCAACTGGAGATGATTTATGTAAAGCTTTTGAATGTATGGGTACTTTCAATGGTGATGGTATATTTCATAATAAATTTAGCAATGTAGATGGAAAAAAAGTTATTCCAGTTATTAACGAAATGGAAAAAGATACCGTAAATCATTATTATGAAGCTTTATATACTATATCTAGGGAAGGTGGTGATATAGATGAAATATTAACTAAATATGCAGAACCCTATGTAGGAGTACCAGTGAATATCAATAACTCTGACGAATATGGACCTAATAGGGGTAAAGACGCAAGAAAGTATGTTTCTAATGCATTGGATAATTTCCAGGCTTTGAAAAATTTAGTGAATGCATTTATTAGAATTGGAGATGAATTTGGAGGTGTTGAACTACGACGTAAGATTTTTATGTCACCTAATCAAATTTATAAATATCTTGTAGATTATTTGAAACATAGTACATTCTTTACAAACTATGGTAAACGTGCTGAGTATAAACCTGATATTAGTATTAATACAATGGTACCTGAATATTATATGTCATTTGCTAATGCAACAAATTCAAAATATAATAACTTTGAAATTGAGAATAAGTATTTCCAAATGATCATCAAAGCAATGTCATCTAAAATTTTAGTAGTACTTGGTGTTTATGATATGTTTGAACATTCTCAAATTATTAAACCATTTAATCCAATTAGAATGGTACTAGGAGGAGACAGTATGTCAACTAATGTTGTACCAATTCCAGAAGCAGCAGAGTTATATTTTAGATTGCCTAGATTAGCAGAATTTTATAAGAAACTTCTTTGGTGGAATGGTCAACAAGATGATAAAAAAATTACTATGCTACCAGAACTAGGTGGAGTATTTTCCGGACTCATTAGAATTATCTTCCAGAAAATCATTTCTGAAGATCCAGGAAATTATTCTGACTATGATGCTAAAAATATAATTACTGAAATTAACTATATCTATAACTTTTATAAGAAAGATGAAGATAAATCCGATAAACCACTTTGTCATTACATTATCCACGAATTTATCAATGCCATTAATAAGAATATTGGAGTCATTAAAGCTGATGATATGAAGAAATATTGGGAATTACAAAAGAAGTTATCTACACCTAGTACATACGGAACTAATAGAAGTAAAGAAGTTTCAACTAAGTATTCCATTCTTCCTGATGAAACAGATGACATAAATGAAACCGGACTAGCACCTAGTGACAAATACTTTTATAATATTAAGACCGATAAACAAAAGGCTGATATTCCAACTAGAGAAATTGATAGAGAAAATAATGTTAACATGCTTAAAAAATTTAGAGAAGAAATTGAGTCAATGTTTAATCTATACAAAGGTTCAAAGAGGGCCCCATCATTTTCATATTCTATTTTGATTAAAGATGCTGAGAGAGAAATGAAAAAAACTACTAATAATGAAGATAAGACGAAAGCTGCATTGCGTTTAATTCAATCTACTAAAGAACTAAATATTGAAAACAACAAAGCATTTATGTTTCATGAAACTGTTATTACTGGACTTAATGCTTTGGGATCGATTTATAATCTAATTCAATCATTCAAAACTTATATTACGTTTATGGATCCAGCTTGGATCGAATTAAGACTCATTGAAAGATATAGAGAGGGGGGCGATTATGAATTGTTAGATGACAATTTTAGGTATACAATTTCTAGAAATGATGATTCAGTGTCAGAAAGACTTCGTCATGATATTGATCAGCCTGCTGTAATTAATAATAATATTTATAATATTTATAATATAACAATTGACAATATAGTTCAAATATATAATATATTTTCCAATGAGGTCATCAAAAAAGATTTTACAGATAATAGTTTAATAAAAAATATTGTACAAAAAAGAGATAGAGCCACTCCTGAAGAAAAAGGATATCTTATATTAAGATCGGCAACAAGATACATAGTTAATTATCCTCTAATTATGAAAGATTTTATCAATAATTTATTTGGATTCACTAATGGAGAACTTATTTCATTGCGAATTATCAATGATTCAACTACTCCTATTCAATTTGATTTTAGTAAATTAGTAAATACAGTTGAAGGTTTAATAACTGATGTTAAATTCTATATCAATAAATTTAGGCCATTTATGTCAAATGATATTTTGGAAAAATATGAGAATAAAAGAAATGAAGGATCAATTTATTGGTTTGAAGAAAATTTTATTGATAAATTGTTTAAGGGTGTTTCTACTGATGGCGGTAATGTAGAAAAAGAAACACTAAATGATCTATCAAAAACAGTAAACACAATATTTAATAATCTTATTAGAGATACGGGTGTTTCACTTCATGGATACATTCCTGGAACTTCCCCCGATAATATAATTGATAAGTATTATGAAAATAATGAAACATTTAAGAAAAATAAGAAAGAACACTATGGAGATATTTTTACAGAGATGATTCATTATAACAATACCAAGTTTAATATTGGAAGTGATGTATCGTATCCATTGGATGGACGATACAATCCTGATGATCCATCTACAAAATCTTATGTAGAAATACTACCTGGTACTTTTATTAATGACGGAATTGCGACTAATGTCCCAAATCCCAATAATGAAAGAAGTAATATTAATAATACAGGTATTAGAAGATTATTGTGCGGAGATAGAGCTATTACAGATAGACCTGGAGATGAAATTAAATGGCTAGGACGCGAAGATGGATCTTGGCTCAATGGAAACGGTAGAGAGAGATATAATTATCGATTTACAATTTGGTCAGAGGATAGCATTCAGGATTATGATTCTCTATTATTTACATTCAATCAATTATTAGCATTGTACCTGAAGTCATGCGTTGATGGATCTACTAATAAAATTTATTCAGAATTAATTGTACCTTTTGCAAACGGAATCGCAAGTGGTTCAGTATTTTCTCCTCATGGTAATTCATTCCCAGACTTACTTAGACCTGAACTTTATGGAGCTAATAGTCCTATATCTATTGGACGAAGAGGTGATCCGATGGCAAATAAGATAGTTTGTATGTCACTTGCATATATTATTCAACGCCTAGTTAAAGATATAAATCCTCGTACTCAGTTGTATGATTATTTAATTAATAATCTAACTGATGTTCCTATTCATATGAAAGATAAATATAAGAATACATTATGTTATATGTCTAAGTTGTTCCGTACCTTAATTGCTAAATGTGATCTAATTAAAGATATCATGCAAAAGACAAAAATTAATATGGATCGAAGTTCTCAATTTTGTTCAAATACCCGTGGTTTAGTTAGATCTATCGAAGTACGAGAAGCGGCACCAGCAGCACCAGCAGCACCAGCAGCACCAGAAGGAGAACCAGCAGCACCACCGCCTGTGATAGCCATATTATTATCAGAAGCTGTTGCAGGAACTGTATATAAGAAAACATCTAAACCTAATGCTTTGAATTTATCAAATAGAGACTTAGATGCATTGCAGGATCTTACTAATTATTTGGAAGGGTCTGAAGTAAAAGAGAGGCTATCTGAAATAGTCTCTTCTATTAGTGAAAATACTTTTGCATTGTTATCTATTTCTGATAATGTATTGAGAGATTTATCTGGAGATAGTGTATATTTTGAAACTTATAATAATTTCATCGATAACTATAAAACACGGTATGATAAAACTCCACTAATGCCATTATCTCACGTTTTATATGTTGTTAGAAACTTAGATCTCAGGCCAAGTTGGAAAATGTGTAACGGTAAAAGATGTGACAGACATATAGATACAATTTTTACTCCTGATAAATTAGTTGGAACAACTGAATATAAATTCCAATATGGATTCCGACAAATTATTAACTACAATAAGATTAACATGAAAAATTTCCCTGGAATTGTAAACCAAATTAAAGAATATAATGAAACATCAAATACAAGTAGTATTATTGAAATGAATTCATATGAGCAATTTATGCAGAGAGTAATACATATTATTAGATATAATATTGATAGTAGGAATTTTAAATCATATATACAGTCAGATTCTGGATATGAACTTTATAATCGAGATTCTTCATTTATTAGTTCATTTGAAAATAGATATAGGTTTTATAATCCAGATCCAAGCATTCAAGTGTATAGTTATAAAAATGACAGAAAAACTAGTAATATAATTTATTCTGTTGAAAGTTCCAGTCAAGGTGATGAAATTGAGAAATTTATTAAAGATCTAAAGAAAGCACCAGAAGTTACTGATTATACCAGAATGCTAGAATGTATTAATAATTTGATTGATATTAATATTGTTCCTATTAATTTGAACGTATTGATGAAAGATATACCATTAATTAATTTGTATAACTATGATTATACCTTCGAATTAATGGTAGCTCAGTTGTATGGAAAGACGGCTTCTGTCTATATGGATAAAACAACTGCCATTGCTAATATTAATGATACTCAGTCTGCATTGCTTACGCTTTTGTACCATCCTTACATTCCTTTAGTTAAAAATAATATGTATTTGGAAAGAACTGATACGTTGAGTAGTTATGTAGAATATATTAGTAGAATTATGCGAGGAGATAATTCCCTTGGTTTAAGTAGACCTAAATTCTTATCTGATCAAATATTTAATAAAGTATTACTACGATCTTTATACCCAGAAATATATTCTTATGACGAAGGTGGAGTAGGAACATCCGTTGCTACATTTAGAGGACAAAATAAATTTACACCACTAGTAGAAGACATAGGATACTTAAACGATGTTATAGAAGCTGAAATTTACCATTTGACGTATCCAGTTATTGATAAAGAAACTAAAGAATTTAAAATTATGCAAAAAGAATTTGATATGGAATTAAAATTCAAATTTGATAATATTGGCAGAATGAGGTTTGATTCTAATATTATTCGTAATTTGTTCTTCATTGTTAATGTTCTCCGAGTTACTCGTCTTAAACTTAATCGCGATCTTACAGCTAATAGAAATGTTCTTATTAATTCTCATTATGCAGTTAATCCATCTGTAACAGAAGCGGGTATTGATCCTTTTGCTCCTAATGAAATTCAAGATTCTAAGAGAATGGATGGGTTATTTAGATTTAATGTACAAGATGATATATAATGATTGAATTTACAGGAAAAATAAATGGACTTGACTATTACAATCGAATTAAAATTATAGTAGATGATCCATCGGTTGTCGTTGGTCAAGTTAATGATATTAAAAATCCATATAAATTTATAGATAATAAATTAGAATGTTATATAGTTTCTATGAAACATAAGCAATATTACTTAGATTTAGTTAGAGATAATGTTAATAAAATGGTAAAAGTTACAGTAGTACCTAGAAAATATTCATTTGATGGAAAAAAAGGAACTACTTTTCTATTAAAGTATTTAGAACTTATTGATATATAATATTAATGAAGGCACTTGAGCCTATTTTTTTACCTAATCCAGCCGGATTGTATAATACTGGATCGATTTGTTATTTTAATAGTTTATTACAGGTATTAATTAGTTGTACTTCTTTACATACATGGAAATCAAGATCTCAAAATAAATTGGAAGATGCATTTGAAGAATTTATTACTAATAGTATTTCTTTAGATCCTATGTCTTCTACTAAATTGTTAAATATATTAAAATTATATTGTCCTAATTTTGGAAATGGACAGGAAAGTGCATCAGAAGCATTGGTTTTACTTTTAAATACAATTAACAATACAGAACTTAATAATATGTTTATTCATAGATTTAAATATATTATACAATGTACAAATTGTTCATATAAAACAGAAATAGTTAAAGATCATTCTATGATCTTTGAATTATTTCATATTAATGAAGTTAATGAACATAATATGTCGAATTATAAAACCCTATTATCTGATTATAAATGCGATAAATGTAATAAGTTAGGGGCTGTTAAAAAATCAAAATTAACTATGTTACCTGAAATTATTATATGCTTATTTAATGTATATTATACTAAAAAAATATATCCATTTCCTAATACATTAGAATTTGATGGTATTGAAAAAAAATTAAAATATAAGATTATTGGACAAGTTGAACATTCTGGTTCATTAAATGGAGGTCATTATTGGTCAAGAGCACTACGTAAAGATGGAATTTATTTATTTAATGATAATACATTTAGTAGATCAATAATAGAACCTACTAGTAATACTTATTTTATAATATATCATCTAATAGACTAAAAAATATTTATATAAAAAAATAAAATATGTATGCATTAGGAATTAGCACATTTATATTATTATTAATTTTAATATATTATATAAATAATCAAGATAATGAATCAAATTATGTTAATAATGAACATATAACAAAGCCAACTATAGAATGTGTTATCGCTAGATATAATGAATCTATAAATTGGATTAATATGCCTCAGTTCGATAATGTTTCTAAATTTATTATTTATAATAAAGGAACTAAATTAAATATTCCATTGAGACACAATGCAATAGAAATTTCAATACCTAATGTAGGAAAATGTGATCATACTTTTTTATATCATATAATTAATAATTATAATAATTTAGCAGATATTACATTATTTGCATCTGGAAGAGCAGATGATTCCAGAAAAGGTCCTAAAATAATAAAAACTATGAATTTGATAAATGAAACTCATAATAGCGTATTCATTGGCCATCCAAATATAATTCCTGATGATATGTATAATTTTACCATAGATAAATGGATTTCAACTAATCCTGAAAATCAAGTAGGCGAAGGGACCATTGCAGAAACGAATCCGGCTATTATTAGACCATTTGGTAAATGGTTCAATAATTATTGGCCCAACAAAAAAATAAATATTTTTGTAGTACAATCGACTTTTGCTGTTCATAAACAACATATATGTCAACATCCTATTTCTTATTATACTCAATTTTATGAACAATTAAATGATTCAATTAATCCTGAAGCAGGGCATTTTATTGAAAGGTCCTGGGGAATGATATTTAGTCCATTTCCTAATAGGTGTAAATATTTTGAAATTCATTAGTAAATAAATTAGTAACTACATACACTGCATTTGTACCTATAGAACTTTTCCCATATTCTATATACATATATCCATTTATTCCCCAACTATTTCCCCATGAATTTCGTAGTATCCATGATTTAATAGAGTCATCCCATCCAACTAATACGACAGCATGATTGACTCCTTCTAAACTATTATGATCATATATACCATTAATGTACTTATAAAATTCTTTATCTACTGATACTCCAGTTGCAATAGGTCCATATTGAAATATAGCTGATTTCATTTCTTCAACATTGTTATTAATATATCCCCATTTTATTACTTTAAAATTAGTTATTGGAGATATTTTTTTACATATTTCATCTGTAGCATTATATGGATAATCATCATTTAAAATTATTCCTGTATTAGTTATATCATCATAGTCCCACCATCCTCCTCGTAGACAGGAATAGCCATGTGTATTACAAGATATTAGACTTTGTTCAGATATATGTATATGATTCTTTGTTATATAAGTGTATTGATACTCTAATGGGCTAACTGTAGCAAATGCCCAACATGACCCACAATTTTTTTGATTTCTTATTGGTACATAAACTAAGTCCCTCCAGTCGTATTTATCTGGCGTCTGTACTATTTTTATTTTACTGTTTGTATTATAAGTATTTGATATAAATCCCAGAGGATACAGTATTGTATCATTACCTGTTTTATATTTTTTACATAAAATAAATGGAATAAATAGTAGTAATTTATAGAATAGTTTCATTATTATTATATATAAGTTAATAATTTATTTATAAAATATGAAAGTAATTAGAATCGTGTTATTTACCATATCAGTATCTATAGTATTTTCATTTATTGTACCAACTAATAAATATAAATACGTTTCTTATACAAATGAAAAAAGATGTTTACATGGCATCCCATATATTGAATGGGATGATAATGTAGAACAGTCATCATTATTATGGTCAAATAATTGCGATGCTATGATTCATAGTACAGGTATCATATATGGAGAAAATTTATGGTTATCTAATTATGAACCAACTCCTGAAGAAGTTATTAATCAATGGTATGATGAAATTAGTATTTATAATTATAGTGATCCCAGATTTTCCTATGACACTGGACATTTTACTCAATTAATTTGGAAAAATACTATTAAAATAGGATGCTCAACTTGTATAGATAATTATGGATGGTGGAATGTAGTATGTCAATATAGTCCTCGCGGAAATATAATTGGTCAATTCAATACACAAGTTACACCTAGAATAAAAGATTCTATCGAATGTACAACTATTAGTCCGAGTCCTAATAGTAACAGTCCTAGTCCAATTAATATTAGTCCTTTATATCAAAGCCCTACTGCTAATCAATGTATAGATTTAATAATCGATTGGGAAGATTCATGGGGAGATACTTGTATAATTTATAAAAATAATAAATATTGTAAGCCACCCAGTGGTACATATGATATAGGATGGGATAATAATTGGGGAAGTATAGAAGATTTTGCCAATAAAGAACTATCTGCTTTTGAAAATTGTTGTGTTTGTGGAGGAGGTAAAAAAATAATAACAATCGATACCAAGACTATTACCAACATCAAGTCACTAACTAAGTCTCCTACTACGTCACTAACTAAGTCTCCTACTACGTCACTAACTAAGTCTCCTACTAAGTCACTAACTAAGTCTCCTACTACGTCACTAACTAAGTCTCCTACTAAGTCACTAACTAAGTCTCCTACTAAGTCACTAGAATCATATTATATAAAAACATATGAACAAATAATAACTAAGTCTTTTACTAGGTCTCCTACTAGGTCTCCTACTATGTCTCCTACTATGTCTCCTACTAAGTATCCTACTAGGTCTCCAACTAAGTATCCTACTAGGTCTCCTACTAGGTCTCCAACTAAGTCATTAGAATCATATTATATAAAAACATATGAACAAATAATAACTAAGTCTCCTACTAAGTCTCCTACTAAGTCTCCTACTGTATATATTAATCAAAATTATGATAATAATTTATGCACAATAGCTAATAAATGTTTACATAGTTATTCATCAACTATTACAAATACAATCACTGAAACACTTACTAACACTAAAAGATATAAAAATAGTGAATTAGTTAAAAAAAATAATATTATAATAAGTTATCTATCTATTATAATATATATTTACTATATTATTTAAAGAATAAATGGCTTATTGTCAGCCAATTGCTCCTCATCTACTTCAGTAATTTGCCAGGGATCAATTTGTTGAACACCACGTGGTCTCCTAAGACCCTGGAAATTAAGATAATCACCTGCTGAAAATTCTGAAGCTCCTACAATTGATGCAGTACCTGCCCATGGTGTTACCTCTGTAACCCAATCTTCATGATTTTTCTTAATTCTATCGTCCACAATAAGATCAGTCAAATAAGCCGTGTTATCAAACGGTTCAGATGGTTTAAAGTAATTACTAATATCCTTTGAACATTCATAAATTGCTTCACTATTAAAATGTCCTGGATTAGAAGTATTTATAGAATCATAATACAACTCGGCTTCAGCTGCTAATAGCCTATCTACCTTAAACTGAGATTTCTTTGCATTATCAAAATTGTTATTACGACTATCCATAGTTTGCTAATTATATAATATATTATTATTTTGTTTATCAAATTTATTAACAAATGTATTTTTACTGATAAAAAAATAAAATATAATACATAATTTATACTACTACTTTTTGGAAATAATATCTTCTACTGATTGATTTATTTCTTTTTTAGTAGGTTGTTTAGTAATTTTTGTTCTTTTACATTTAATTTCACTAAGATATTCTTTTATTGAACTATTTTGTATTTTATATAATTCAAGACCTACAATTTGATACCATATATCTATAAAATCATTTAAGTCATAGCTAGGTATATCTATTTCATCATCGTGTTGTATTTTATTAATAATATGAATTAAATCAGTTTTATATTTTATGGAAATATCTGCTAATGAAACATCTCTAAGTTGTTTTCTGAGATCGTATTCGATTTTACTCAATAATGAATAATTTGTATTTTTTTCTATCATTAGATGTTTATACAAATTAACGGCCTTATTACTATCAATATCTTCTCCAGTATTATTATCTATTTTATAGTAATAACATAGTTCTGAACAAAATGTCTTATAATATTTTTTATATATAGTCAATGCTAATTTATTGGCATATTTAAATACTATATCTGCTTCAGAATCATCTTCTTCAGCAAATGCAATTTTAAGTAATGGACCCTTTGCAATAAATTGCAAAGTTGTTGTCATATTATCAGTACATAATTGAACTGCATCCTTGAATAATTTTTTACATTCTTTACCTTTTTGAATTATATCAGTTTTTGAGATACCACTTAAATTTTTAACATAGTCTTCTAACATCTTTTTTGCCATTTTAACACTATACTCATCTATTTTTTTATCATCCATGGTACTTATTTTAGATTCTGGAGGCATAAATTGATCATTAGAACTAATAAATCTAGCACAAATACCAATAACATAATGTATTAGATAATATACTACATCAATTTCTATATTCTCTTCTTTAGCAATATGAGCGTACTCCATTATATCGCCTACCTTAATATTGAGTTTTCTTCCTTGAAGATCAAATATCATATTTTCTTTAACAATTACATAACTAAATCTTTCACCAGGTTCTAAAGGTGAATATTTAAGCTCTCTAGGTTCTAAACCTTTTTCAATGAGACGCTCATTTTCTCTTAATTCAATTTCATGTCTGGCTTTCATACGTTTCATGAAACATTGTACAGATTTGTTATCTTTTGTTGGTTTCCATGAACTCGTTTGAATAAAATCTTCAAACTTCCATCTATCTGCTGTTACTGAATCATATAGAATATTTTTAACAATATCCATAATATCAAGTTCATTATCTAATGATACAGCAGTACGCATAATTGTATTACCAATTTCTTTTTCTATACCTGATTTACCTTGTTTTATTACTTCAATGCCTTTAATATATAATTTTTTAGGCTTAAAATTCACTTCATTTAAGTGTTGTATACCAAAATATTTTTTCTTTCCTAAGAATAGACAAGGAAAGTTGCATCCTTCATTTTCCATTTTTAAGAATTTAGTTCCATTGTTTTGTTCTAGAAATTTATTTATTTCTTGTTCAAAATTAGCTATGACTCGTAAAGATATTTTAACCATTGCTGTATAAAATTCTTCCTTCGAATAATCTCCAGAAATATATTTATAATCACATTCTCTAAAATATTTATTAGGACATGTTAAATATAGAGAATCCGTATTTTTAAGAATAATATTACCTACTCCAGCATGAAATGTTCCAAATTCAGTTTCTATATCATATACATAACCGTCATAAGATTCATGTAAAACATATATATCAGTTATATAATCATGATGTGGAACGTATAATTCATATAATATCGTAGAATAAATGTCATTTGAATATTTTATCGCAACTTTATAACCTTTAGATTGTAAAGTAATAAAATTAATTTGAGCATCTAATTGGTTAGTTGCTATTGTTCCTGTTTCATTTTTCATAATTTCTATCATAGGTGTACTATGCAATATTCTATCTCCGACAGAACAATTTGAAGGTTTAATACATTGATACTTTAAATTAAGTAAACTATGATCTTCTGTAACATCTACTAATCCAGTAGGTGTAATTATTCTATAAATCTTTTTAACTGTTTTATGTCTTATAAATTTCTTAATATTCGCCCAACCATTATGAGTCCATATTTTAATTCCTGGAACACATAAATATTCCTTTTCAGACCGATTAGAGTCACCAGCCATAAATTCAGGATAATCATTCCATGTTGTATCATCAAAGTGTGAAATAGTTACTATACTAATATTTTCTCCTTTTTTAATTATTATTGGAGTATATGGCATAACACTATCTCCATATTTAATGCCAAATCCATTTTCTTTTGCATAGTTTGCAGCTAATTTAATATTAGCTTGTCCTGCAGATGTTACTCCACCTGCTAATTGCAATAAGAAGAATGGACTGAGATGATTACCAGTTTCTCCATAAAATGTATTCATGTATATTTTAAGAGCCCCCTGTTTTTTATCAATACAATTACGCTCAAAACATACATTATCATAGTCTTGCTGAATTGTATCAATTTTGAAACTTTTAATTATATTAATCATTTCTTGGATATTCTTCTTGCGATTATTTCTAACATTTTGTTCTTCTTCCAAAGTAGAACCAGGGGGTATAAATTTGATATCCTGACATAAATCATTTATTTCGGCCTCTAATTCTTTTATAATTTCTTGTATACAATAAGCATAATTAGAATTAGTTACTTTACTGAATATTAATTCATAAAGTTCTTTTTTATCTGTACACTTTTTAAGGAGTCCTTTCATTTCCTTTCGTTTTGCAAATAAATTCCTAAGAATTGTTGGAAACAGTCCCATACATTCTTCTTTATTTTCATGCATAATAGACCATGCTTGAATCTTGCGATCTCCTATATCAAAATCGATATCATGTAATTTATATTCATTTTTTCTAATATAATATTCATCCTTTGTAATAATAATTTTTTCGGGACTTAAATTATATGTCATAATAAGACTAGGATATAGAGATGCAAAATCTAAACAAGAAACTGGTCTATCTTTAGCAAAATTAGCTATAGCTAATTCTTTATCTGGATTTTCTTTCAAATCTCTTAATCTTTCAATATTAGGAGTCATACCTTTGTCAGGTTGAAATACATAAGCTCCTGGATATTTTTCTGCTTTTGCATGTATTTTTGGTTTCATATTTACTAAAATATTACAATCCCAAGCATAAGAACATAACAAATTACATACTTTAATACCTCCAGCATAGTAATGTGAGTCTGCTAAACTTACATATGCGAGAGTAGATACTTCTCTATAATCTGTAATAATATTACGTTTTACAAACAATCTTTGTACACTAATTGTATCTACAATACAATAATAAGCAATTTCTCTCATATGTTTAATATTACCAGATTCATAGTATTTCCATAATGTAGGAATTGGTAAATCAACTTTAGTTGGTAATTTATTATCTTGTAGATAAAATTTCAGTGTTCCGTATTTATTTGTTTCTAATCTAGGATAAATTTTCATAAAACATGGCAAACAATCTATTGAAATAGTACCCGGTACCATTAAACATTGACTATAAAATGTTTTTTCTGCATTTATCTTAATTTCTCTTCTTCTTTTATCATTGTAATATCTTTTAATAATATTTTCACTTGTCTGATTATATTGAATATGTGCCGACATTTTGTTCCACATCCAGGTTAAAACATCTAGCTTTTCAGATTTTTCTACAATGAATGGCCAATCGTAACCACTATCATTATAACCGATAAATATATCTGGTTTAAAGTGATTCCAACATATAGCAAATGCTTTTAATACATTAATTTCTGTATCACATACAATTGTAATCCATCTTGTATCGCTTTCTGTTTCTTTATCTACAATGCATATTTTATATAATGCATCTGATTCATGTAACCAATGAATAGACAAACATATCATAAACGCAATATCTTCATTATGTTCCGCAGTGGGAACTTCTCCTGTTTTTCTACTACTATAAGTTTCTATATCCCAAGCCATAACAAGTGTTCTATCTTTTGTTATTTTAGGAAGGGATCTAGTTTTTTCATCTGTTAATCTTGTATAATTTTTTTTATCAACAATGAAAATATGTTCACATAATGGACTATTATTAGTCGGGCCATAGTTGTGAATATAATTATCTATAACTACCCAATCACTTAATGATAATTTATTTTCTCTAGCAGCTTTTCTATAATAATTTGTAGTATCATTAGAATATGTTTCTAAATTCATTTGATCTTTTACTATTTTGATCAATTTCATTCTACTAAATGCATTATTGGTATAAATTCGTTTAAATTTTATTTTTTCTGTATGAAAACCATGCAATGGATAAGCATAAATGTCTTCAATGTTATATTGAACACCAGTGTCTCTAAGCATTAAGTTAAGATCATTTTGTAGTCTATCAGAACTTAAACCTCTTGGTATCGCAACATCAAAGAATACATCTATTCCAGTAATATTTACTTCTACTTTAGATCCGTTCATTAAAATACCAAATATTTTTAAAATATAATCTTTACGATTATCTTCTATTATGTCATTTGGCATAAAGAATAAAGACTGTTTTTTAGAAATATGTGAATTAATAACTTCTGTTATTTTATCGTTTTTAATTATATCTTCTCTGGTAATTAAATCATCAATATCATCTGTACCAGTGTAATGAATTACAACTCCTTCTCCACCGTTATCTAAATTGGAAAGATTATCTGACATTTCTTTATCTATAAATAATACCTATGAATTATTCAATTATATTTCATTTTGGCTAAATACCATTGATATTATTAAAAAATAAGTTATCTAAAAAATAATAGTAATGTAATAAAAATACTCTATTAAATTGATTTAATATTTATATCATATCTAGGATTATAATTAATATTAATACCGCAATATTCTTTAGGATGTCTTTCAAAATCAGGACTAAAATATAAACCTGCAGTTTCCGCTTCTATGAGTATAAATTTAAATACTTCCCAAAATTCATCAGGATGATCATATGATTCAATAGATAAGTGAGTTATTTCATGTAATACTACAAATGTAATTACTTCTATATCGTGTATTTGATTATACTGTTTACTACTTCTTATACATATAGCTATTATATCTCCTTTATTAAGAGTATAACTTGTATCGCCTTTATTATTCAATGGTGAATTTTCTCTTAAACTATTGGCATTATATCTATTCATTAATAATCTAGCGACATTTCTTCTTTTTTTATTATAACTATTTCGATATTTGTCATAAATATAATTAATTACGTCCGTAACAGTTTTATTAATTATTGCAAATGTATTTGCTGCTACTTGCATATCCTCATGTTTAGTGTGTACATAATAATCATTTCCATCCAAATCTGTATGAATTAATGAATTATATTGAATAGAGAAATTATCATATCCATTTTTAATAATATTAATAATATTATATATTATTAAAATAATTAGAAGCACAAGTAGAGAATATATCATTGTTTAATGAATTATATTAAAGACCCTCTATATGTATCAGTAGTTAATCCTCTGGACAAAAATAATATAAGAACCTATTATTTTCTAGGAAATATTCCAAATAATATACTTAAAGCTGCTCAGTCTGGTATATATAATGAACAGACTAAATCAATGAATTGGAATTCTGAAAATAAAACCATATTGAAAAATTTTTATGGACCAAATTGGAAAACAAAATTAACTGGAGAAGAACCTATTGAAATGAAAAGTGGGTTTAATTTATATAGTAATAAAATATGGGGAGGAAATGAATTTGGAGATCTTTCTATATTTGATCAGGATATATTAACAGAAATTAATGAAGAGAATATAAAAAAAACAGAAACTGATCTTATATATTTATCAGATAAAGGTAATAAAATTACATATAGTAACGTTTCTGTATATCCAGAAGATAATTTATATGATCTTAGACAAAAAATTTATTTATTAACTAAAATACCAATTTATAGGCAATTTATGTTTTATTACGTAAATAACCAAGGTCCATATTATACTTATCAATTAACAATTAACAAAATTCCTTATATAATTAAATGGAATGAAATGATTTTTGAAAGTAAGTTAAATGTATGTGGTATAGGAATAGATTCTTATTTTGAACAAAATAAGAAAGATATAGATATCATTTCATTTGATATGTCTAGATTATTAGAAAATAAAAGAAGTTATCTTATAAATAAGGTATATATAATAGATCTTTTTGATATACTAAAAAATCGAGATATTAAGTTATTTATTGGAGATAAATATTATTTTGATTTACTTTATTATGGCTTCATTATAAAATATTGGCCACAATTAACAACGGAAACATTTAAATTAGCAATAAATGAACCAAACAAAATAACCGAGTTATATCCTAAACTTAGTATGGATTTTACAAAGTTATACGACAGAGAAGTCAGGTTACAAGAAATTATAAATAAAACATATAAATATTCTGATCATATTAATTATTCAATGGCAATAACAAATGCTAATATGATAATTTATTCTAAATTAATTAGGATGAATGTCAACATCAGAAATATTTTTGATATGTTAGAATTAAATAATAATGTTTATGCTATGTTTATTAATTTTAAGTATGGACTCCGTAAATATAAATATTATTCTAAAAAACATGCATCAGTTATGAATACTGAAATATTTGTCCAAAATAATAAAGATACATTATCTATTTGTATTAAAGGTATTCATCAAATTGTACTTAATATAAATAGAAATGGATCTTATGAAATTTTTAGTCAATGGACTGAAGACGATCTTATATCTTTTGATAATATAAATGATATATTATCAAAATATGTAAATCCAGTTATAAACAAAATTAATGAATTTGGCGCATTAATATTTCCAATAGGCGGTTCTTTAAATACGTTGAAAGAACCAATTTTCAATATGATAACTGTTTCATTATATTATCCATTTATATTTACATTATCTGAATTTAATAATTTGAGAAATTCATTTAGAATATATGAAAATATAGAAATAATAAGATCTCAGGGATTACAAATATCTAGAACATTTTCTTTTGTATTTACGAAAGGAATTATAGATTTTAATTTCGTATATGATTCATATAAATGGTTATATGAAGTTTCTACTGATATAGGTAGGCATGTAAAAATTACACACCGTACTGATAAATTACAAATAGAAATAATTAATATTAAGAATATTACAGAATATGAAATAATTAAACGATATATTTTCACTATTATAGATACATATATCAAAGACAATAATATTAAAAGAGAAAAAAAAATAGATGAAACTAAAATTAAATCTATCAGAAAATTACATGATCTAGATCCAGAATTATATAATTTGCATAAGTTTTCTGATAAAACACAAGCATATTCAATATTATGTCAATCAGGAAGACAGCCTAATATATACGATTCTGATATGATTAAAAATTTATCAAAAGAAAAACAACAAAAATTAGTTAAATATTGGAATTTTACTTATAATAAACCAGCATATTATTTATGTAATGAACAATATCCTTATATAAATTTTATTATAGACAAACATCCTAAAGGATATTGTTTACCATGCTGCAAAAAATTAAAAGATACTCCAGGAACAAGTGTTTCAGATATTAATAATGAATGTTTAGAAAACAAAATATATCAATCTACTGATAAGGATTCTTCAACATATATCTTAAATTATGGGAAAAAATTAATTTCAGGAAGATTATCTCATATTCCCAATGAATTAACTAAAACTTTGTTTTCTGAAAATAAATCAATGCAATTTTATATTTATGGAGTTAAACAAAATATTAACATAACTGATACAAATATTGGATTTATTTCTTCATTAAAATATATACTAGGCGATAACTGTATAAATGAATTAGCTGAATTAGTAAAAAATATGGAACACTACTATACAATAGGAAATGGAAAAGCTGCAGATTATAAATCTGCTGCAGATTTATATACTGATATTATTACTAATTTTATTGATTATTCTAATTCATTACTAATAGAATTAGATATGGTAAAATGGCATCATATATTTACGGATTTAGTTAGACAAAGATATAATGTAGAAATACTTAATATTGTTTCTGAAAATAATGAATACCATATTAAATCATATCAAGATGCAGTTAATAGTATACAAAATAATATAAGTATATCATTTATATTTATTGACGAAAATGGTGTAAATCCAATTGTATCATTGGATCCTAAAAATAGAGAAAATGTAGTTACTATATTTGAATCAAGTATTTGTAAGCATTTTTTTATATTAGAAGATAGACCTATATTAAACTTAGATTTTATGATTTCATTTTCAAAAAAATATAATTATATTATTAATGAATTATATATAAATTTTAAAAACCTATGCTATGGAATTAATATTAATATAAATGGTAATAATATTTATTTACCTATTTTATCATCTATTATACCATATAAAAATATAGTTCCATTAAATTATGGTATTAGAATTGATAATAAAATTTCTAAAGATGATATGTTAAATATTATTGAACAAATAAATTTATTCAGAGATAATTCTGTAAATATAGTGAGTGTTGTAATATACAAAGAAAAAGAAATAGGTGTATTCTCTTCTGATCAGTTATGTTATTTTTATAATCCAATAAATTACACGTTTACTGATAATAATGCCATTTCATTTAATTATGATCCAAAAATGATAGATGAATCTATTTTACAAAAAAATGAAACATCGGAATTATCGGAAACAGCGTTATTAAAAAAGTATTACAATAATTTATATAAACTATTTTTATCTGAATTCTCTACGATATTACAAAAAGATAAAAATCAAATAATAAGAACAAAAATAAATAATATAATAAATAAAACTAATTTTAATGATAATAAAGATATTCAAAATTTAATTAATGATTTAAATATTGTTTTATCAAAATATACAATTGATTTAAATACAATAATATCATTTATAGAATTTATTTATTTTAATTCTATTAATACAGATGAAATAACTAAATTTATTGATATTAGTAGATTTGAATTTGATCTTAAATTATTAGAAGATCTTCAAAATATAAAAGATTTAAATGTTTTAAAAAATAAAGTTCATGAAATTATGGATCCATATATTTTTATTAATGATATAGAAACAATTCCTCAAAATTATAATATATATACAAGTTGTATTAACGATAATAGACAATTTTTTTGCAAAGAAAGTAAAATAATTATACCTAAAGATAAAGTAAATGACTTATTTGATGCATTAATTAATGATATTTTAAATAAATCAAAAACTTATATGATGATTATAGGAAGTTCTGGAATATTTGATTATTTAGAATTCATAAAACGACCGTATGAATTCATTGAGGTATCAGATAATAGAGATATATTATAACAAAGAAACTTAAATTTTTACTATAATTATATATTGATAAATTATATGGAAATTAAAAAGTATATTATAATTTTTCTTTTATTTATATGTATACAAAGTAACTGTTTTATTCAACAATTATCTAAAATAAATAATTCTATTGATATAGATGGTAAACCTAATAGTTACGGTATTGTTTTACAAGCAATATTTTTAATTATTGCATTTATACTATTAGAAACATTGGTAGATAATGATTTTATGTAATATTTTAAAGCTATAAATTATGGCATCAGTGTAATTAAAAAGTAAGTAAAAAGTAATATATAAAAGTATTTTACTTAAATGTCAGTAAATAATTTAAGTAAAATAATTATTAATAATGAAGTATATTACTTACTAGATGAAATTCGAAACAATTTATTAATAAATATAAAACCATGTATTACTACTCGTAAATTGATTAATGAATTAAAATTAAATAATACTGATTATATCTATGCATATAATAAAAGTAATACATGGATAATATCATCAAATTCATATTCAAGATCTAAAATATTAATTAAGGAAAATAGTTTAAATAATATAGAAATGGGGAATAAAGAAAGTAATAAAATAGAAAATAATAATAACATAGAAAATACAATTACAGAAAAAAATACCGAAATAGAATGTATATTATTAAATGCTCCAAAGTTAATTATAGATGATAAAGAAATAAATATAGAAGTTAGATATCTAGGTTATATATCACAAGATACTGTATTATTTAGAGTAAAAGATGTAGCAGAAGAATTCAATGTACCTAAATTAAAAGATATAATAATACAAAAAAATTCATCATTTACAATAGATGAAGACTATAAATACGTTAAAGTATCTGGATGTAGAGGTAAGCCATATATTTATCTTACATTTTTAGGACTACTTAGGTTTTCATTTGTTAATAGATCTAGTATAACTAGTAAAAAGATCACAAAATGGGCAAATGACATATTATTTATTCATCAATACGGTTCTCATATTAAAGTAAATGAATTATCAGCAAAAGTGACAGCTAATTATCATACTATTGTATGTAATATTTTTAGCAAATTTGATTTTCCTTGCATATATTTACTAGGAATAGGAACATATCAAAATTATTCTAATGTATATAAATTTGGAAGAACAGATAACTTTAATAGAAGATATAAAGAACACGGGAAAACATATAATGTAGTACCAACTATTTGTATATTACAACATATAGATCCAGATTATTTAGCTAAAGCGGAAAATGACATTAAGACTTATATGATAAGTATTAATTCATTAATTACAGTAGACAATCATGATGAATTAGTTACTTTAACTGATAAACAAATGAAAATGGTAACAAATGTTTATAAAGATATGAGTCATAAATATTCAACTAAAACAGATATATTACAAGAGCAAATAAAGTTATTAACTCATCAAAATGATATTATAATCAGAGATACAGAGCTAAAGATTGTAAAAGAGCAACATATTAATGAACTACTTAAAAAAGATATACAATTACTTACGTTAGAAAATGAATATCTTAAAAAAATAATTAATAAATAAAATAAAACTAAAATAGGTTATTTTAATTTATTGGCATCATTAAGTGGCTTGATGTTAATCAATTTAGTCCAATTATTTTTAAATACATCAGTTAAGAATTTATATATAAGTTCTGCTGATTCATTAGATTCAGAACCTAAGATATTTATCTTTCCAGCTTGAAATATGTTAATTCTCGGAGAACGTTTATAGCTTGTTTGAAATCTAAATGATACTTTAATATCATCTACTGGTGATTTTATTTCTTTTAATGGAAACGGAGTGTCTATAATTATCCAATTATCTTTATTAATTTCATTATTTTTCCCAGACGATTCTAATATAAATAAATATTCTGCAATTTTTAATAAATTAACTAATATTCTGTTATTTTCTCTGTTTAATTTAAATTTATAATTTAACATTTTTGGTCCTTCGCTTTCTATATAAATATTATTAATATTACCATCTCGTTCAATTCCCAAATGTAGATCATTTAAATATTTTATAAAAGTTACAAGTACATCATGTCCATCAGAAAAGTCACTATTAATAACACCGGGAATCTGTGTTTCTCCTGTAGTTGGAAAACATTTTATATAATAAAATTTATTTTCATTTGTATTATCTAATTTTATAACAGGCTCGATTGCAGAATTAAAACACGTTCCATCTCCTTGTATTTTTCTTGTTCTTCCTTTCATATATAAATGATCTTTATTTACTTTCTTGGGATGTTTAATAAATGTTTCATAACCGGATTGTGAAGCATGTCCATAATTACTGTTAATAGCTAAAATATTTCCATATAAATTATTACATAGTTTATAAGTTAACTGTTCAAAGTTTATATTAATGTTTCCAAGTTTTGCAACATAAGTACATACAAATAAATTAAGCTCAGAAAATATATCATCTGGGACAATCATTTATCAGATGATATATTTAGTTTTCTTTATGCTTATATTGAAGGAATAATTCAATTTTTTAATATAAGTTAATACAATGGAGGAAATTTATTATAAGTCTCCAAATATTTTAAGTTTATCAGGAATTACAATGCAAGATTATATTCCTTTAGAAGATGTAGCAGATGATAGACTACTTATGGAAGATGACTTAGAAAGTGAAGAAATTTATCCCTATAATAAAATACCACAAGTTTTTACTTCTCTTAGCAAATGGCCAATTACTACAAATATTTGTTGTTGGTCATGTGGTTTTAAATTTGATAGTATTCCTAAATTTATTCCAACATATATAAGAGAAACAGATGACAACATTGAAATTGGCGTTATGGGAAATATGTGTTCCTTTAATTGCGTTGAATTATGGATAGAAACTCATACGATGACAAGGGAAGAAAGACATAAATTACAAAATAATTTATGTTTTTTATTTTATATATTTACAGGAAAACATATTTCTCATATTAAACCTAGTCCATGTAAAACAAATTTATTACAATATGGAGGAACTTGGAACGAAGAAACGTTTCAAAAATATATGAAAAATATTGACCCATGTAAAAAAATTGAATAAAATAATATATAATATAAAATATTTTAGTGAGGGAGATGTCTTCCATGTACGAAGAAAAGTGTAAATTTCTTAGAAAAATATATTGGACTGGTCTAAGACCACCATCATATCCACCAATAGGATATAACTGGTCTACATATTTTTGTTTACAACAAAAAACTAATTATAAATGTCCAATGAATAATATAATGTTTATAATAAACGAATATCTCAATTGGATACCAGCTATGTGTTGGTCAATGTTTAAAGAAAATACATGTAAAATATGTAAATGTGGATATTGGGGAGGAGATTATTTTAGATTACCAATTGAATTGTATTGTTCTTATGAATGTCTAGAGAAAAAAAATAGAAACGATATAATTAACGAATATGAAGAAATAATTACATTAATGAAATTATTTACAATATTTCCCAATGATACTATTAAAAATATGAAATCAATACTCAATGATTTCAGCGAATTTGATACAGAAAATTTATATTCATCATCATATGATGAGATAGATAGTGAATATGAATAAATTTGATTTATTTTTTTAAATATAATAAAGATATTAACATGGATATTAATGTGAAAGGACATGAATATTCAAACTTTGTAATGGTTATTAGATATTTACAGAAAAAATATAATGATAGCATGTATAAATCGTTACAGGAGTATGATAAAGTTAATAGAAATTTTTGGACTATGCATAGAATAAAACATGATAGAAAACATTTTCCTAATATTACATTATATTATTGTTTACTACGTAAAAATAGTAATTATCCTATTGATTGTTTATTTTATAATATTAATGAATTTCTTAATTGGTTACCTGCAGGATGCTGGAAATCTGATAACTTATGTATACAATGTTCATGTCCTAGATATTTGAATTCATGTGATTTGGAACATTATTATTATAGCTGTCATACATATATGATATGTTCTTGGAATTGTTTAGAAAAAAAATGTAGGTCAGATATTGAACTAGCCGAAATAATTGACTTTAATAGTATTAAATTGTATTCCGATGTATTTAATATATAGTTACTATTTTATATCTTTATTTTTTAATTCTCTATTCATTGGATACATAATATGGCCTATTACCTGCATAAAAGAATCTGCTATATGACCTTTTAATTTATCTGACACGTTAATTTTTTGATCAAATAATCGTTCAAATTCTTTAAAATTATATAATGCATGTTTTTTGTTAGCATCGTAAGAATTTTTATATTTTTCAATAAAATAACAATATCTACCCTCTTCGGTAAAATATATTTTATTTTTAAGTGATGGATTAACTAAATGAAGCTCATATTCTGAAAATAAAGACAGCAATACAATAGATACTACTTTAGATTGAGTATTATGACTCATTTGAAATTCTACTAATACATTCAAATCATCTATAGGAATATCTTTAATTAATGGTAAAATATTTTGTTTAACATAGTTAGAAACTATTTTGACTCTTTTTACCGTATCTATATCTTTATTAGATATACCTGGTATTAAATCAATACAATTTCCAGTTATTATTTCTATTGCATATTTAGTCTTGTTATTTAATTTATTCATTATTGTTAATACTTCTTCTAAATTTTCATTTAATTCTATTTTTTTTCTAACATAATTTAATATTTCTATTATTTTTTTAGTATCAACAAATAATTGATCAAAATTTATTTTTAATAAAATAAATGCAAATGTTTTAGTTGCACAATCAAAACTAAGGTACCATTTTTTCATTTTTAAAATTATAATTTATTAATATTAAATTTATAATTAATTATTTTTCCATGTAATTATAAAAATATAAATATATAACGATAAGTTAAAACATGGCAGCATTAGATAAATGGTCACCTGGCGCACTACTTGGAATTGGTGCTCTTATTGGAATGGTAATTGTTGTTCTTGTTTTTGTTATTTGGAGAGGAATTAGGAGTGAGTGGAAGTTTAAGTGCTACCAGCGACTTCCAATGACAGGACAAAGCTGGGATAACGCCAAGTAAAAATATTTATATAACTATATAAAATTAATATAATTATTTTTTTATGCATATTGGATAAAAAAAGAAAATAATCTATATGAATAAATAATGAGTAACTATAAAAGTGCACCTAGATTAGATGCATCAAATATTGCAGGTATAACTACATTAATGAATCCACAGCATTTAAAAAATAATATAAACTTACAACAAGTAGAAAATACTATTATGAAAAAAGAAAAAATATCTAGACCAAAAGAAGATACAGAATCAGTTAAAAATTATACAGATGAAATTACTAAGTTAGCAGAAGAACTGGGAGTAAATTTGGTTAATAATTTTGATACAGTTAAACAATTGAAAGAAAAGGAAAAACATAATGAGGTTATATCAAAGCAACTAAACAAGATAGAAACAATAAATCTAAGTGATTCAGATAATAGTAGTGTTAAAAGCAGTAAAAGCAGTAAAAGCAGTAAAAGCAGTAAAAGCAGTAAAAGCAGTAAAAGCAGTAAAAGCAGTAAAAGCAGTAAAAGCAGTAAAAGCAGTAAAAGCAGTAAAAGCA